>SXGQ01018955.1_pt1 | contig 11059 bp, 10 predicted proteins | sample 3178371 | NCBI WGS metagenome assembly SXGQ01 (sample SAMN11356859, study PRJNA531348) | freshwater metagenome | isolation source: freshwater sample F1-20 | place: China: Fuxian Lake, Yuxi | collected 2017-12-25 | reverse complement strand
TCGCATCCGGATGCGGGCAAGACGACGCTGACGGAACAGCTCCTGCTCTACGGCGGCGCGGTGCAGCTCGCCGGCAGCGTCACGGCGCGCAAAAATCAGCGCGCGACGACGAGCGACTGGATGGAGCTGGAGAAGAAGCGTGGCATCTCCATCAGCTCGACGGTGCTGCAGTTCGACTACGGTTCCTACCGCATCAACCTCCTCGACACGCCCGGTCACAAGGATTTCTCCGAGGACACGTACCGCGTGCTCACGGCCGTGGATTCGGTGGTGATGGTGATTGACGCCGGCAAGGGCATCGAGGCGCAGACGCGTAAGCTCTTCGAGGTTTGCCGCCAGCGCGGCATCCCCATCTTCACCTTCATGAACAAGTGCGATCGCGCGGCGCGCGAGCCGCTCGATCTGCTGGATGAACTGGAGCGGGTGCTGGGAATCAGCGCGTTCCCGGTGAACTTTCCCATCGGCAACGGCGTGGATTTCAAGGGCGTGTACGATCGGCGCGAGCGGCAGGTGCATCTCTTCGAGCGGACGGCGGGCGGGATGTTCCGCGCACCGGTGGCCATCGGCGGGTTCGATGATCCGTTCGTGCGCGAGCGCGTGGACGAGGCGACCTTCGGCAAGGTGAGCGAGGAGTTGGAGATGCTCGACATGGCCGGCGCGGAGTTCGATCAGGCCGCAGTGCTGGCGGGCAAAGTGACGCCGGTGTTCTTCGGCAGCGCTTCGAACAACTTCGGCGTGCAGTTGCTGCTCGATGGCTTCCTGCGCCACAGCGCGGAACCGCAGCAGCGCCAGTCGGCCGGGCGCTTCCTCTCTCCGGAACATCCCGAGTTCAGCGGTTTCGTCTTCAAAATTCAGGCGAACATGGATCCGCGCCACCGGGATCGGATCGCCTTCCTGCGCGTCTGCACTGGCAAGTTCGAGCGCGACATGGTGGTGACGCACTCGCGCACGGGCAAGAAGGTGCGCCTCTCCAGTTCGCACAAACTTTTCGGTCAAGATCGCGAGACGGTGGACGAGGCGTATGCCGGTGACATCATCGGGCTCGTGGGCCATTCGGAGTTCGGCATCGGCGACACGCTCACGACCAGCGCGGAGATTGTGTATCGCGAGATTCCGCGTTTTACGCCGGAGTGTTTCGCGCACTTGCATAATCCGAACACGGGGAAGTTCAAACAGTTCCGCCAAGGGATCGATCAACTCCTGCAGGAGGGCGTGGTGCAGGTGATGCACTTGAAGGATTCAGTCGCCAAGGTGCCGCTGCTCGCGGCGGTCGGGCCGTTGCAGTTCGAGGTGGTACAGTACCGACTGGAGACGGAGTACGGCGCGGAATCGCGGCTCGAGCAGGCGCCGTGGAGCGTGGTGCGCTGGCTGCCGCCGGAGATGACGCCCGAGGAGTTGGACGCGCTCTCCCTGCCCACCGGCGCGCGGATCGCTTACGACTCCGCCAACAAGCCCGTGGTGCTTTTCGCCAACGAGTGGTCCTCGAATTACTTCGCCGAGACGAACAAGGCCGCGCCGCTCTCGAATCTCCCGCACGACTTCCTGCACAGGGAGTAAGGAGGAGAGAAGAGGAGGGAGGGGCTACTTCAACCCCGCGTACACGCGGTGAACATCGTCGTGGTCATCAAGGGCATTGAGAAAATCGACGACTTCCTTGCGCTGCGCCTCCGGCAATTCGACGGGATTCTTGGCGAGATAACGCATCTCGCTCGCAATGGTTTTCCAACCCGTTTTCACGAGTGACTTGGAGGCGGTGTCGAGCGCCGTGATGGCGCAGCTGAAGGTGGCGCCTTGCTGCCCCTCGGGCACATCCTCGCCGGTGAGCGGAGACACGTTGTCGGCGCCCGCCTCGATGGCGTCACCTTCGGCGTCACGCGTCGTATCGGGATGGCTGGCTTCGACCACGCCGAGGTGTTCGAAGAGGAAGGCCGTGCTTCCCGGTTGGCCGAGTTGGCCGTTCTTGAAGAGGACGCGGATCTCGGGCGCGGTGCGGTTGCGGTTGTCGGTGAGGCACTCGACGACCACCGGCACGCGATGCGGGGCGAAGCCTTCGTAAACGACGTTCTCGTAGGTGATTTTTTCATCGAGCTGGCCGGAGCCTTTCTTGATCGCGCGATCGATGGTGTCGCGCGTGACGGAGGCTTTGCGCGCGGCTTCGAGCGCGGCGTAGAGGCGTGCGTTCAGCGCCGGATCCGGCCCGCCCAGCTTGGCGGCGACCATGATTTCGCGGACGAGCTTGCCGGTGATCTTGCCCTTTTTCTGCGCGTTAACTTCCCGCAGAGCCTGTTTCCATTGAGCACCCATGTGGAAGTTGTAGCGGAAGCCGAATCAGGATTCAACCGTCGCGCCGCGGATTAACGATCAGCCTTGCCGTCGAGCATGCGCAGCACCCGCTCGAATGCTTCGGCGTCGGGCAGCGTGTGGCCGAGCTTCGGCACTTCGATGTAATCGGCGTGGGCGAATTTCTCGCGCACGAAAGCGGCGTGAACGGCCTTTGTGTTAGCCCGGTTAAAATCCTTCTCACCGGTCACGAGCGCGTAGTGCCCCTGCTTTTTGGCGATGGCGAGAATCTCGTCGTCCGGCAGATAATTCAGGCCGTAGGTCTTGCCGTCCTCGGCCTTCACATCCTGATAAAAGTTCACGCCCATGAAGGGGGCGGCTCCAGCGAAGACGTCCGCGTACGCCACGGCGACCATGCTCGCCACGCGTCCGCCTCCGGAAAAGCCGGCGACATACACGCGCCGCGGCTCGATGCGGAAGCGCGCGCGCAGATTATGCTGCGCGTCCAGCGCGAGCCGGAAGCGGTCGAAGATATTGCGCGGATTGCCGGATTTGTGCGCGCCGACGAAGAGGAGTTTGTGCTTCGCCAAAGCCGGTTCCCACGCGGCGGGGATATCCGGCGCGTCGCCGGCGTTGATCCAGACGAACAGGCCCCAGCCTTCCTCGTGCCGGTACGTTTGCGGAATGAGTTGGGTGAACTTCTCCTTCGCCACGTCGTAAGCCGGCGGGGTTTCGCGCGCGCTGAAACGCAGCTTCACTTCGAGCGGATGCGAGTGTGGCGCCGAGTCTTTGAACTGAACGACGCTGCGGCCGGCGGTGAAGGGCGGGAACTCCGCCGGCGCGGCCTGTGTCATACCGCTTGTGAACATCCAGAGGAAGATTCCGATCGGAAATTCCATCGTGCGATTATCGCGCGCCCGCGGGGCCGAGACAAGCGTGGCGTGCACTTGACAGCGTTGGTCCGCTACGGGACGTTGCCGCCATTCCGACTTGGAAAAAGACGGGTTCGAAAACCGTAGTTCCATCGTCACAAAGAGCCGCATCTATGAAAAAAAGAAATAGAATCGCTTGGATCCTAACGGGCTTATTCGCCGTGGTCTCTGTCACGTGCGCCGAGAAAGAGAAGAAGCAAGCCATCGGCGATTTTCCGTTTTGGGCCGGCAAGGGCGAGCAGAAGGTGGGGCAGCATGTGGCTGGCCTCAACGCCGTGCTGAAATTAACCGACGATCAGATTCAGCTAATCCACGCTGCAACACGTGAGACGACCGGCAGCGAGATCGTGCAGACCGCGGCTCGCAAGCTCAAGGCCGAGCCCAACGCGCCCGAGGCCGAACGCGAGGCGGCGCGCAAACTTCTCCAGCAAGCCCATGCGACGCTTCACGAGCGCGTTGCCAAGATTCTCACGGAGGAACAACGGGCGTTGATCCGCCAGATCGATCAGTTTCACAGCGAAGTGCAGACGGCGGTGATGGAGGAGTTTCAAGCGCGTTTCGCCGCGGCCAGGGTCAGCGCGGAGGAGATGCAAAAGCTGAAGCCGGCATTCCGCGCCAAGTTGGAGGGCGATTTCCTCCAGCGGCTGGATCAACTGCTCAGCACCCCGCAACGGACGGCGCTCGCGCAGGCTATGGCCGATGAGAAAGCCGCGGCACTGGTGAAGAAGCCCAAGCCGTGATGCCGGCCGCGGCGCCAGGCTGAGTTTCGCGGGTCACTTCAACTCCGGCGCGACGTTGCCGTAGGTCCACGGTTTTCCGACGGGCGCCTTGGGGCGGTCAAAAATCTGGCCGGGCGTCATTTGGTTCGCGAGCGCGATGCCGGTGTTCGCGATCTGCCGCCCAGCGGTAATCTCGAGGTTGCTGTAGCTGGTCAGGCGCGTCTCGTAGCCGCCGCCTTTCGGTCCGAACGCCTCCTCGGTGGGCACGTAGCCGACGCAGCCGTTCGCAAGCTCGACGGGGAAAGTGAGCGGGAAATTGCTGCCTTTCTTGATGTCGAGGCCGTACTGCACGAAGTACTCTGCGGGATTGCTGACGAACACGGCGGGCCCGACTTGAATGGCCTGCACCTCGACTTCGGCGGCGGGTTCCTTGGCGATGATCGCGTCGAGCAGCACAGTTTCCTTGGCGAAGGTCCATTCGGCCGCGCCGACTTCCTTCTCGCTCTTCTGCACCAACTCGAGCGCGGTCTTCAATTTCTCCGGCGCGGGCAGACGGCGTTTGATGTTTGAAACCTTCGTGCGCGCGTCGAGCACCACGTTGGTGCCGGCTTCGATGGTGAGCAACACCTTCACCGCCTCGGCACCGACGCGGCCGCCGACATGGTGCGCCCATTTCTCGGCAGGCGGGTTCACGCGCGGATCGAGGTTGTCCACCTGCGTGATGTCGCCGCTGGCGCCTTGCAGAAAGACGATGGGCGCCTTCGTGCCGAGCGCGCCTTGGATCGTCTGTTCGAGGTAATAAATCCAGTTGGCCGAGATGCCGCCGGGATTGGTCGTGGCGTGGCAGGCGTAGTTGACGATGACGCCGAGCAACTTGCCATCCGCCCCCCATGCGCCGATGACGCCCACCTGCGGGTCAATCGGCCCGGCATATTCGAGCACGTCGGGGTTGCCTTTGCCGGGATGGCTGAAGGAGAGACCGTTCTTCATTCGCAGCCGGCGGTTGAAGCCGACCTTGTCCTCGTGGCCGGAACCGAAACCGACTTTCGCCGTTGTGCGCGCGTCGTTTGCTGCGCAGACGGCGGCGACGATTTGTGACTGCACATGCTTGAGGAAGCCGGCGTCGGCGCAGGAAGATTTCTCGTAGGCGAGCTTCTTCACCAACTCGTTCGCGTGGTCGAATTCGCCCGGCTGCACCATGCCGGTCGGGCCGGAGGAGTGCGAGTGCGACGCGCCGACCATCACTACCTCGATGCCGCAGCGCGCGGCGATCTCTTTGCGTGCGGCGAGCACGAGCGCGCGCGGGATCACCAACGTGTCGGTGCCGACGAGCGCGACTCTCATCCGGCCGTCGTCGAACACCGCCGCACGCACTTTACAGGGGTCATGCAATGTCTTGTGGAATGATTTGCCGTAACCACCGGGCTGCTCCATGCCGAGGGCCGGCGTGATGTCGCGCTCGGCGAAGCCCGCCTTGATGCCGGGCTTTGTGGCGAGATCCCCGGCGGGCGCTTGCGCGGCGAGGTTGATGACGGAGACGCAGAGCGCGAGCGCTGCGCTGGGGAGGAACGTGGTTCGTTGCATGGCGGTGGTGGTTGTCACGCCACGTTCATACGCGGAAAAACGCGCCGCGCGAACAGTGGTCGTCCGCGAGACTAGTCGCTGGATGCGGCTTGAAAAGGATTTTCTCCGCTCAGCGGAACGACGGGCCGCCCGCCGGGCGGACCACCGCGGGAGGGCCCTCCACGCGGGGGACCGAAGCGCGGGTCGGGGTTGAAACGCGAGTCGCCGCGAGGGGGGGCGAAGCGCGGGTCGTGACGAGGACGTGGCGCGGGGAAGGTGACCTTGCGCTTGGTCGGATCCGGATTCTCGCGATAGAACACGGCCATGTGGCCGATGATCCAGACCAGCTCGCTGTCGGTCTTCTCAGCCATCTGCGTCGCGAGCGCCAGCTTCTGATCCTTGAATTCGGAGAAGCGCACCTTCACCAACTCCTGTCCCGCGAGCGCCTCGTCGAGGCCTTTCAAGAACGCCTCGCTCACGCCGGCCTTGCCGACACGCACGCCGGGCCCGGTCTGCTGCGCGAGCTCCTTCAGACGGTTGATTTGTCCATTGGTCAGTCGTTTCATCAGTTTCATAAGTCGTGTGGGGTTGGTGGCCCTTGAACTTCCTAAGACAAAGTAGCCACGGTTCGTCGTTTGTTCAATGGCAGGTTGCGAGATGTGCCGGCTCGCGTCGGCAATGGCCGTGTCCCAATGGTTTTCAAATGGGCAATCAGGTTGCCGGGACGAACCGCTGGGCGATCAGGGCGATCAGGAAGAGGGCGACGAATGCCAACCCGATGGGCGCGGGGACAAAGCAGACGGCGAGAAGGTCCACCCAGACGATGCCGGCGAGCAGGCCGGAGACGGTCGCGCCGATGTTGCGTTCGGCGCTCCAGAAAGTGGGGCGCAGCGAGCGTGTGGTCCAGAGTGCGAACACGGCGGCGAGGAGGGGGGCAACACCGTCGTTCAGCAGCAGGGCCAGGGGGATGGGGAGGGCCAGCAGGGCGCAGGGCCAGAAGCGAATTGCGCCGGGCGTGCTCTCTCGTTTGGCGACGTAGCTCAGGCCGGTGACGTATGCGGCGAGTGCGAGCGCGCTCCAGAGCGTTGCGCCGGTCACACCTTGCGCGGTGGAGGCGGCGACGAGGTAGAGCAACAGCCGGCACGCCGACATGAGGAGCGGGGACCAACTGATCCGTTTGTGGAGGAAATCGTAGGCGAGGATGCAGTTGAAAAGGGCGAGGGCGAGCAGGGCGGTGGTGGCGCCGAAGAGAGCCAGACAGAGCATCCCGCCAGCGAGCAGGCCGATGGCGGTGCGCCAGACGGCCACTTCGGAAATTGCGCCGCTCGGGATGGGGCGTTCGCGGCGATGATCGCGGTCGAAGCCGGCGTCGCAGGCGTCGTTGAGGAACATCCCGCCGGTGTAGAGCAGCGTGGCACCGAGGATCAGCAGGGCGAGTGGCTGCCAGTTGGTCGAGAGGGCGCGCCAGTCGCCGCCGCCGAGCAGCCAGCCGGCGAGGCAATTCGACCAGACGGTGGGGAGGTTCGAGACGCGGCCGAGGAGGAGCAGTGTGCGGAGGGAAGACATTTAGTTAAGGACAGTCGAAGATGAATTGATGTGGATGCGGAGTGCTTTGGTACGGCTCGCGCGAATTTTCACAGATTGAATCCTCGCTGCGCCAGTTCCTTGAGAGTCCATTCGTACTCATGCACGAGCTGGTCCACCACGTTACGATTCTTCATGGTGCCCGGCATGACCTCCCATGTGTAGGTCTCCATCTCGAAATGGGAGCAGAGGCGCGGGTTGGCGCGGAGCAGATCGAGCACGCCGAGGAGATGATCGGTCGTGGTGTCGAAAAGCGCGGCGGGGCGCTGGTGGAGCGGGATGTGGAAGTGGATGCGCCATTCCTCGCCGGCAGAGGGGGCGTGGGCTGTGGCATGGATGAGGGCGACATCGAGGTCCCGGTGCCGCACGAGTGGGCTGCCCTTGGCGCGTGCGATGACTTGATGAAAATAGATGTCGTCGGCGAAGGCCTTGAGCGCCGCGCGGGCGTCGGGCGTGGGCCAGAGCTTGAGCGCGGAGCTGAGGTGGATTTTGCTGATCTTGATCCGATGTTGGATCAAGCGGCCGAGAGCCTCGGCGGGGTTCTCGAACTCGACGGCGAGATGGCAGCAGTCGTAGTTCACGCCGAGATGCTCGTCGAGGCGCAGGTCGTTGGGGCGGTCATGACGCAACTGCTCGAAGAACTTCACCGTCTCCGGCGTGGTCTCGAGATAGCAGAGCGGCTCGGGCTCAAGGCCGAGGTGGAGTTTCTTCCCGGTGGCGCGGCTGAGGCGCTCGATGTGCTCGACGGAGCGCCAGAGGTTCGCGCGGGCCTCAGCGACATGGCGCTCGTCCTTGATGAACTCCTTGAAGGAGACCGGCACGGTGCTGACGCTTCCCTCGACGCCGGTCGGGACGATCTCGGCGAGGAGGTCGAAGAGGAGGTTCGTGTAGTCGAGCCTCTCGCGCGTGGTCCAGTCCGGCGCGTACACCTGTTCCTTCACGCGTGCGCCGTGGAATTTCCCGTAGGGAAATCCGTTGATCGTGAAAACGTAGCAGTTTTCCTTGTCGAGCCACTTGCGAAACGCGGCGAGCGTGGCCTTGTCGCTCAACTCACGCGCGGCATCGGCGCCGAGGCGCAGGCCGATGGCGTAGGGCCGACCAGCGGAGACGCGGTCGCGCACGGCGAGGGTGTATTTCTGGAGCGCATCGAACGTCTGCGCCCACGACTCGCCGCGATGGATGTTCGTGCAGTAAGCGAGGTGGAGGCCGTGGTTCAGTTTCATGCTGAAATCAATCTAACCGCAGCGGCGCAAAGATGCGGCGAAAAATTCAGCCCGGCAGCTTGAACTTGGGACACTGGCCCATGAACCGCGCGGGGTTTTGGTAGATCATCTTGTCGATGAAGTCGGCGCTGTGGCCGCGGCGGCGCATCTCCAGTGCCGTGCGCGGTACGGCGAGCGGCACGCTCACACCCCAGTCGCAGGCGCTGTTTATCCAGAGCCGTTCGCTGGGGTAGTTCTCGAGGATGTCGATGGCGCGAGCGGGGCTGCATTTGCTCTCGGGATAAAGCGTCATACCGGCCCAGAAACCGGCGTCGAGCACTCTCTGCACGGTGTGCTCCTCCACGTGATCGATGATGCAGCGCTCGGGCCGGATACGCTTGTCGGAGCGGAGCACGTCGAGGATGAGCCGCGTGCCCTTGAGCTTGTCCTCGAGGTGCGGCGTGTGGACGAGGATGAGCGAATTCGTCCGCGCGGCGAGGTCCACGTGCAGTTCGAGCACCTTCATTTCGTTGCGCGAATTCTTGTTCAGACCGATCTCGCCGATGCCGAGCACGTTCGGTTTGTCGATGAACTGCGGGATGATGCCGATGACTTCTTTGGCGAGCGTCACATCCTCCGATTCCTTCGGGTTGATGCAAAGCCAGGTGTAGTGGGGCAGGCCGAACTTCGCCGCGCGCTTGGGCTCGTAATCGGTCAGCTGGCAGAAGTAATCGTGAAAGCCCTGCACGCCGCTGCGGTCGTAGCCGGCCCAGAAGGCGGGCTCGCAGACGGCGGCGCAGCCGGCGGTGACCATGTCCTGATAGTCATCCGTCGTGCGGCTGACCATGTGGCCGTGGGGTTCGATGTAGCGCATGAAACGGTGATCAGTAAAAGGTTGTTACTTGCCCGGCCACGCGCCGCACGCCCCTTTGCCGTGGGCTTTGGCGATCGGCTTCGTCGTCGGATCGCTGAAGGAGAGCAGGACTTTCTTGGCGCGTCCCAGTTTCTTACCGTTGAGTTCTTTCATCGCCTTGCGGAAGGCGGCGAGACGGAAGTCGGCCGTGCCGGTTCCGCGGTCCACGCGGTCGAGAAAGGCGGCGATCTCGACGAGCTTGAATCGGGACTCCATGAAGTAGAGGTCGAGCACTTGCTGGCGTGTCATAACTTGGGTACGTAGCTTATGTGAGGCCGTCGCCGATGACAATACGTTTACTGCGGACGGCCGCTGTCTTGACGCTCCCGCAGGGTTTGTTATGAATGAGGGCAGAAGTATGCCGACTTACGAATACGTTTGCGCGAAGTGCGGGGACCGCTTCGAGCAGTTCCAGTCCATGAGCGCTGAGCCGTTGAAAACCTGTCCGCAGGATCTGTGCGCCAAGAAGAAGTGGGGGAAGGGAAAGGTGCGCCGCGCGATCGGCGGTGGCGCGGGGCTGATCTTCAAAGGAAGCGGCTTCTACAGCACCGACTACCGCAGTTCCAACTACAAGTCGTCGGCGAAAAAGGATTCATCCGGAAGCTCCTCATCCACCTCGGGCAGCGGTTCGACGGGCGCTTCCGGCGGAAAATCGGAGAGCAAAGCGGCCCCGGCACCGTCCAAACCTTCGACCGCCTGAATACGATGAACGCCGCCCGCCAAAACCGAACGCGCGCCGATTGCGGCCTACGCGTAGGTGTGTGGCTTGCGCTGGCGTTCGTGGCGGTGTTGATGGCGCCGTCGACCTCGGCCCTCGCTGCCTCGCGCTCGGTGCAGAGTGTCACGCGGCAGTTCTTCGTGAGCGCGACGGCGGAAAGTACGGCGCGCACGGCGGCGGTCATTCCGGTCAGCACCAATCTCATTGCGCTCGATTCCGGGGTGCTGGCGATCCTCGCTGAGCGCATCAAGGAATCGCTTCTGCGCGAGTTGGGCGCGCCGGACCAGTGGCGCGGCAAGATTCATTTCATCCTGCATCCCGCCACGCCGGGCACCATGCCGGTCTTCCTGCAGAACATCCGGTTCACGGACGCGTGGCAGTATCAGGTGGATATGCACGACCGGGTTGACGCCGCGCAACTGACCCGCGCCGTGGTGCAATCGTTGTTGCAAGAGATGGCGAACCGCAACGCCGGCCAGCGCGCCGCGGAGCTACCCGTGTGGCTCGTGGAAGGGCTGTCCGCACAGGTGCTGCAAGGCGGCGGGCCGACGCTGGTCCCGCAGCCGCGCACGCGCCAGCTTTACGAATCCATCGCGCCGGACTCGTTTCAGACCGCGCGCACGGTGCTCATGAAGCAGGCGCCGTACACGTTCTCCGATCTCAGCCTGCCATCGGCGCAGCAGCTTTCCGGTGAGGGTTGGCCGGTGTATCAGGCCAGCGCGCAGGTGCTCGTCGCGCAGTTGCTCTCGCTGCCGGAGGGCCGCGCGCAGTTGCGCGAGTTCATCGCGCGTCTGCCGCGTTATTGGAACAGCCAGCTTGCCTTCATCGAATCGCACCGGGCTCACTTCGGCACGATGCTCGACGTGGAGAAGTGGTGGAGCCTCGCGGCGCTGAGCTTCGGCAACCGCGATCATTTCGCGAAATGGTCGCACGCCGCCAGCCTCGCGCGGCTTGACGATATCCTGCAGATCCCGGTGGAGGTGCAGCCGGCCGCGACGGCACCCGCACAGGCGGCGCGTCTGCGGCATCAGGAGGCTTTGGAAAAGCTCGAGTACCCCGCGCAGAGGGCGTTGCTCCAGCGTACCGCCGGCCAGATCCAATGGCTCCAGTTGAATGCGCCGCCGGACCTCGGCCGGCTGATGAACGAT
>SXGQ01843139.1_pt1 | contig 11062 bp, 11 predicted proteins | sample 3178371 | NCBI WGS metagenome assembly SXGQ01 (sample SAMN11356859, study PRJNA531348) | freshwater metagenome | isolation source: freshwater sample F1-20 | place: China: Fuxian Lake, Yuxi | collected 2017-12-25 | reverse complement strand
GGAAGTGACCATCGACCTCGATGCGGCAGGCCGGGACCGGTTGCTGCAAGCCGCCCTGGGGTTGACCCTCGGCGAGGCCGAGAACGTGTTCGCCAAGATCATCGTCAAGGACGCCCGCCTCAGCGGCGAGGACGTCAACGAAGTGTTCGCCGAGAAGCAGCAAATCATTCGCAAGAGCGGCCTCTTGGAGTACTACGCCACCACCGAGAATTTCGGCAACGTGGGCGGTCTGACGATCCTCAAGGACTGGCTGGTCAAACGGTCGTCCGCCTTCTCGCCCGAAGCGCGGATCTTCGGTCTGCCGTTTCCCAAGGGAGTGCTGCTATTGGGTGTGCAAGGGTGCGGCAAAAGCCTCTGCGCCAAGGCCATCTCCAGCCAGTGGCAGTTGCCGCTGCTGCGCTTCGACATGGGGCGGATGTTCGGAAGCCTCGTGGGTTCGTCGGAAGAGAACGTGCGTCGGGCCATCGCGGTCGCCGAATCCGTCGCCCCGGCGATTTTGTGGGTGGACGAAATCGACAAAGCCTTTTCCGGTTCGCAGGGGAGTGGTTCGAGCGATGGCGGCACGGCGGCCCGTGTCTTCGGGACCTTCCTGACCTGGTTGAGCGAGAAGAACGCACCGGTGTTCGTCGTCGCCACGGCCAATGACATTTCGCACCTGCCCGCCGAGTTGCTTCGCAAAGGCCGCCTCGATGAAATCTTCTTCGTCGACTTGCCCGCCGAGCCTGAGCGCGCCGACATCTTCAAAGTACACATCGGGCGGCGTGGCCGGTTTCCGGAGAATTTCGACCTGCCCGCGCTGGCGGCGGCCTCGGCTGATTTCAGCGGCGCCGAGATCGAGGAAGCCATCAACAGCGCGTTGTACGAGGCCTTCTACGATGGCGGCGACCTCACGAACGGACATGTCCTGAATTCCATCCGTCAGACCGTCCCGCTGGCCCGAACCATGGATGAACAAATCAACCGGCTCCGCAGTTGGGCCGAGGGTCGGGCGCGCAACGCCAGCACGCCCCGTCAATCCGGGGCTTCGGAACACCTGCCGAGAAAAATGGAATTCTGAGAAAAGGTTCGATGTTGCGTGACGCATTCCCGCCAGCCCGGTCCAACTTCAGAACGTCCTGAAAAGCCCCCAAATCCATGAGTGCCGTCGCCATCATCGCCCCCATCGTCGTCAGTTCCTGGCCTGCCATCAGCGCCGCGGTCGCCTCGGCTGCGGTCTCCATGGGTTTCAGCGTGGCTCGAGAGGTGGCTCAACAGGGCCTGAACCAGGACCTCCGCGCCGGTTCAAACACCGTGACCCTCGAGGTGCCGAACTGCTCGGCCGTGACCGGCACGCTGGGGCGGGATCAGCGCATCCAGTTGGCCCGTGATGGGGTGAATGTGGTGTTCAGCCGCGATGCTCGCGGGCGCGATTCGGTGTGCGTCACCGGAGAGGGACTGACCGACGAGCAACTCCGCGCCATCGGCGACGAGATCGCCGGCCGGACGGTGCAGCACTATGTGCTGGCGAAGCTCAAATCCGAGATGGCGGGCAAGGGGATGGATTTGGTTGAGGAAACCGTGGAAGAAAATCAGTCCATCCGCCTGCGGGTGCGGCATTGGCAGAATTGAGTTTGCGGTCCTGACGCATTCATTCCCCGAAACAGATTCCAACCGAAAAAAAGTCTCATGAAAGCGCGCGAATACGAAATCACCATCGGCCCCAGCGGAGAGGTTGAAATCCATGTCGATGGGTTCCAAGGCAAAGGGTGTGTCGAGGCCATCGGGTTCTTTGAACAGATGATCGGCCAGACCCAGGAACTGCGGCACACTTCCGGATATTACGAACCGGACGAGGATGTGACCTTGCACAACCAGCAGCGGCACTGACGTTCCCACCTTGTTCGGCGGATGGATTCCGAGTCCTCAAGTTATTACCCGCCGCGCGCTGGGCGTCGGTGGATCTCCCTGCGCCTGGGCCAGTCGTTGGATCGCTGGGTGTTGGCACTCCGGCGGATGTGGAGGAGCAGCCCCCTCGGTCGTGGGTTTGGGCTGGAGTTGACGGGTTTCCAGTGGTTGATGGCCGCCCTGATCCCGGGCCGTGGTTATGCACTGTTGGGTCAGCAGAACTTGGGCTGGGTTTTCCTGGCAGGTTGGTGGTTTTGCGCACTGGCCGCCTTGATCTTGCTGTGCCATCCGACCATGGGCTGGTTCATGGGAGGCATGGCTTCCTGCCATTCCAGCGGCCTGGCCTTCCTGATGCTCCGCCAGCGTGAATCGAACCAGGGGCACCCGGCTGGCCTCGCCGAGCGGATCCTGCTGCCGCTGGTATGCTGGGCGATTTATTACTCGCTGGTCTACCTGCCGGGCTTCGATCAGTTCCGGCGTCGGGTGGCCAACCCCTTGCAGATCACCACCGAGGACCGGACCGTGGTCTTCAACCCGCGGGTCCGGGCCGCTGAGGTGCAGCGCGGAGACTCGATCGCATTCCATCAAGAGGGGTTCCGCATCCAACCTGCGGGTGACAATCCCTGGGTTTTTGCGCAGGGGCCCATCCTGGGGCGGGTGTTTGGGCTTCCGGGGGATCGGATCGTCTTCACGCCAAAGTCGGTGCGAGTCAATGGCCGGGATTTGCCGCGCCTGGAGGGCATGCCGATCGAGGGCGAGCAAGTGGTGGAACCCGGACAGTGGTTTGTTTGGCCCACGGTGCGGGTGCCCGGGCAGGGAGTCCGGGTGGCCGGAGTCCGCCGTGATGCCAATGCACCTTTCGCAGAGGCCTTCCACCGCATGTCGGCGGTGCGACATTCCGATTTCCTAGGTCGGGTCTATGGCCGATGGTTTTTCCACGATCAAACACCGCCATGAGCCGTTTTGGGAAACTGGAATTCGAAACAGGGCCGGACTCTTCCGGGCAGCAGTCTCTGCGTCCCGCCGCGGGAGAGGCGCATTGGTCGTCGGAGGCGGAGCGCTCGTTTTGCCTGGGTGACTTCGAGTTGGCGCTGCGACTTTTCGCCCGCGTGCTGGAGCACAATCCGACGAGTGTCCCGGCGTGGGCGGGGCAGGTGAGGTCCTTGATTGAGTTGGGCGAATTCCGCGAAGCCCGTTTGTGGGCCGACAAGGCCCTGGAGCGATTCCCGCAGGCGTCGGAGTTGTTGGCCGCCAAGGCGGTCGCGCTCGGCCGGTTGGGTGATCACGACCATGCGATCGCGTTTTCCGATGCCAGCATCGAGGAGCGGGGGGATTCTGCCTATGTCTGGCTGGCTCGGGGAGATGTGTGCTTGTCGCGCCGCGAAAAACAGGCCGATCACTGCTTCGAGCGGGCTCGCAGCGTTCAATCCTCCGACTGGACCTGCCTGTGGTTGACCGGGCGGATCCGGCAATTCCACGGACAGTTCGCCAAGGCGCTGCAATCGGCCCGCGACGCCTGCAGTCTGGCTCCCGGCGAGATTTCACCGTGGCTCCTGGCCGGAGATCTCCAACTCCTGCTCGGTTTCCACGAAGAGGCGCGGATTTCCTTCACCCAAGCCTGGCAAATCCAGCCGGACTCACAGGCGGCCCGCGACGGCCTGAGCCGTTCCGACCGGCCCGGCTTTCTGGCGCGTTGCACCGGTGGTTTTCGACGTTTTTTCAGATCATGAATTCCTCTGCCACCGACGTCCTTCACCGCCGGATGGATCGACTGCTCATCGAGGCTGTGTCGTTGGGTGCCTCCGACTTGCACGTCATCGTCGGAGTCCCGCCCGCCTTCCGGGTCACGGGCGAAATTCTCATGGCCGACGAAGACGCCCTGGGGCCTGAGGAATGCGAGGCCATGGCGCAATCGCTCATGACCGACCTCCAGCGCGAGAAACTGGATCGCCTCTGGGAACTGTGCATTTCCATCCGGCACGCGGTGGCTGGTCGGATCCGGGTCACGTTCTACCGGCGCAACGGCGTTACCGAATTGAGTTGCCGGTTCTGCGGAAAGTTCTTCCCGACCCGCGAAGAACTCGGCCTGCCACCCCGCATCGACGAGTTGGCCCGCAAGACCAACGGGTTGATCCTCATCACCGGCCCCACCGGAGCAGGCAAGAGTACGACCATGAACTACATGATCGACCTCATCAACGGGGAGCGCCGGTGCAAAATCCTCACCATCGAGGATCCCATCGAACGAGTTCATGAAAACCGGCGGGCCATCGTGGTCCAGCAAGAGGTGCTGACCGATGTCCGCTCTTTCAACCACGCGCTCATCCATGCCCTGCGGCAGGATCCCGACGTGATTTGCATCGGCGAAATGCGTGACCACGAGACGATTCAGACGGCCCTGACCGCCGCCGAGACCGGACATCTGGTTCTGGCCACCCTCCACGCTCCCAGCGCCATGCATGCGTTGGAGCGGATTGTGGGTATTTTCGAGGGCAATGCGCAGAAACAAGTCGTGCTGCAGTTGGCCAATTCGCTCCAGGGCGTGATCGCCCAAGACCTTCTGCCGTGTGTGGACCGGACCCGCCGGGTGCTGGCTTATGAGCTCATGATGGTGACGCCCGCCGCCCGTTCGGTGATCCGCGAGAATCAATTGCACCAGCTTTATACCATCATGCAATTGGGGGCCCGCGATGGCTCGGTGCTCATGGACAATTGCCTCTACGACCTCTACTCGAAGTGCCTCATCACCTACGATGCGGCCATTTCCCGCGCCCGGAACACCGACCGCTTCAAACCGAACGCCGATTGACCTTGGGAGGGGTTGGATGGAAGGGCATCCTCAGGAAGGCTTTTCCCCCTTTACGCAAACCGGGCGGTGGCTAATCTCCCGGTTCTGCTTCGCATGGACAAAGAGCGTAAATTGATCGTTGCCGGCAACTGGAAGAGCAACAAGACCAACTCCGAGGCGGTGGCCTTGGTCACCGACCTGATTCGCGAGTTGGCCGCGGTGAAGGAAGTGGATGTGGTGGTTTGCCCCGCATTCACGGCCCTTTCTGACGTTTCCAAGCTCATCTTGGGTTCCAACATCCGTCTGGGAGCCCAGAACCTCAGCGACTCCGGCTACGGTGCCTTCACCGGTGAAATAGCACCGGGCATGCTCCGTGAGCTGTCGGTGCGCTATGTGATCCTCGGGCACAGCGAGCGTCGTCAGTTCCAGAAGGAATCCGACGCTCTGGTCGCCAAGAAGGCCGCCAATGCCCACGCGAACAACCTGATCCCCATCGTCTGTGTTGGCGAAACCCTCGCCGAGCGCGAGGCCAACATCACCGAGAAGGTCGTCGAGACCCAGGTCCGCGGCAGCCTCGCCGGTCTGACGGCCGAGCAGGTGGAATCGACCGTTCTCGCCTATGAGCCCGTCTGGGCCATTGGCACCGGCAAGACGGCCACCAGCGCCCAAGCCCAAGAGGTCCACGCGTTCATCCGCAAGGTGCTCGTGTCTATGCACGGTGAGGCCATCGCCCGTCGCGTCCGTATCCAGTACGGCGGCAGCGTGAAGGGCTCCAATGCCCGTGAATTGCTCCAGCAGCCCGACATTGACGGCGCGCTGGTGGGTGGCGCTTCTCTGGAATCCAAGGGTTTTGTGGAAATCATCAAAAACTCGATCTGAGTCTTTTCTTCAACGTTAACTTCTCCCCCAACTTTTCAATATCATGGGTATCCTGATTGGCCTTCTGAGTTTCATCCTCGTTGTGGTGTGCCTCCTTCTGGGGTTGCTGGTTCTGATCCAGCTTCCCAAGAAAGAAGCGGGCATGGGCATGGCGTTCGGTTCTGGCGCGGTGGACACCCTGCTGGGTGCGGGCGCTGGCAGCGCGCTGACCACCATCACCAAGTGGACTGGAGGCGTTTTTCTGGGCCTGTGCATCCTCTTGGCTTGGTTGGGCAACATGAAGAACAGTTCGGGCTCGGCGGCCAAGGCCGTGCGCGAGGCGGTGAGCCGCTCTGAGGCCGCAGTTCCCGCATCGACGGCTGCACCTGCGGCGAATGCTCTCATCACTTCGACCAACTCGGCTGCTGCTCCTGCCGCCCCTGCCGCGAAGTGATCCGCAGTTTGGTTCAACGAAACGCCCTCGTTCGCAAGACGGGGGCTTTTTGTTGCCTGCGTTGGTGGGGCGGGCTGGTTGGCTCCAGGGTCCGCTGGAGCACTGCTCGGGCTCTGAGCCTCGCCTTGATAGCGGGTGTCTGGTTTTTTGCGGGTTGCTCGCCGTCGGAACGGGCCGACCTGGTCCTGCACAATGGCCCGGAACCGGAGACCATCGATCCGCAAATCCTCACGGGGCAGGCCGATGGCCGCATCGCCTCGGCGCTGTTCGAGGGGCTCACTCGGTTCAATCCGACCAACGGCACGGCCATGCCCGGGTTGGCCTCGCATTGGGACATCTCTGCCGATGGACTCACCTACACCTTTTTCCTTCGCCGGGAGGCCCGTTGGTCCACCGGTGAGCCGATAGAGGCCGAGGAGGTGGTGTGGTCGTGGCGGCGCGCGGTCACTCCGGCTACGGCGGCTGATTATGCCAGCCAGTTCTTCTGCGTCCGCAATGGGCGGCCCATCGTGAATGGCGAAATCCGAGACACATCCCGGTTGGGAGCTGAGGCGCTCGATGCCCATACGGTCCGCATCCACCTCGAGAACCCCACACCCTACTTTTTGGAGCTAGCGGCTTCTCGGGTGTTTTTCCCCATCCCACGCCGAGCGGTGGAACGTTTGGGGGATCAATGGATCCGGGCCGAACCCTTGCCCTGCAGTGGTCCTTATCGGCTCTTGGGTTGGCGGGTGAATGACCGCTTCCGTTTGGCGCGCAATCCGCACTACTGGGACGCCGCTCAGGTGACGGCCGAACGCATCGACATCTTGAGCGGAGACAATCCCTCCACCGCCCTCAACCTCTTTCTGAAAGGCGAGGTGGACCTCATTTCCGACCGCAAGATCATTCCGGGAGAACTGGGGCCTGAGCTGGCGCAGCGGCCCGACTTCCATCGGTTCGATTACCTGGGACAAGACTTCATCCGCTTCAACACCACACGCAAACCCTTCCACGATGCCCGGGTCCGTCGGGCCGTGGCCATGTCGTTGGATCGGTCTCGAATCACCGCCCGCATCACCCGAATGGGCGAGCGGCCCAGTGCCGCGGTGACTCCCGCGGGCGCCGGGGGATACCAACCGCCCCCTGGGGTTCCCTGGGATCCGGTGTCTGCCCGACGCCTGCTGGCCGAGGCCGGGTATCCGGAGGGGCGGGGGTTTCCGGTTGTGGAATACACCTTCAATGTCGGATCGAGGATCTACGAGCAGACCGGCGTGGAAATCCAGGCCATGCTGCGGGAACACTTGGGCATCCGGGTTGAGTTGCGGCCGCTCGAGTGGAAGACCTACCTCGCCGAAATGTCTGCGCTGAACTACGACTTCATCCGCGGATCCTGGGTGGGCGATTACGACGACCCCATGACTTTCCTCGACTGTTTCCTCTCCGACAGCGGCAACAACCGGACAGGATGGAAGGAGGTGCGCTACGATCGACTGCTTCAGGCGGCGGCCGCGGAGGTCAATCCCCAACGCCGGTTGGGCCTCTTGCGGGAAGCCGAAACCCTGTTGGTGACGGAGGCCGTGCCGGTGACTGGCCTTTACAGCCACGTGGGACTCTATGCCGCCGATCCCCGAAAAATCGGCGGAATCTGGCCCAATCGGATGGACGAGCATCCGTTCTTTTCCATGAGGAGGATCCGGCCATGAAATCGTGGCAGGCGCGCTTGGCCTTGATCCCCGTCCTTGTCTGGGTCGTGGCCACGTTGAGTTTTTTCCTCCTGCGGGCCGTTCCGGGAGGCCCGTTTGATCGCGAGCGCGCATCGGCTTCCCGCGAAGTCGAGGCGGCTTTGAAAGCCCGGTACCACTGGGACGAGCCCCTTTGGCGGCAATACGCTCGGTACCTCGGGAATGTGATCCGGGGAGACCTCGGACCTTCGCTCAAGTACCGCAACCATTCCGTGAACGACTTGTTGGGGCAGACGGTTCCGGTGTCATTGACGCTGGGAGCGATGGCCTTTGGGGTGGCGATCGGGTTGGGGATTCCATTGGGCGTTCTGGCCGCACTGAGGAAAGGCGGTTGGGCCGACCACGCCGCCTCGTTGCTGACCTTGGTGGGTGTGTGCGTGCCTGTCTTCGTGCTGGGTCCGTTGTTGATCCTCATCCTGGGACTCGGGTTCGGCTGGTTGCCTGTGGCCCTGTGGGGATCCTGGAAAACCGCCATCCTGCCCACCCTTACCCTAGGCATATACTTCGCCGCCCGGGTTGCTCGCTGGATGCGGGAGGGCATGCTGGAAGTCCTCAAAAGCCCGCATGTCCAGGCGGCGCGCGCCAAGGGTTTGAGTGAAACGGCGGTGATCTTGCGACATGTCGTGCCCGTGGCCCTGGTGCCGGTGATTTCTTACACCGGACCCATGCTGGCAGACCTCCTGACCGGCTCCTTTGTCGTCGAGAACCTCTTCCAAATCCCCGGGACCGGGGCCTTTTTCATCAACAGCTTCTTCAGCCGCGACTACACCATGATGATGGGCATGGTGCTGTTTTACTCCGTGCTGCTTCAGGTGCTGAACTTCATGTCGGACTTGTTGTTGCGGTGGGTGGATCCCCGCATCCGGTCATGAACACGGCTCCTTCCAGTCCGGGGCGTCAGGCCTTGCAACGCTTTCGCTGCAACCGATGGGCAGTGGCCGGATTGGTCTTCCTGCTCTTGGCGACCGTGTTGTCGGTGTTTGTTCCCTGGATGCTGGCCATCGATCCGAATCAGGGGAGCGATTCGCCGTTCAACGCGCCCGACGGTCGGCACTGGATGGGTACCGACATCCACGGCCGCGACTTGTTTTCGAGGGTGATGATCGGGACCCGCATCTCGCTGATGGTTGGAGCGGTCGGGGCCGGGGTCAGCCTGATCATCGGCGTCGGTTGGGGCCTGGTGGCGGGATGGCGGGGGGGCCGCACGGATGCGTGGATGATGCGCTCGGTCGATGTGCTCTACGCCTTGCCCACGGTGGTTTGGGTGATGTTGACCTTGACCCTCTTCGAGACCCGATGCGTGGGATGGCTTTCGGAGCGGTGGCCCTCGTCGATTCCGGCCTTTCGATTGGCGGCCATGATGGTGTCTTTGGGATCGGTTTCTTGGCTCACCATGGCCCGCGTGGTTCGCGCACAGGTGCTCAGTCTGCGGGAGCGGCCCTTCATTCTGGCCGCTCAATCCATCGGGGTTCCTCCGGTTCGATTGATGCTGCGTCACCTTCTCCCGAACCTGGTCGGAGTGATCCTCGTCTACCTCACCCTGACGGTGCCGGCGGTGGTGCTCTACGAATCCTTCCTGAGCTTCCTGGGGTTGGGCATCCGACCGCCCCAAGCCAGCCTGGGCACCTTGATTGCCGACGGGGCCTCTCAGCTCAATCCGGTGCGGGTGCGCTGGTGGTTGCTGGTTTTTCCTGCCGGATTGATGGCCCTGCTCCTAGCCGCCTTGAATGCCATGGGCGAAGGCCTGCGCTCGGCGTTCGAACCGCGGGATGAGGACTGAGCGCCGGAGCGCGAGGCGAAGGCGGGGTGCTGGTTGGATGAGGGCAAACCTATCGATGTCAGATTTCCGCGGTGTCCACCCACCAATCCCAATGCGCATCCATCGAGTGGCCGTAAATCGCGGCGGGAGCTTCTTGAACCGAGACCGTCGTCAAAGCCGCCCGCAAGGCAGGGTAACGCGAAGCGGGTACCGCCGTGAAAACCGCTGGAAAGCCCAAGGATTGGGCCCGCTCGAGAGCGCTCTGGATGATGCGTGCCCCGTCCGTTGCATGGTCGAAGCGAAATGAGCTCAAGTGCGCCGACATCAGTTCCGCACCGTTGCTCGTCCAAAGACGTTTGCCACGCCGGGTGTCTTCCAGCCAGGCACCACCTGCCAATGGAATGGGATTCATTTGACTGCGGAGTTCACGACGCCGGCCCATGATGACGCAGTCGGGCCTAGCTTGCGTGGCGGTCGAAGCGATCGGAGCAGTTGAATCGGTCTGGCTCGGTTTCCCAAGCGTCATCCGCAAGATCATGATGTCCGCGATCTTCTCGAAGCTGGGGATTCCCACACGGCCGGTATAATCGGAGGGAAGGTGGGCGGTTCCGCTCATCACCACGCCGTAACAAGAACGCGATTCGGTGAGCTCGATCTGGCGCTTGGCTTCGAGCATGAGAGCGGCCAGAACGCGCCCCCCACGGGCTTCTGCGCTGATCTTCACATCCGCCAAGTAATGGACGGGCTGTCGCAAAACCTCCCTGCCGTGCACCTCAATCCATCGCTCGACACGGACAAGAGTGCCCATCACAGCTCCAGCCTGCTCGGCCACCAGCAGCGTGGCGGTTCCCATCGCGGCGAAGAACGGCAGGTATTCGCGACCATGCGAAATGCGGAAGGTCTCGCCCGAACCCAGCGGATACTGGAACTGGTGCTCGAAACGCTCCAGGGGAGAGCCCAGCCATTCCGGGGGAGCTTCGCGGCAGCTGTGGATCTTCATGGTCGTGTGCCGACGAAAATCCGCGGATAGAAGAACGAGCGGTCACGCGGCTCCATCCGTCGACCCCAGTCGGCATCCCAGACGATGGAATCGGTCAGGGCCTCGAAATCGAGCGACGAATTCAACTGGCGGGCGATGAGTTTACCGCCGGGCTTGAGGACTCGTGCGGCGGCCTCCAGCGTTTGGGTGGCCAAAGAGGGCGAAAGCCAGTCCAGAATGTTGGAGATGTGGACCATGTCGGCGCTGGCGGGCGGCAGGTCGGAGAGAAATCCCATCATGGTCCCGTGATGCCAAAGGACCTCGGCGCGGATGGGATCGGTTTGCTGCAGCCAATCGTAGCGGTGACCGGGAGCAAAAGTGCCCGAGTACATTTGGCGCAGGAAGGGGTTGATGGCCGCATCCTCGCGGGCGAAGGCCCGGTCGCTCCGATCGGCAAAGTGCTCGCAAAACGGTCGGTGCGGGTTTTGAACGGCTGGCTGACCGAAGAGGGTCTCCAGATTCGAGAGGGTCATGACCTTCGCGAGAGCCTCTCGTCGGCTCGAACCGTCTTTGATGAGCTGTCGCATGGCGGCAAAACACCGTTCGTAGCGCCCGG
>SXGQ01715696.1_pt1 | contig 11062 bp, 7 predicted proteins | sample 3178371 | NCBI WGS metagenome assembly SXGQ01 (sample SAMN11356859, study PRJNA531348) | freshwater metagenome | isolation source: freshwater sample F1-20 | place: China: Fuxian Lake, Yuxi | collected 2017-12-25 | reverse complement strand
ACAAGATTATTGATAACCGTACAGCAGAGGAAGGGCCCGTAACCAATGATATGACCTACCAGAAGGGTGCTTGGGTTTTACATATGCTGCGCGAAAAAATGGGACACGAAGCATTTAGGGAAGGGATACGATCTTACTACCAGGCGTTTTATAATAAAAATGCAACTACGGATGACTTTTTTGAACACATGCAGAAATTCACAAAAGCACCGCTCCATGTATTTCGTAATCAGTGGTTACACCGGCCTGAGGTATTGAACTTGCAGGTGTCGTGGCATTATGATAGTACATCTTCAGAATTAGAGATTACAATTGATCAAAAGCAGCCCACTAAATTTTATTTTGAAGCATCTGTTGCAATCGAGATAATTGAAACAACAGGCAAGAAAGTCGTAAGCTTAGACATCAGCGGTAAAACTTCCACCTTCAAGATCAAGTCAGATAAAAAACCTGTAGCCCTGCTTGCAGATCCGAGAACATCGCTGCTAGCGAAGTTTGAGACTAAGGAACTATAGAATTTGGCGATATTTTTGTGTATCGCCAAGTTGTAGGTGCTAATAATCAGCAGTTTAAACCACAAGGTTCGATTCGGGGATTTTCTTTTTAGAGTGCACAGAAGGGTGTGCAGTTTTTAGGGGTTCTATCTAATCCAACGGGTAAAATTCCCTTTATCATTCAGAAAGTAAATATTGAGAGCAGAGTTAACATTATAAAAATCTAAATCGCCGTCACCATCAAAATCTTGAACTGTATAAAGCATTGGATAACCCTTGTTTGTGGCAGGTGTAATGTACTCAGGCAACTTTGTCGTGTTAGTAACATAGTTTGCACCTCCTCTATTTTCGATATAATATAAATAGTGGTTTGCATCAATAGGAATTCCGCCAGGGCCTTGTTTTCTGCCAAGAACTATAAAATCAACAAAGCCATTTTTATCAAAGTCTCCGGAAACGAGAAGGTTTACAAAATAATTATCAGGAAGATTTACACGGAAATAAGAAGTGGGGCTGACAGCATTATGAATTATTGTAGGCTTAGCGAGTGAAAGCTGGCCTGATACATCAAAACCCCAAGAGAATATGTCGACAGAACCATTCTTGTCAAAATCTCCATACAAAGCAGGTGAATGAGAAATATTTTTTAAATGCGTGATTTCTGTTTTAATAAAAACAGAGCCATCAAACTCATAGCTAAAGTCTTCTAGCTGATTGCCCATCGGAATAATTTCAAATTTCCCGTCTTTATCTACATCACCTGTATTAATATTAAAACAGCCAATGGTCATTTCTTTTACAAATGTGTTACTTCCATCAAAAGTCCCCCGATTATTCCAATATACCCGTAATGGTGTTTTTGGTGGATTAAGATTTAAATCCCAAAATTCAGGTCCATTATCCATTACAGCTATATCTTTATATCCATCACCATTAAAATCAGCTACTGCAGAGGTAGTCCCGCCTTTCCAAAGATTAGTTACCTCAAAAACTCGCTTATCATCTAAAATTATAATTGGATTTAGTAGTTCATAAGTATAGGATGTTGCGGTTCGACTTGCCCTGTTCCGATGCACAATTATATCATACCGGCCATTACCATTATAATCAAAGAGCAATGGCCCGTTAGCAATTTCGTTTCCAGTTGCAACTTTTAAAGAATCAAATGCGATAGATAACTGTAGCTCCTTAGGCTGCGGTGTAGGAATTGGTTCGGGTGTGCTTGTTTTTTTACATGAAAAAAGAACAAAAGATAGAATAAGAAAAGTATTTACGGTGCGCATAATTAAATCATATTAGTTAATAATTAATTTCCCTGCTGCCAATTGCTTCCCTGTGGGGTCTTGGATCTGCAAGAGGTAAAGCCCACTGCTAGCACCTTGCAGATTTATATCAATCAGCTGGTAACGATTAGTCACTTCATGAGGCTTTCTATATAAGACCGCCCCCTTCGTATCTAGCACCACCACCTGATAGCGCGTGTTTGTAGGGCTATAATATGTGACCCTAAATTGACCATTGTTCGGGTTGGGATAAATAAACAGTTTATTGCTTAGTGAGTCTCCGATTACAAGTTCGGGTGTAGTGTAAGTACAAGGCAGCTGTGGCGAAAGATTCTCTACTGCCATCTTATACGCCCCACTCCACAAACGATAGCCTATGGAGTCTACTACAGTTGTCGTTTCGTTTGAGATCAGCTGATTGTTTCTATACCATGCATACTTATAGGTCCCAGCTGGTGCTACACTTGCACTTATGGTAGTTAATAGACCTGGGTGGATGGAGCGATAAGGCGCAACTGTTAATGTAGCTGTTGGACTGGGATCTATTCGCACATCTCGAGTCGTACTGTCCTTACAACCATTGTTACTGGTAGAAACTAGTTTTACTGTGTAAGAACCAACATTTGGGTAGCTATTGATTGGGTTTTGATTCGAAGAAGTTGAACCATTTCCAAAATTCCAATTACTAGTAGTAGTTCCACCACTTACTGTACTGATATTAGCAAAAGAGAAGCTATTACCTGTTAAACACTGTATAGCAGGACTCACAGTAAATCCAGCAACAGGCATTGGATGTACTGTTACTTGTCTGGTGATACTATCCTTACAACCATTGTTACTCGTGGAGACTAGTTTTACAGGGTAAGTGCCAGGTGCTACATAGTTCCTAGTAGCATTAGGCGTGGTAGCCGTTCCCCCATCCCCAAAAGTCCATGCATGGGTAAGAGTTCCATAACTAATGATACTGCTATTCGTAAAATTGAAACTATTACCCGTTAAACACTGGGCAGCTGTGTTAATGCTGTATGAAGAGGTAGGCATCGGGTTCACTACCACTTGTTGTGTAGTGCTATCCTTGCAGCCGTTATTACTAGTAGATTCAAGTTTTACAGGGTAAGTACCAGGTCCTACATAGCTCTTGGTAGCATTAAGCGTGGTGGCCGTTCCCCCATCTCCAAAACTCCATAAATGTGTAAGAGTACCATTAGCTATAGCACTACTATTCGTGAAGCTGAAGCTGTTGCCCGTTAAACACTGGACAGCAGAATTAACACTATAAGATGCTGCTGGCATCGGATTTACTACTACCTGCTGCGTAGTGCTATCCTTACAACCGTTGTTACTCGTAGAAACTAATTTTACTGAGTAAGTACCAGGTGCAGTATACGATCTTGTGGCGTTAAGCGTAGTAGCCGTTCCCCCATCTCCAAAACTCCATAAATGCGAAAGGGTTCCGCTAGCTATAGCACTACTGTTCGTGAAGCTGAAGCTGTTGCCCGTTAAGCACTGAGCGGCTGTGTTGATAGAAAAAGATGGATTAGGTATAGCAGCAAACCTGACTCGAATGATTCGGGAAGCCTCGCAACCTCCTAAATTGGTTATAACTAGATTGTAAGTCCCGGTGTCGCGTGCAAGAAAAAAATGCTTTGTACCCAGTAAAGTACCATTCTTATACCACCTTGTTTGATACCCTTTTACAGAGTCAATTTGTAGTAATGCAGAATCAGAAAGATTACATAGCAATGTATCCGCCGTCAAACTAAATGAAGGCGGAAAAGCTGAGCAAGGAAATTTAAATTGAGAAAAATCTAGGTTTAATGCAGGTACAGCAGAAAGAGTGTCCCATGCGGGATTTAAAAAACTAGAACCTCCAATATGCCCTTTTAAAATTAAAATACTTCGCTCTTGACTATTAGGATCTAGTGGAAAAGGGTAAGGAAAGCCATAGCCTACCTCCTGATTGATAAAGTCATTAGTATACCCGGAAAAATCGATCAGAAATGATTTAAATCGAGTACCAGTATTTAATAAAATACGCTTCTTTCGACGTTCGGGCTCAAGCGAAATGTATTCAGGTGCACTGTAAGACCACCACCCCCACCCAGTATAAGGCAACAAATCTGGTAGCCCATCTCCATTTATATCAACAACAGAAATTCCATTTCCGTGTGAAATTTGTTGCGGATCATATACAACATCAGAATCAATCCATGAAGTTGTAACATTACCCGTATTATTATAAACCTGCAAGCGAGTGTGAGCGGGAGAAGACCCAACAACCAATGGCCCAGAATAACTGCTGTGTTCGTGAGTGATAACCTCTTTAGTACCATCTTGATCCAAATCAACAACAAAAATACCCCAATCATCTACAGGATGATATTTGTTCGAATACCCATTAAAACTATCCGGGAAGCATTTGATAGATGCAATTGTATCAACTGCGTTATAAATATTTAATGGACTACTTTTAAGAACTGAAACTATAAAAAGCGAGTCAGTTTCAAAGGTATTTGGAGTTAGTTTTTTTTCAAATGATAAATAGTTATACACAGGATCTTCGGATTCTATATGCCGAATTGCAGCAATTCGTAAAAAATCTGTACTTGACCAATTGTATGATTCATTAGAAATCAATGCAGAAGTATCATGATTAAAATCATACTTTTTCAATAAATTACCATAGTATGGACTTTGTTGATTTATGCTTTGATTATAAATTATGCGATGCAAGCCGTCACTCATTTTAATCAAATGCCCAGGCTCGCCAAGATTATCAAGAACTACTAATCGCTGAAATCCAGTGTCTCGTTGTAACCAGAATTTATCTGGAGTGTGGTTACCCCCTGTAGGATATAAATATACAGGAGGTGGGTTTGCGCCATGATAATTTTGTGTAGGGGTCAACAAGTCTTTCTTGCTATCTCCGTTAACATCGCCAACAGTAAATTGTGCAACATCACCAAGTGTATAAAAATTATTACGCAAATTATTTTTAAATAGAGGTGTTGTTGAAGTGCTATTATTATAAAAAATTGATACAATCCCATCTCTTCTTTGAGGATGATCATACGGTTGAAGGATTAAATCAAGTTTGCCGTCATTGTTCATGTCAGCCTCTTGTACCCATCTGTTAAAAAACAATGAAAACCCAGTATCTCTAGCCTGACGATGAAACTGAGTATCGAGTTTAATAATATTTGGCAAGTACTCTCTAACTGGAATTTGAGAAAAGACTGATATATACATAAACGTAGTTATCAGTAAAAGTGATATCTTTTTCATACCTAAGGAGATTGGACGCTAAATGTAAATACTTAAAAGTCTTTTACCTCTTGAAACAATACAAATTATTTTTAAGACGACATTTCTAGGGTAAACAATTAGTATGTGCTAGGAATCAAAGATTAAAACAGAGGACCCGATTCGGAGATATATCAACTAGCACAAAATTATTCCCAGATTAAAAAGCTTCTTGAAATTATTTCGATTACAAGAAGCTTTCACCATTATAAGTTACATACTATATTACTGGCCTCCTTGCTGCCATTTGTTCAGATTTCAAGTTTATTTTTTGGATTTATTAGCAGCAGTAATTTCATTCATCAATGGAGTTGGGTCGAATACGAATCTTGCAGCAATTATTTTATTGGCTTTCCATTGAAAGATTATATTTCCAGAATTTACAATTTTGCTATGTGTGGTTTTGCCAATTCCGTTCCAGGTATACCAAACCGATGTATAAATATTACCAGCGTTGAGGGTATTGGTTTCGTGTTTTTCATCTTTTATTAATGAATCTGTTTTCACGAAGTAAAAACTTTTGTCCCATGCGATGCTGTCAAAATATAAATGATGTGATTGTGCAAGTTCTTTCCATTCTTTTTTAGTCATGGGTACGGTCGAATTAAAATACACTTTTGCAGAATCAGAGACCATTTCTTCGAATTTAGAAAAATCATTTTTTGCATAATCCTCATTGATTGATTTGATTACACTGGAATAATAGTCATCAATTCTGGATACAGTTGTGATTGTTTCATCAAATTGAGGTTTTGTTTTGTTACTGCAGGCGAAAAATGTAGCAGAAATTGCCAATAATAGTAATAACTTTTTCATTGCTTTTGATTTTGACAATAATAATTGAAGGGTTCTATTTTAATCTACATTAAGATAATATTTATAATTCGATGCTCGCCTTATATTAGATTAAACTTTTACTATAGGCATAAACTAACCTCAAACGACAATTTAGCGATAGTAATTCTTTTAAATATGTATATGTTTGATATTCATAGGTTTGTGTGAAATAAACGATCCCGCACCAGTACTCCAAGATATAAGCCCTTGCAAATCAATATTTGTAAGGGCTTTTCATTTTCAAACATCCATTCTGCTCTAAATCTACTTGTCCAGTACACCACTTTTAGGCAATAAAGTTAGATTAGGACCCGCGTTCTAGCTGCTTTTCACTTCATATAATTGGAAGATGCCTTATCTTTTCTTTGGATTCAAATAGTACTTGAAAAAACTTCAGCATTAATTAAACAAATAGAAGAAACAAAATAAATGGAAGTACATCACCACCCACATATTCCAACACATGCAAAACCATGGAAAGAATATTTATTAGAAGGACTAATGATATTTATTGCTGTAACACTTGGTTATGGAGCGGAAAACATAAGAGAGCATTATGTAGAAACTAAAAAAGCACTTATTAGCGCCAAAAACCTGTACGTTGATGTTACTTATGATTCCATTGGCTATGCAAACAATATAATCTTTAGAAGCAGACAAGACAGTTGTTTTGAGATTATCAACACCTACTACAACAACAAAACACTTGATAATGAAACACCAGCTATTTATGCTGCGCATGGTTATATCGCCTTTAGGCAGTTACATCAAATGAATACACTTGCTTTAGACGAAGTAAAAAATTCAGGAGCATTAAAATTTTTAGAGTCTGACGAATTAAAAGCTGCTATTCAGCGTTATGCTAGCTTGGGTACGGGTCTAAAATTAAGAGAACAGCGAGAATTTAGTTATATTGACCGAATGGTCGATCCTATTTCAATTAAAAACTTTGAGTTTAATTTTTACAGAGCTGCTCCGTCGAATTTTAAAATAGATAGCAATAAAATAGTTATCTCAATACCAATTCCTGCCAATCTAAAAATCATGAAAAAAGATCAGCTAGACTGGGATAATTATATAGCTATTATAGGTATGCTTCAAACAATTAGACAATCTACAGATAAAGAGTATATCGCACCTACCCAAAAGCAGTGTCACGAACTTTTATCCTTATTACGAAACTATCTTATTGAGCATGGTGCTATATAAATAATCATTTAAAATATTTAACTACACACAATCTTAATAAGTTAAAGCGCAATCATACGCAAATTAAAAATTATAATTGATTGTAAACCAATTACTTAAAAGATTTTTCAATTCAATGTGTGCAGATTTTTGGGGTTACCAAATTCCTTTTTTTACTGATACTTGTTACAGTGTAAGTAAATAGGAGGGGAAAGTAGTATATGGATAATAGGTTTATTCTTAAATTCATTTTCAACTAAAAACTAAATCAATGAAAAAAGTACTTTTTACTGCTATGGTAGCAATAAGTTTGTTTGCATGCAAGAGTAGTACAGAAACAAAACCAGCATTCAATTTAGAGGATGCAAAAAAAGAGATTGCTGAGATGAATAAGCGATTTGAGGATGCAGTTGTTAATTCAGATTCTGTAGCACTGGTAAACTTATATACAGATGATGCTAAATGGATGAATCCGAATGCTCCTTCTGTGATAGGAAAGCAAGCGTTGACAAGCGAACTTTCGAAACTTTTAAATGCAGGAATTGGTTCAGCAAAATTAAACACAACCGAAGTATGGGGCGATGAAAACTATGTAACAGAAGAGGGTAATTATGTTTTAAACGCCAAAGATGGAAGTCAAATTGATATAGGTAAATATTTGGTGCTATGGAAGAGAGTTGATGGAAAATTGATGTTTTTCAGAGATATGTTTAGTTCAGATTTACCACCTGTATCCGTGAAATAAGTAAGGTTAGTAAAAATATATCATTCAAAAATGAGGCCCCAGCGTAAAGGGGCCTTTTATTTAGATGAATTCTCGGCATAAATAAATTTTAATTTCATAAAAATATTTGCTGAGACCTTATCTTAAACAATAAATCGATTATAATGCGTTTCCTGATCACTTTATTTTTAATTTTCGCTAGCACTTTTTCCTTTGGGCAGATGTTAAATGATAGCTCGTTTAATGCGAGTGTTGCTAAGCCAAAATACAAGAAACAATCAGGACCTCATATTTTAATTGATGCTGGGCATCATAATTTTATTGTTGAAATGGGTCTGATTAAACCATTTGTTGATCTTGCAAGCAATGATGGTTTTAGAACAAATATTGACTCTGGAGCTTTCACGCCGGCCTATCTGGCGAAATATCAGATGGTACTTATTACGCCGGCTATGCCATTTAAATTTGGTTCCAAAAAAGATATCAACGATGAAATTACATTTACGAATCAGGAATTATTGGCCTTAAAGGAATGTGTATCAAATGGTGGCTCTTTAATAATTCTAAGTGAACATGCCCCCATTGACAAGTCAATGACGCGACTGTTGAATACATTCGGCATTCAATCAAGTATCGGTGCAGTCTATGATCCTGTTAATTGTGATACCACAATAAAACTCTCGCTCTATGAAACAATTCTAAAATTCACAAAAAACAATGGGCTCCTGAATAGCAATCACCCTATTATAACTGGATCCAAGAAAAAAGAATTAATACAAAATATTGAAACCTACACGGGCAGTGCTTTGACAGGGCCTAACTATACTACTATTTTAAAGTTAGGGCCTACTGCTACAATCAGAAAGTGGAATGGAATACTTCCAACCGGTGGTGGCGATTCACAATGTTTGGCTGGTAGCTATGGAAAAGGTAAAATAATGGCAATGGGTGATTGTAATGGATTCACCGCTATGTATGTCAACTCGGGAGGTAAGAAATTTTATGCAGGGATGCAGGTAAATGAATACGACTGGAAGCAATTTGTATTAAATACCCTACATTGGTTATCAGAATGAAAACTTTGAGATACTATCCTGTTAAGGAACAAGACCAAAAATTCATTAGTTACTTCCCTTCCATTTTATTAACATAAGCGAGAGAACCTAGCCTTAATCGAAGAGGCAAACCTGTTTTCTTTTCAAACTTCCACTCTTGCTTACAGATATACCCCTGCTTTAAACTAATGAAATCAGGTCTGATAATTGGAATTGATTTTTTGGAGTGAGCAGATAAAGCAAGTGATTTAAAAACATATTTAGCCGGTAATACATTTTTCTGCTGACCAAAACAGTAATTAAATAAGAAAAATAATATGATAAGCAAAGATCGCATTTCTAGTAATTGATTGTCAGTTAAACTTTTTTATACCCTAGATTATACTTTATTGAAATTTCAGTTTGAAGTTCAGTGATTTTTTTATCAAGCCGATCATATGCAAATTCAATTAAAAATTTATTGAGATCAAATTTTAAATTTATTAATCGATTATTATACTCGGCGAGAATATTTTGGTCATAGGTCATTAGTTGGGCACCCTCACCGATAATCTTATTTTTTACGTCGATGTAATTTGTGCCATCAATAATTTTATAGGCCAAATTTTTTACATTAGCCTTATACATAAATATTGTTTGACTTTCAAACTCATTTAACTGAGCAATCAATTGCCAATATTCAGTAATGAGTCTGCTTACATCCTTATCCCTGATTAATCGCATTCCACCTGCTTTTAGCTGGGAGGATGTTTTATCGATAAAGGTCATCGGTCTATTACCTCCAGTTTTTAAACTGACTCGGTAAAATATTTTGATACTCTCTGGTGTCCAGTTATTTTTTGATAATAAACTAATGGCTGTATCGAGATTACAAATCTGAGTAGCGGTATATTCTCTTGCTGATTTAACTTCAATTTTATCCTTTACCAGGTCTTCTAAAAGACTTTCCATAAACTGAGTTTCTCGATGCCCCTCTACGTAGTGTTCTCGCTGGTTTTCAGCAAAAAAACCAAGCGTTACCGCAGCAAACAGCATTACAAACTCAATGATATATTCAGACCACTTTTTTTTATGAGTGGGATGATGTGGATGATGAACTTCCATAAATTACTAATTAGCGATTAAGTTAATAGATACCGCCCCGTAAAAATTTATAAATTTCAGTAAATAAAAGAAAAAATAAGTTTACATTCAAGCAAATTTTTTAAAATGAAAAAAGCCATTTTTTCACTCATTTTTTTGAGTGTTTTTTCTTTGGCAATGGGACAAAGTGCCAAAGTTGATTTTTCACAAAAGCCCCCAAATATTGATTCACTTTTGCCCAAGATTACAGCCGAGAAAAACGATAGTGCTCGGTATTACTTGGCAATGAGTGCATTAACTATATCTGAAACTAATCCGGTGGAGGATATGCACAATTCAGAAATTATACTTCGACTGGGTCAAAAAAATAACGACTTAGTATGTCAAGTACTAGGTTACTGTTGTCTTTGCTACGACTATATCGCCTTCGGCAATAAAATAAAGAGCTTAGAGTTTGGTATTAAAGCTAATCAAGCGGCTGAAGAATCAAAAAATGATCGCCTAAAAACCTTTGCTAAGGCAATGCTTGCGCTAACCTATCTAACAATGGGTGATTTTGAAAAAGCTGTTGCTTACAATAAAGATGCAATTGAAGCCGGAACAAAATATGATACTGATATTATTTACGTATGTGCGGTAAATGATATGGGTACTATCTATTTAGCCATGGGCAAAATAGATTCGGCTCTCATTTATACCCAAAAGGCATATGAATTAGCTGTTAAATCGGGAATTACCTACTGGCTTACTTCAACCTATTTACAATTTGGTAGTATTCATGCCGCGATGAAAAATACCAGTCTTGCATTAAACTATTGGAACTTAGCACTAGAAGAAGCCAAAAGAATTGGTTCGCCAAAATTTGCCAGCACCGCCTATAATGCTATAGCACAGTTTTATTATAACGCCAATCAAAAAGACTCCGCTAAACTCTATGCAACAAAAGCAATCACCAGTGTTACGAATACTGCATTTTATACCTTGAATGTAGATCCCGCTAAATTGCTTTTGAATATTTATCGAGATACCAATATTGATAGCGCTTTTAAATATTCAGAAATTTACAGAGCAGCCACTGATAGTCTGTTTAATGTT
>SXGQ01438730.1_pt1 | contig 11062 bp, 12 predicted proteins | sample 3178371 | NCBI WGS metagenome assembly SXGQ01 (sample SAMN11356859, study PRJNA531348) | freshwater metagenome | isolation source: freshwater sample F1-20 | place: China: Fuxian Lake, Yuxi | collected 2017-12-25 | reverse complement strand
GCGCATGGACTTGTAGCGCAGGGTGGCGTCCTTCAGCAGCTTGTTGAGCGCCGTGCCGATGTGGACGTCGCCGTTGGTGAAGGGCGGGCCGTCGTGCCGGACGAAGGCGGGCTGGCCGGCGGCGCGGGCTTGGATCCGGCCGTAAAGGCCCTGCTTCTCCCAATGGGCCAGGCGGGCGGGTTCACGCTCGGCGAGGCCGGCCCGCATCGGGAAATCGGTCACCGGCAGGTTGAGGGTATCCTTGAGCTCTTCGGCCATGTTTGACTTATAAAGGAGGGTCGGTGAAGGGCTTGCGCACCCCTCGGGGCGGGCAGGGTGAACGGGTCCGCCAGCGAGGCAAGGGCGGAGATGGGTCCGGGCCCTCGGCGGGCGGGCGGGATTGACAGGGCGGACGGGAAAGCCACGAATGCAGCCCCATGGAAAACATGAAGCCCAAGCTCATCACCAAGCAGGCGGTCGTCATCGACCTCGTCCTGACGGTGGTCTTCTTCGTCTGGATCACCTCGATCCTCAAGAAGCACGTGCCTTGGTCCGAAGCCGGCCAGACCGCCGTCCTCCTCGGCGCGGCCTATTGCGGCGCCTGCCTGGCGGGTGTTTTCTGGATGGCCCTCAACCTCTTCCGCGTGACCCTCGCCGACCAGATGCTGCAGAAGACCGCGGGCGGCAAGGAGTCGCCCTGAGCCGGGCTTACTTGGTCGCCGGCGCGCTTTCCAAGGCGGCCTCGATCTCCCGTCGGAGCCCCTCGGCCTGGCGGCGTTCCTCCTGATACTGGGCCCATAAGCGGTCCAGTTCCTCGGGCTTGGCGGCGGGGAAAGCTTCCAGCCAGCTCCCGAAGGTCCGCCAGGCGTTGTGGTAGACGGGATTCTGGCGCAACAGTTCGCGGCGCAGGGAGGCCAGCCGGGCCTCGACGCTGAGGCGCACCGCCGGCAACGCGCGATGCTTGGGCAGCGCCGCGCCCGGGACGACCTCGTCGCCCGCGCCGACGTCGAAGACGAATCGTGTCATGTCGTCGAGCGACTCGGCGGATTCGCGCAGTCCCAGGCTGACCGGCGCGCGGGACAGCAGGAGTTCGGCGCGATGCACGAGCCACCATTCGTCGGCGGAACCGGCCGTCGCGGCCAGGCGCCGGAGCACCGGATCGCCGTGGGCGGACGCGATGAGCGACCGGGCCTGCTCGGCCGGCGCGCCGAGCGTCCGGCGCAAGGCGCGCCAGAACAGCAGCGCCTCGCGGGCGGGCGCGCGGCCGGCGACGATGTCGGCCAGCGGCGAAGGGATTTCCCGCCGGCCTTCGCGATACCAGTAATCGTTCATCGACGGCCGCAGCTGCGTGAGCACCTCGCAGGCCAGGGCCTGCCGCACCCACGGCTCGACGCCGCCGACCGGCTTGCCGCCGGCCAGCGCCACCCGCGCGAGCCAGACCTGCGCGACGGCCTCGGCCGCGCGCATCGGGGCTTCGCGTTCGGAGCTCAGGCGCGCGATGACGAGCACGGCGCCGGCGCCGACGCGGGTGTCGATCGGCGGGAGCCCGGGCACGTCCGCGATCTCGAGGCGCGCGGCCGGGCCGGGGACCGCGGGCAGGTTCAAGGCGAATTCGAGGTGCCGTTGCAAGGCGACCGCGTGCGCGGCGACGAAGCTGACCTCGGCCAAGCGCTCGCCGGTGACCGTGGCGATGACGGTGTCGTTGGTGAAAACCTGCGGGGGCGCCGGCGGCGCGGGTTCCGCCGCGGCCAGCCAGACCAGGGTGGTCAGGAAACCCGTCATCTCAGCCGCCGCCGAAGTGGCCTTCGTCGACCTCCAACGGCTCGCCGCCGGAGATATGGAGCGGCTCGCCCATCGGCGATTGGTCGTTCTTCCAGACTTCGACGGTGGCCGGGGCTTCCGGGTCCGGCGAGACCCACTGCCAGCGGCCGATGCCGAGGAATTGCATCGGCACGCCTCTGTCCGGGCTCAGGCCGGGACCGGTGCCGCGCACGAAAGGCTTGTTGCCGATGCCGATCATCAGGTTGACGATGAGCGCCGTGCCCGTGCCGTCCGCGGCGGGAGAAGCTTGGGCGGCGGGCGCGGCCTCGTCGGCCTCGGCCGGTTCGTCGGCCGCTTCGTCGGCCTCAACGGCTTCGCGCGCGGCCGCCGCGTCATCGGGAGCGTCCGCCGCCGGCTCAGGCGCGGACAAGGACGGGGTCGTTTCGGCGCCCGCCGCGAGCGCCGAGGGGCGGGAGCGGAGCCCGGCCACTTCGGCCCGCAGCGCCTCCACGGAGGCTTCGAGCTTGTCGACGGATTTTTCGGCGCCCTTGGCGGCCTTGCGGGCTTCGTCGCGGACCGCCTTCAATTCGGATTCGAGGGCCTGGGCGACCTCGGCCTTGGCCTCGCGGGCGGCTTCCGCCGCTTCGTCGGCGTCGGCGACCACGGCGCGCACCGTCGCGGCCAGCGCGTCGAGCTTGCCGGAGAGCTCTTCCATCGCGTCGGAGACCTGCGCGGCGGCGGCGGTCTCGTCGGCCTTCTTCTCCAAGGCCGCGAGGGCGGCCTTGAGGGCGTTGATCTCGGCCGAGGCGCGCTGGGCGACCGCCGCGGCGGCCGTCTCCGCCGCCTTCTTCGCGCCCAGTTCGGCCTCGGCGATACGCCGGTTCATCGCCTCGCTCCCGGCGCGCATGTTGTCGCGCTGCAGGTCGATCTCCTCGGCGAGCTTGGCGCGGAGGCGGGCCTGTTCGGCCTGGCGCTCGGCCTTGCCGCCGCCGTCCTGCAGGACGGGGATCACGACGATGAGGGAGGCCGCGAGGATGGCGCAGACGAAGAGGAACGTGTCGAGGCCGTCGCGCTTGTCGGGCATAATGACGAGGATCGCCAGCACCGCGATGAGGTCGGCGGCGACCAGGAACCATTTTTCTTTGAGGAGTTTCTCGAGTTCGCGGCTCATGGGGTGGGGGTCGGGGTGGAAAGGAGTCGCGCGGCCTAGCGCGGACGCTCGACGAAGCCGACCTTGCGGTGGACCTTGGAGAGCGTGCGGAAAGCGGCGGCCTGCGCCTGGTCGGCGCCGGACTTCAGGATGCGGTCGAGTTCGCCGCGGTCCTTGATGAGCTCGTCGTAGCGCACGCGCACCGGGTCGAGCGTGGCGACGACGGCGTCGGCGACCGCTTTCTTGAAATCCCCGTAGCCTTTGCCGGCGAACTCGGCCTCGAGGACCTCGACGGACCGGCCCGTGCAGGCGGACATGATCGACAGCAGGTTGGTCACGCCGGGCTTGGCGGCGCCGGCGCGGACTTCGGCGGCGGAATCGGTGACCGCCGACATGATCTTCTTCCGGATCTCCTCCGGGCGGTCGGTGATGAAGACCGTCGCGGCGTGGTTCGGGTCCGACTTGGACATCTTCGCCGTCGGGTCCTGCAAGGACATGATGCGGGAGCCTACCTTGGAGATGAACGGTTCGGGCACCTTGAAGGTGTCGGAATAACGGCGGTTGAACTTCTCGGCCAGGTCGCGGGCGAGCTCGAGGTGCTGCTTCTGGTCCTAGCCGACGGGCACGAGCGTGGCGTTGTAAAGCAGGATGTCGGCCGCCATCAGGACCGGGTAGAATAGCAGGCCGGCGTCGACGGACTCCTGTTTGCGGGACTTGTCCTTGAACTGGGTCATCCGCTCCAACTGACCCAAGGGACAGAGGCAGCCGAGGACCCAGGCCAGCTCGGTGTGGCCGATGACATGGGACTGGACGAACAGCCGGCTGCGGGCGGGGTCGAGCCCGCAGGCCACGTACTGGGCCAGGCAGGAATAGGTGTTCTCCCGGAGCTGGGCCGGGACATAAGGCACGGTGATGGCGTGCTGGTCGACGATGCCGAAGTAGCATTCGTGATCGTCCTGCATCCGGCCCCAGTTCAGCACCGCCCCCAGATAATTACCTAGGTGGAGGCGCCCGGTCGGCTGGGCGCAGGTGAGCACCACGGGCTTGGCGGGCTTTTTTTCGCTGGTTTCGCTCATTCCGGTCGCTTCAGCGTGGCAAGGGGTCCGCCCCGCATCAAGCGCCAAGCAAATCCGCCCCCGGGTGACGCTTGAAATGCGGACGGCGACCGCCTACATAGACCCTCACCCTCCGCTCCCTCGCATGTTTTTCGCCCAGACCATCCCCCTCGCCGGCCAGGCTGTCTCGCCGGCGGCCGCCGCTCCCGCCGCCGCCCCGGCGAAGCATTTCATCATCGGCGACATCGGCAAGGTCGTCGCGAAGGCGCCCGAGGACTGGAGCAATATCCTGGTCCACGCCGTCGGCTTCATCGCCGTGGCCTATGTCGCCGGCTGGCTGGCCGACAAGGTGCTGCGCTGGATCTCGACGAAGTTCGGCCGGAGCCCGATCGCCGAGGCGGCCGTCGCCGCAGCGGGCAAGGCCCTGCCGCTGATCCTCCCCGCCTACACCCTGCTCTTCCTCATCCGGAGCAACGCGCCATACCTGGCCCACGCCGGCTGGCTCGACTTCACCGTCATCGCGGGCGCGTTCCTCTGCTCGCTCGCGCACACCACGGCCGTCTTCCACCTCGTCGCGATCCCGATCGCCTGGGGCCAGAAGATCGCCGACCGTTCCGACAACAAGCTCGACGACATCCTCGTGCCGATGTTCGCCACCGTCATCCGCATCACGGTCGTCCTGGTCGGCGCCTTCAAGGCCATCTCGATCATCGACCCGAAGTCGTCCGACGCGATCCTCGGCCTGCTCGCCGGCGCGGTCGTCGGCCTGGCCTTCGCCTCGCAGGACACCATCAAGAACGTCTTCGGCGCCGTCATGCTCATCGTCGACCAGCCGTTCACTTTGGGCGACGTCATCAACATCGGCAGCCACGAAGGCAAGGTCGAGTCCCTCGGCCTGCGCTCGACGACCATCATGATGCTCGACGGCCAGCGCCTCGCCATCCCGAACGGCGACCTGGCGACCCGCCCGATCGTCAACCTCACCCGCCGCGACTTCATCCGCGCGCAGGACCTCGTGCACCTCGAGGCCAACACCCCCGCCGAGAAGGTGAAGGAAGCGGCGGACCTCATCCGCGGCCTGCTCGCGGGCCATGAAGGCTCCCAGCCGAGCCACCCGCCGCTCGTGCACGTCCTGGAATACGGCGAATGGGCGGTGAACATCCGCCTGATGTACTGGTATTTCCCCGCCCAGGCCGCCAAGCAGCTCGAGTTCAACCAGCAGCTCCTGCTGCGCATCAGCGAGAAGCTCCAGCAGGCCGGCATCCGCGTCGCCTCGCAGGGCACCCCGCAGAACCGCTGACCTCCTTTCCCGTCATGCCCCTCGTCGAAGCCAAGCACCTGTCCAAATCCTACGGCGCCATCCGCGCCGTGCGCGACGTCTCCTTCTCCGTCGACCGCGGCGAAGTCGTCGGTTTCCTCGGCCCCCACGGGGCCGGCAAGTCGACCACGATGAAGATGCTCACCGGCCACCTGCGCGCCGACGCCGGCGCCGCGGTGATCGCGGGCTTCGACGTCGCCGACGACGCCGTCCGCGCCAAGCAGCGCCTGGGCTATTCGCCCGAAGGCGCGCCCGCCTACGGTGAGATGACCGTGCGCGAGTTCCTCCGCTTCGCCGCCGACCTGCGCGCGCTGCCCGACGCCGCCGAGAGCGTGCGCCGCACGCTCGAACTGTGCCGCCTCCAGGAAGTGGCCGCCCAGAACATCGACACGCTGTCCAAAGGCTACCGCATGCGCGTGGGCTTCGCCCAGGCGGTGCTCCATGACCCCGAGGTGCTGATCCTCGACGAGCCCACCGACGGCCTCGACCCGAACCAGAAGTTCGAGGTGCGGCGCATCCTCAAGGAGATGGCCGCGACGAAGGCCGTCATCGTCTCCACCCACATCCTCGAGGAGGTCGGCGAGCTCTGCACGCGCGTGATCGTCATCGCCAAGGGCGAGGTGCGCTGCGACGAATCCCGCGACCGGTTCCTCGCCCGCGGCGCCGACCTCAACGCCGTCTTCCGCCAGCTCACCGCCTGACCCTTTCCCGCCATGTCCGCCCCCGCCCCCGCCGCCCCCGGCCTCCGTCCCTTCTCCGCGATGCTCCGCCGCGAGTTCGCCGGTTACTTCCGCACGCCGCTCGCCTACGTCTTCCTCGCCGTCTTCAACGCCTTCGCCGTCTCGCTGGCCTTCTTCGTCGGCGGGCTCTACGAATCCGGCGTCGCCAGCCTCGACCGCTTCTTCCTCTATCACCCGTGGCTGTGGGCGTTCCTCGCCCCCGCCGCCGGCGCCCGCCTCTGGGCCGAGGAACGCCGCCAAGGCACGCTCGAGCTGCTGCTGACCTGGCCAATCACGGTCTGGCAGGCGGCCCTCGGCAAGTTCCTCGCCGCCTGGCTTTTCCTCGCGTGCGCGCTGCTCATGACGACCCCCGTCGCCCTCACGGTCGGCTGGCTGGGCGAACCTGACTGGGGCGTGATCGTCTCAGGTTACGTCGGCTCATTCCTCTGCGCCGGCGCCTGCCTCGGCATCGCCGCCGTGGCCTCGGCCCTGACCCGCAGCCAGGTCATCGCCTTCGTGACGGGCTTCCTCGCCTGCTTCGTGCTGGTCCTCGTGGGCTACGGGGTCTTCGACGAGCTGCTCGCCGGCGCCCTCGGCGCGGGCGGCGTCGACGAATTCCGCCGCCTCGGCCTCTGGCGCAACCTCGAGCCGTTCACCCTCGGGCTGCTCGACGCCCGCCCGGCCGCCTACTTCCTCTCCGTCGCTTTCGCCGGGCTCGGCCTGAGCGCCATCCTCGTCGAACGTCGCTGAACCCGCCGCGCCATGAACCGCCCCCAAGCCCTGCTCGCCGCCGCCGCCGTCCTCGCGGCCGCCTTCTTCGTCAACCTGCTCTTCGGCGCCTTCGGCGCCCGGGCCGACCTGACCGCCGACCGCACCTTCACCCTGTCGCCGGGCTCCCGGCGCATCGTCGCCCAGCTCGACGAACCGGTGACGCTCGAGTTCTTCGTCAGCCGCTCCGACGTCAAGCTGCGCCCGTATCTCGAAAGCTATTCGCGCCGCGTCGAGACGCTGCTACGCGAATACGTGGCCGCCGCCGGCGGCAAGGTCCGCCTGGTCGTCACCGACCCGCGCCCCGACACCAAGGAGGAACAGCGCGCCCAGCGCCACGGCCTCGCCGCCATGCGCGCCAACCAAGGCAACGCCTACCTCGGCCTGACGGCCCAGCTGGCCGACACGGTCAAGGCCGTCCCGATGCTCGACCCCTCGCGCGAACGGTTCCTGGAATTCGACCTGTCGAAGCTCGTCGCCTCCGTCGCCCGCCTCGAACGCCCGCGCCTCGCGCTCATCAGCTCCCTGCCGATCAGCAACGCGCTGCCCCAGGGCGGGGAGCAGCAGCCCGGTCCGGCCGACATGCTCCTCGCGGAGCTGGGCCAGACCTTCGAGGTGGTGACGCTGAACACGACCGACAAGGCGCTGCCGAAGGACGTCGCGGTCGTCGCCCTGGCGCACGCCCACCACATCGACCCGCAGCTGGCCTACGCGGTCGACCAGCACCTGATGAAGGGCGGCGCGGTCTTCGCGGCCGTCGATCCGCTCTCGCGCATCCAGAAATTCTCGCAGGGCAACATGCCCTTCATGATGGCCCCGATGGCGATGACGGCCGCCAGCGACCCGGCGTTGCTCCGCGCGTGGGGCGTGGCCGTCGAGATGGACGCCGTCACGGGCGACGCGGCCGGTTCGGTCGCGATCCGCGGATCCCGCGGCGACGCGGTGCAATACCAGCCGGCCTTCGCCGCCGGACCGGCCGCCTTCGCCAAGGACTCCCCGCTCGTGAGCGACCTCCGCGAACTGGCCTTCATGGAAGCCGGCGCGATCACCCTGATCTCCGGCGCCGAGAAGCGCCTGAAGCTCGACCCGCTGGTCACCCAATCCGGGCCGGGCATGGGCGCGGTGCCCGTCGCCGCCGCCAACGCCGGCCCGTTCGAGAAGGTCTCCCTGTCGTTCCAGGCCGACGGCAAGGCCCGCGTGCTCGCCGCCGCGGTGTCCGGCGACTTCGTCTCCGCCTACCCGCAGGGCGCGCCCGCGCCGACGCCCGACGAGCCGGCCCGCCCGGGCGAACCGCCCAAGGCGCCGACGCCCGCGCCGACGCCGCCCGGCCCGCACCTCGCCGCCAGCCAGAAGCCCGGGCGCCTGATCGTGGTCGCGGACTCGGACTTCATGATGGATCCCTTCACGGTCCGCCAGCGCCAGGTCGGCGGCCAGACGGTCGCCGAGCCGATCAACGACAACTTCTCCTTCGTCGTCAGCGCCCTGGAGACGCTCGGCGGCAGCGACGAACTCGTCGGCCTGCGCTCGAAAGGCACCTCGCTCCGCCCCTTCAGGCGCGTCCAAGAGATCGAACGTGTCGCGCAGCTCCGGTACCAGGCCAAGCTCGACGAGATCGAACGCCGCCTCGAGGAGGCCAACGCGAAGATCGCCGACCTCTCCCGCCAGACCGGCGGCGCGTCCGCCAAGGGCGTCATCATCACGCCCGAGATGCAGCGCGAGATCGACAAGTTCCAGGTCGAGGCCGACCGCCTCTCCGAGGAACGCCGCCAGATCCGTCGCGGGCTGAGCGAAGACGTGAACTCGCTCGGCCGGCGCCTCCAGGTGCTCAACCTCCTCGCCGGTCCGGCCCTCGCCCTGCTCTTCGGCCTGGCCTACGCCTGGTTCCGCCGCCGCAAGCTCTCGTAACCCGCCATGCGCAACAAGACCCTGCTGCTCTCCACCCTCGCCCTCGGCCTCGCCGCCCTGCTCGCGCTTCGGCTGACGCGCGAGGAAGCGCCCGCCGCCGCCGAAAGCCGGCCGCTCGTGCCCGCCGCCCTGCTCGCCGACCTGCGCGCGCTCACGGTGAAGTCCGGGCCGCGGACGGTGACGGTCGAACGCTCCGCCGACGGCTGGACGGTGAAGGACCGCTTCGGCCTCCCGGCCGACGCCGAAAACCGCCTGCTGCCGCTGGTACGCGGCCTCCAGAAGGCCCGCGAGTTCGGCGTGCTGACGGCCAACCCGAAACGCCTCGAGAAACTCGGGCTGACCGAGACCTCCGTGACGCTCGTCGGCGCCGACGGCAAGGCGACGACGATCGAGTTCGGCCGCCAGACCGAGGACGGCCTCGGCCACAGCGCGCGCCTCGCCGGCCAGCCGCACGCGCTGCGCACCGACTTCACGGCGTTCCTGGAAGCCGACCCGACGGCCTGGGTCGACCTGACGCTCTTCACCGCCAAGCCGGCCGAAGTGAGGACGATCGCGCTGGCTTGGAAGGACGGCCGGACCGAACTGAGCCGCAAGTCTTCCGGCGCCCCCTTCGACGGCGCCGACGCCGCCGCGCTCGAAGAACTCGTCGCGACGCTCGCCACGCTGCGCGCCGCCGACGCGGTCGCGAAGAACGACGCCGACGCCGCGAAGGCCGCCCGCACGGTGGAGGCGAAGCTGACCACGTTCGACGGCGCGACGGCGACGATGGCCTTCGCCAAGCTGGCGGGAGCCCAGCCCGGCGACCCCGGCAAGCTCTTCGTGCGCGTGACCCACTCGGACCCGAAACACCCGGCCAACGCCGCCGACAAGCTGGCGGTCTTCACGGTCCCCTCCTGGCTGGCCGAGCAGCTCCCGGCTTCCTTCGCCGACTTCAAGAAGTCCGGCCAGCCCGCCGCCCCGGCCGCGCCCTCGCTCCTGCCTATCCCTGGTCCGGCCCAGAACGCCCCGGCCAGCCCGCTCGTTCCCGCCAAATAGGCCGGCTCCGCCAAAAGCCCTTGCCTCCTCAGGCGAGGGCTTTTTTGTGTCCGCTACCGATGGCCGCCGCCGAATCCCAGTCCCTGAGCACCTACCTGCCGGTCCTCGTGCAGGTCGCCCTGGGCCTCTCGATCCCGGCCATCATCCTCATCGCGAGCCACGTCTTCGGCCAGCGCGCCAAGGGCAACTACATCAAGGACAAGGCCTACGAGTGCGGCCTGCCGATGGAAGGCAAGCCCCACCCCCGCTTCGCCGTGAAGTTCTACGTGACGGCGATGCTGTTCATCCTCTTCGACATCGAAGTGGTCTTCCTGGTGCCTTGGGCCTTGGTCTACCGCGAGTTCCTGGCCGCCGGCATCGCCATCACCGCCGCCACCGCGGTCTTCCTCGGCGTGCTCGTCCTCGGCCTGGCCTACGAGTTCAAGCGCGGCGCGCTGGAGTGGGAGAAGTAAGGCCGGAGATTGTCACGACCTTGATCAGATAATACAGGCTGGCTCGGGGAGCTTTGCCTGCCTATGACTTATTTCGTCATGAACACCCTCACTCCCGTCTTAGCCCAAGCCCCCGATAACAACGCTCTCTTCGGAGCCTTGGCCGCCCTCGGCTTCGCCTTCGTCCTCGCCCTGCTGGCCATCGCCGCAGCGACGATCGTCGGCATGTGGAAAGCCTTCGAAAAGGCCGGCCAGCCTGGCTGGGCCGCCATCATCCCAGTCTACAACCTAGTGGTCATGTTCCGCCTCGGCGGACAGTCGGGTTGGTTCGCCCTGGCCATCCTGCTCAACCTGATTCCTCTCATCGGCGGCCTGGCCTGGCTGGGCATCATCATCTGGAATCATATCAACATCAGCAAGCGCTTCGGAAATGGCGTCGGCTTCGCGCTCGGCCTCGTGTTCCTCGCCCCGATCTTCTGGCTCATCCTCGGCTTCGGTTCCTCGAAGTACGTCGGCGAACAGACCGCCCAGGCCTAAGTTCCGTCGCTTGGCCCACAGGAAAGGCGCCCGCTCAGGCGCCTTTTTCTTTGGGCGTGGACGAGACCCGTCGGCTTGCTAGAAAGAACCCATGCACCTCACCCCTGCGTTCGCTTCCGGCATCGCCGCCGATGTCGCCCCGATCGACTACGGCAAAGTCTTCCTCGTCAGCTTCCTCGGCGCGATGTTCGTCGCGCTGATCGCCTTCAGCCTCCGCGGACTCTGGCTGATCTTCGAGAAAGCCGGCGTCGAAGGTTGGAAATCGGTCATCCCGGTCTACCACCACGTGATCCTCACGCGCCTCGCCGGCCTCTCGGCCTGGTGGACGCTCCCGCTCCTGCTCGTCCTCCCCATCCTCAAGGCGCAGGACAAGGGCGCCAAGCTCCTCTGCCTGCTCCTGCTCT
>SXGQ01131177.1_pt1 | contig 11062 bp, 11 predicted proteins | sample 3178371 | NCBI WGS metagenome assembly SXGQ01 (sample SAMN11356859, study PRJNA531348) | freshwater metagenome | isolation source: freshwater sample F1-20 | place: China: Fuxian Lake, Yuxi | collected 2017-12-25 | reverse complement strand
TTGATATTTGTATTGCACTCCCATGATCGAAAGCGCTGTGTCAAGGGTAGCAAGGCATAAGGGTGTTTCCTAATTTTTGTTGAGATATTACGAAGTTACAAGTGCCTGAAACTCGCGGATTCGCATTTGATGTGAGGATGATGTAGTTACATCGGGCAAAGTGCCGACAGCGCCTGTATTTGAGCGCCAAGTTATCTTCCAGACAATTGACAAGGTTGCCGAAAATAAGCCAGACCTGTCGATTGCTGAAGAGTGTTTATACGTATACATACATGGAGACGGTGCGTAGTCGCCGATGATTGGGCTCCATCGCAAGCCGGGGCCGATGCAAGTCTTCTTGCCACGACCAAAGATTCCGTCACCTGGGTTGAAGACGAGTTTGTATGGCGTTGCCGTCGTAGTCGCCGTGATTGGGCCGGCAGGTGTCGGAACCCATGCAGTCACAGACTTTGGTTGCCAAATAGATGGGCTCACCCAAAACCACGTACCGATGTTGATCAAACCTTGACGCGCAGGTGGCGCGAATTCGCCGAAGGGTGCGGGTATCAAGTCGTAGGCGACGCTTGCGGCATTGCGCGCGATTGTTTCAGAAGACACTTCGGCGATCCAGTGATAAGTCGTGTTCTCATTTGGACAATTTCTGTCGTAGAGACGAAACTGAATTGAGCCAACAGTTTTTTCAACTTCATCACCAAAAGTCTGATCACGGCCAGAATCGCGGGGCAGCGAAGGCGACCATTCGCATTGGCTTGGCTCGCCAGTCGTTTCGTTATCGCCGATCAAGATGCCAGCAATGATTGTTCTGTCGACAACTTCGCCATAGATGTCGCGAATCAAATTTGAATCTTCGGTGCTGGCATTTGCAGATGTTGAGACCGCCAATAATGAAACGGTGATTGCAGCGAAAAGTTTTAGTCTCATGTGTTGCACAAGTTTTGTGAGTAGACCTTTTTATGAATCTGATAGTTCGTCCAGAACCAGTCATCGTTGTGCCACTGCATTGTCCAACTTGAAAGTGACGAGGCAACTTTGTCGTCGTAGATGCCTGCACCCATGTATAAAACGACAGTGTCATAGACGCAGCCGTGCACGATTGCCGTCATCGCAGTTTTGTCATAGGAGATTGTTTCGACGGTAACTTTGCGTTCGCCGTCACCAGGTCGGGCAAAGATATTATTTGCAGCGAATTCGTGCATCATTGCGGCGAAGTCATCGCTGAACTGCGTGCCGATAATTGTGAATTCACCGATGTTGCAGAGCCTTGGTTTGTAACTGCAGTCGCGACGCCATTCGACGAACGACTCGAATTTTTCAGCAACGAGATCAAACGGCGCGACTATCGAAAGTGGCGTCATTTCTTGAGTCACTGATGAACTAGGGGTAGGCAACTCGGGCGAAGTGGCTTGTGACTTTGATGTCTGAGTTGCTAGCGAAGCGGTCGATAAAAAATTTAGTGTGGCGCGAGTGTTTGTGTTGCTCGCAGTTGAACATCCACAAATGATGAAGCAGCAGAGTGTGAAAAGTTGACCGAGTTTGCGGGTAGCGCGAAATTTGGTGTTCATAGACGCAGTGTTTCTTGATGTGTGCACGAGTGTGAAACTGTGCTGAAAATTACAAGATTGTGATGTTTCGTCTGTAGGGTAGATAGACCCCATTTTCAAGGATCTGTGAAATTAGATGACCCAGCAGCACCCCGAACTTGCCGACGAACAGCGGTTTATTGATCACGCTTATGAGTGTCTAGAGCAGACGCGAACCGATGCGTGGCAGATTCGCGAGATGAACGAGGCATCGACGGGTGGCACGTTTCAGGCGCGCTACGAGCGCAACGCATTTGACGAGGTTTTGGTCGGACGATTGACTCAACTCGACTTGGGTGATGCGGCTTTGGTTTTTGGACGAATTGACCGGTTGACCGAGTCGCCCGAAATTTTTGAAAGTTTTCACATTGGGCGAATTGCAGTCGCCGACTCGAGTCGCGAGCCGGTTGTTGTCGACTGGCGAGCGCCTGTAGCTGAACCGTTTTATCGCGCGACAGGTCGCGAGTCGATGGGTTTGGCGCGACGACGACATTTTGCTGTGCAGGGGCGCGAGTTGCTTGGCATTGAAGACGAACTTTTTGGCGCGGGCCATCTTGGTGTGGGCCATGATGAAGGCCTCGATGGCGAGCCAGCCTCGGCTCTGCCGAAGTTACGTGGCTACAGCACGTTGCTAACTGTTTTGTCGCGAGGTCGAACAGGTCAACTCGGTGACATCGTGGCGACGATTCAAGCAGAACAAGATGAAATCATTCGGTCATCACAACAAGGTGTGTTGGTGGTCGAAGGTGGTCCGGGCACCGGCAAGACAGTTGTCGCGCTTCATCGCGCGGCGTATTTGCTTTATACATTTAGATTTCCGCTTGAAGATCAGGGTGTGTTGGTTGTTGGCCCAAATCGAGTTTTCTTGCGCTATATCGAAAGAGTTTTGCCGTCGTTGGGTGAAGCGGGCGTCGAGCAAGTTGTATTAGCTGATTTAGTTCGAGGCCATAGTTTTTCTGTAAAAGATAGTGAAGATGTCGCACGCATCAAAGGCGACCTGCGAATGGCAAAGATTGTTGCCAACAGTGTCAGAGATCGTGAACGCGCTCTGCGTAAAGATGTTGAAATTGGCTTTGGTGCGGGCTATCTGCGATTGACAAGTAGTGAGTCGGCGACGATTGTGCGCGAAGCACGTCGTCGCTTTCGTCGCCATAATGCGGCTCATCACTGGGTCGAGACAGAAGTTGTGACGGCGATGATCGCATCAAGTCACAATCAAGAACTTGATCTTGAGTCAACCCGAGTTGCATTGCGAGACATAAAAGAGTTTCAGGCTGTCATTAATTACATGTGGCCAGTGCTGACACCAGCAGAGTTATTGCACGACCTTTATTCGTCGAAGGCGTTAATGCGATTGGCTGCACAGAAAGTGTGCACGACAGCAGAATACGAATCGATGTATCGCACACGAGCGACGAGCCTTGCTGATGCAAAATTCAGCGACGCTGATGTTGCTGTGATTGATGAAGCGCTCGCAGTTTTGGGGCCGCGTCCGCGACGCAGTGGTCGAATAAATGAAGCAGACGAAATTCGCACGTACGGTCATATTGTCATTGATGAGGTGCAAGACCTCTCACCGATGCAATTGCGCATGATCTCACGGCGTTCGTTGAACGGCTCGATGACGATTGTCGGAGACATCGCACAGGCAACTTCGGCGCACGCGCCAGCATCGTGGCAAGAAGTGCTTGCACATTTGCCCAAGAAGAACCCGTCGCGAGTTATTGGGCTAACTGTTGGCTATCGAATTCCAAAACAGATTATGGATTTAGCGACAAAGGTGATGCTCGCAGCCGCGCCAGATCAGGTTGCGCCTGTTTCGGTGCGTGAAGGCGACCAAGCACCAAAATTTGTTGAATGTACTGCGGGTGAGTTGATTTCTAGGTTGATTGAAGAAACGAACAGTCTTGTTGAAGAGTTGAGTGACGGCAACGTCGCAATTGTTTGCCCAGATGAGATGACCCAAGAGATATGTCAAGCACTCGACAATGCGAAGGTTGTTTATGGTCGTGCGGGCGCGGCAGGTATCGAATATGGTTTGACAGTTGTGCCTGTGAGTGTTGTCAAAGGTCTAGAACTTGACGGTGTTGTCGTCGTCGAACCGGCAAAAATTGTGGCCGCACAGACACATGGTCTTCGTGCTTTGTATGTTGCACTGACACGTTCGACGCGCCGTCTGAGCGTGGTGCATAGTGCGCCGTTGCCAGACGCACTTGTTCGCTGAGCGAAAAGTATTTCGCTAGAAGTTGCCGAGCGAGTCAATAATCAAAGGCAAAAAGCGAAGTGCTTTGTCAGCATCGGCAGGCCGATTGCGCTCAACAGAACTATTTGCCAACGCTACGACGCGGTCAAAGTCGGCTGTGAGTTGGTCGCTCAAAGTGAGGATTTTTGGTCGCACCGCATTGTTGATTAGCAAAATTTGATCAACTTTCTTGGTGGCTGTCTCGCGGTCAGACTTTTGCATCGCTTCGCTGAGCGCATTGATAGTTATCAACATCTGACCGAGAAGTTCTTCGGTCGAAAGTTGCTGATCAATAGTTGCGATTGTCGTTTCAGTAACGACGTTGTCGGCGAGAGTTGTAGGAGCCGACTCGTTGATCGTGGTTGCGCAGCCACTTAAAAGTGAAGTGACACTAACTAGTGATGCAACAAATACGAGTGTGGTATTGCGAGCTTGATTGCGACAAAATTTCGATCGCATAACGCAGGAGCTTATTGATTGTTCGAAACGAGCAAGCGACTGCTGATGAACGAGTCGATCGCTGTTGGTGCAGACTGGGCAGAGTCAGACATCGTCACACTGACAGCACCATCGTTGCTGCGATTAGAGACGGTGCCTACTTTTCCAGGAAACATTTTGTTGGCTTCAAGCGTGTCGAGCGCCCCAACAGTTTCTTCAAGTTCTTCAGAAATTCGCACCACGGTAAACGAGTCACCGACTTCGATCGTGTTGAGTGGGGTGAGCAACATGTTGCGGTGACCTGAACCAGGTATTGGGTTACCGTGCGGACACGCAGTTGGGCTGCCAAGCATTTTCGACAGAGCAACCTCGACTTCGTCGGTGATTACATGCTCCCATTTGCAAGCTTCGTGGTGTGCAGTCGACCAAGAAAGACCGAGAACGTCGATCAAGAAGCATTCGGCAAGACGATGTTTGCGCACGATGCCCTCGGCGAGTTTTCGACCTTCTTCGGTGAGCGCAATTCGTGGACCAGACAAATTAATAAGACCTTCAGCCTCCATGCGCTTGATCATTTCTGAAACCGAAGCGCGAGAGACGCCCAGTCTTTCGGCGATGCGCGCCTGAATTAGTTCAACATTGTCTTCTTCGAGTTCGAAAATGCATTCACAATATTCTTCGAACGCCGGATGATGTTCAGTACTTGCATGCATATCGTCAGTCTATATCTGAAGAAATTTCATGAATTTTTCGATGACCGTAAGGCGTTTTCACGCTCGTCGCGCACTGCAGCCTTGACCGAATATTGCACGAGAATTGCAGGCGCGAGCACGATGCATCCGCTGATTAGTGAAATTGTGGCGACGCGACTCACGTTGGGTGTGAAATCGACAACAACGCCCCAGATGACAGCGATCATTGAAACACCAAATAGTGAATAACCGAGGTTGGTCGCGCGCTTGGCCCAATTTGAAATTAAGGCGCGTTTGACGAGAATTGGGTCGTGATTTGGCGCATGTTTTGGCTCGCGGTTTGAATTATCGGGTTGTGTGCGAGAATCCATAGCGTTGTGTTTATGTTACGGGGCGTTCGTCGATGGCGTTGAAACTTGAATCAGAAGATTCGGTGCTGATTGCCACGATCAACCGACCTGCACGCAAGAACGCAGTTGATCAAGAGACCTTGGCTGAATTGGCGAACGCGTTAAAGCAGGCAGAAGCGCAATCGACTCGAGTCATTGTGTTGACGGGCGCTGAAAATACTTTTTGCTCAGGCGCAGATTTGTCAGGAGTACGAGAAGCCGAATTTACTGATGCGTTGCATAAAGTTTTGATTCAATTGGCAACTTCACCATGCGTGACAATCGCGGCAATTGACGGTTACGCACTTGGTGCTGGTGCACAACTTGCGATTTCGTGTGACTTGCGTGTAGCGACGGCACGAGCTGTTGTTGGTGTGCCAGCGGCTCGACTTGGTTTGGTTGTAAACCATTGGACTGTCGAGCGCTTGACGCGCGAATGTTCGTGGCCAGTTGCCAGGGCGATGTTGCTTGCTGCGCGAAATTATTCAGGAGACGAACTTGCTCATCTGGGAGCAGTGCATCGAGTCGGCGATTTTGATGTGGCGCTCGGTTGGGCGCGTGAGATTGCTGCGCTTGCGCCACTTTCAATTGTTGGTCACAAGGCTGCACTGAACGCTTCATCTCGCGAGCCAGAGATTGACGAAATCGTGCGGTGGACAAGAGACCATGCTTGGGCGAGCAAAGACGTCGAAGAAGGTCGCGCGGCATTTTTAGAAAAGCGCGCCGCCAAATTTAAAGGCGAATGATGATCGTTAGTTTTTCTGATGTCGTTGTTGTCTATGACAATTTTCCGGCGCTTGCCGGTGCAAGCTTCGAGGTGTCAAGCGGCGAAATCGTTTTATTGCAAGGACCAAACGGTGCTGGCAAAACAACGTTGCTGCGCGCATGTGCGGGTTTGTTGCCGATTGCTCGTGGTTCAGCCAACGTTTTAAGTTGCGACTTGACGAGTGACCGTCATTCGGTGCGTAGAAAAGTTGGTTTGCTCAGTCACGCCAACGGGTTGTTTCAAGACTTAACGGTTGAAGAAAATATGTCGTTTTGGTCGCGGCTAATTGGTGCATCGAATCAAGACGTAAAGACGGCAATGCACATAATGGGCTTATCTGATCGCTTGAGCACAACACGCGTGGCAAATCTTTCGGCGGGGCAGAAGCGGCGTTGTGCATTGGCGACGTTGATCGTGCGCCGAGCCCAATTGTGGTTGCTCGACGAGCCACACGCTGGTCTGGACACGCAAGGTCGCGACGAACTTGATAAAACATTGCGAGCGGCGCGAGAAGCGGGGGCAACTGTCATGTTTGCATCCCACGAAATTGATCGAGCGCAAAATTTAGCGACACGCTCTTTGACAGTTGTCGGTGGGTTGGTGACCGAATCATGAAGTCTGATTCACCAACACGTGTCGGTAAAGGCAAAGTTATTACTGCCGTATTTTTGAAAGATGTTCAAATCGAACTGCGTAGCCGTGTTGTCACAAATCAGGTTTTGCCTTTCGCTGGTCTCGTGATGGTGATGTTTGCATTTGCGCTCGATAACGACGATGTATTGCAACGTGTTGCTGGTGGCCTCGTTTGGCTGGCGACACTGTTTTCTTTGTTCATAATTGTGCAGCGGTCGTTTGCAATCGATACGGCCGATGGTGCACTTGATTCGTTGAGAGTTGCGGGCATCGATTTGTCGGCAGTGTTTTTCGGCAAGGCAATTGCACTAGCGACAAAACTGATTGCGCTTGAGATCGTTTTGATCTGCAGTGCAGTCCTTTTATATAGAGTCGACGTAAGCGCGACCGGTCTGGTGTTGTTGGTCACTTGTGTGTTGTGCGCGACAAGCGGATTGGCCTTCGTTGGTACTCTTTATGGCGGTCTCACTGCTGGCGCAAAAGGACGCGAAACTTTGCTTCCTTTGTTGTTGTTGCCGGTGGTGGCGCCGGTATTAATCGCAGCGACGAGAGCCACCGAAGCGGCTTTTGGCAGTGGCGGTGCACAAACTTCAGAAGGATGGGCATGGATTGGTTTACTGGCAGTATTCGCAGCAGTGTTTGGTGTTGGCGGGTCGTTGGCTTTTGGATCGCTTATCGATGAATAGTTTCAGAATTCTGAAAAGCGATTGTGGAGTGATCCTTTAATGTCGCAAGTTTTGCAACGCACCTCACCGACTGGCACACGTACGACAAAAGTGATTGGTGGGTTGGCGATTTTGGTGATGGCTTGGGTGGTTGTCAGTGGTTTGATTCTGACCCCGCAAGATGTTGTGCAGGGCGAATCGGTGCGAATTATGTATGTTCACGTGCCATCAGCTTGGATTGCATATCTTGCGTTTATTTTTACGGCGGTTGCATCAGCAAGCTGGTTGATCAGCAAAAAACATTCAATGGGTTTTGATCGGTTCGCTGGCGCATCTGCCGAAGTTGGTGTGATGTTCATGGCGATCACGTTGATCACCGGAAGTTTGTGGGGTCGATTGACCTGGGGTGAGTTTTGGCAATGGGATCCGCGCTTGACAACAACTGCGTTTCTATTCGTGACGTATGTCGGCTATCTCGCTGTGCGTCGACTTGAAGGTTCTGTCGAACAACGTGCTCGTCGTTCGGCAGTTGTTGCAATGTTGGCGGTTCTCGAGATTCCGCTCGTGCATTTCAGTGTCGTGTTGTGGCGCAGTTTGCATCAAGGCGCGACGGTTTTGAATCCGAATGGCGATGTAAAAATGGATGATCTGATGCTGTTCACTTTGTTCAGCGGCGTCGTCGGCTTCACGCTTGTATTTGTTTGGCTCGTCTTGCATCGTCAGCGCACAATGTTGCTTGTTGACGTTGCTAATCGGCAAGGTCTTGATGCGGCGATTGCGGCTCGGCAAACCGAAAGCCTGGTCAAATAAATGAAAGACGCTGGCTTCATTTTTGGTTCTTACATCGTGACGCTCGGGGCAATCTTGATGTTTACGTTTGCGACATTGCGTCGCGCTAAAGATTCATCGCAATCTGTAACTGAAAAAGATAAGACCTGGTTGTAGTGGATCTATCACCAAGAGCATCAGAGCCGTCGAGAAAACCACGCCGATGGTTGCCGATTATTCTGCTCTCGTTAGTCGGTGTGGGTGGCATAGTCATTGTCACTCAGTTTTTAACATCAGCAATTGACTATTACTGCAATGTCGACGAGATCGGTGTTCGCAGTGGCTGTGAAGAGTCAACACGGCTGCGAGTACAAGGCACAGTCGAACAGGGTTCTCTGCAAAAGTCTGACGGTAAAACCAGTTTTGTGATGACTTTCAATAACAAATCAATTGATGTCGTCTACGCAGGCGACCCCGGCGGAGTATTTCAAGAATGCATTTCAGTCGTCGCTCACGGTCGCATGATCGACAGTACTTTTGAGTCGAATCGCATCGAAGTGAAGCACTCAAACGAGTATGAAGAAAAAAACGCCGATCGTCTTGACTCTTCTGGGAGCGCGGCATGTTCGCAAGTGCAGGGATAAGCGGCACGGTTGGTCGTGCATTTCTATTAGTTGGTTTCATCGGTGCAGTTTTTGGCGCATTCGCAGCGTTTACGGGTGCGCGCCGTAATGACCCTCAGATAATTCGACTAATCCCAAGGTTTTCAACGCTCTCGTTTGCCGCCGCGGTTGGTGCATTCGCGGCAATGGAATACGCGATGATCACTCGTGATTTTTCGCTTGCGTATGTTCAGAAAGTTGGTTCGTGGTCGACACCTGCGCTTTACAACTTCGCTGCAGTTTGGAGTGCACTCGAAGGTTCGATCTTGATGTGGGTTTTAGTATTGGCCGGCTACACGGCTGCAGTTTCGTTTTGGGTTCGCAAGCGAATGCAAGATCTCATTGCGTCGTGGGCGCTTGGCGTGATGTTCGTCGTCTCAGCATTCTTTTTTCTAGTTTCATTCTTTCCGGCGAATCCATTTGCCGCAGGTGCACCTGGTGTGCTCGACGGCCCTGGCCCAAACCCTCTTTTGCAGAATCACATCTTGGTGATGTTTCATCCACCAATTTTGTATCTCGGATATGTTGGCGTGACGGTGCCGTTTGCATTTGCGATTGCAGCACTGATCACGGGTCGCGTCGGTGAAGGTTGGCTCGTTGCGACTCGTCGGTGGTCGCTTTTTGCGTGGGGGTTTTTAACTTTTGGCATTGCACTCGGCAGTTGGTGGAGTTACGAAGTTTTGGGATGGAGCGGCGTTTGGGCATGGGACCCGGTTGAAAATGCTTCGCTTCTACCTTGGATAACGGGCACCGCATATATTCACTCGGTTTTGGTGCAAGAGCGCCGTGGCATGTTGCGCGTCTGGAACATTTCGCTACTTGTTGCAACTTTTAGTTTGACGATCTTGGGTACTTTCTTAACTCGCTCGGGTGTTTTGAACAGCGTTCACGCTTTTAGTGAAAGCAGCATCGGTTCGTGGTTCTTGGTATTGTTCGCGGTGATACTTGTTGTTTCAATCGGCTTGATCGGCTGGCGCGGCGACAAACTTCGCAGCCCCGGTGTCATCGACTCACCTCTGTCGCGCGAGGCGGCTTTCTTGGCGAACAATGTTTTGTTTGCCGTGTTTGCATTCGTCGTTTTATTGGGCACAGTGTTTCCGCTAATTATCGAAGCGCTACAGAATCGCCAGATCGCAGTTGGTGCGCCATTTTTTAACAAACTCTCGATGCCAATCGGTTTGGCATTGTTGACGCTGATGGCGATTGCGCCTGTTTTGCCATGGCGAAAAGCTTCGACCGAAACTTTGCGCCAGAGGCTCTTCTGGCCGGCGTGGTGTGGCGTTGCTGCACTCGTCGCGAGTTTGTTGCTCGGCGCTTACGGCCTTGCACCACTGTTGACTTTTACTCTGGGCGGTGTTTCGGCTGGTGCTGCAATGCGGCAAGTTGTTTTGGCAACACGTCGGCAAGGTTGGCGTGGGCTCGTCGGTCGCGCCAACGGTGGCATGATCGTGCACCTCGGTGTGATTTTGATTGCAGTTGCATTGGGTGCTTCAAATAGTTTTAGCAAGAGCCAAGAGTTGTCGCTTGTCGCAAATGTTGAAGCGAGTTTTTCAGGACACACTTTTGAGTTAAAGGATGTCGTTGAGGTTCGCGATGACCGCAGCATCAGCGTCAAAGCACTCGTGCTCGTCGATGGCAAAAAGATTTATGCACCAGCAATAACTAAATACACGCGCATCGGCATGAATGTAGGCACGCCTTCGGTGCGCACTTCGTTGACTAAAGATATTTATCTGACTCTCGAGCCACCGGTTCGTCAAGACGCAAACGAGGCGCGAATAAAAGTGTTCATCAAGCCGATGATTATCTGGCTATGGATCGGTACTGCGCTGATGGCCGTCGGCACAGTGCTTGCGGCGTTTCCTGGTCGTCGTCGCAAACCAACAGATGCAACAAGTGCACCTATTGAGGTTGCTGCGCCATGAAGTCAAACAACCTCGTCAAAATTGTTTCAACAGTCGTCGGCATCGTTATCGCGATGTTCTTTGTCGTTCTGGTGGTTGCTGACCCTAGTCAAGACATCGTTGCGCAGTCTCCGCTTCTGGGTCAACCGGCACCTGCTGTTGCTAGCGAAACAATTGACGGCGCCCAATTCGTTTTAGAGCGTCGCAAGGGCTCGTGGGTCGTGTTGAACTTTTTTAACTCAACTTGTGTGCCATGTATTAACGAGCACGACTTGTTGGTTGATTTTGCTGACACTGAAGCGGCGAATCCGAATGGTGCCGAG
>SXGQ01063687.1_pt1 | contig 11062 bp, 11 predicted proteins | sample 3178371 | NCBI WGS metagenome assembly SXGQ01 (sample SAMN11356859, study PRJNA531348) | freshwater metagenome | isolation source: freshwater sample F1-20 | place: China: Fuxian Lake, Yuxi | collected 2017-12-25 | reverse complement strand
TGCTTATCGTTAATAGACTCTACCGAATAGATATTTCTATTATATATGTCAATATCTTCTTTTTTCAAGCAATTCAAAAAGAATATACTTCTTTGAAAGTCAATATCAACACTAAAAAGGTCTGAAATTAATTTTTCTCTGATTTCTGGTTGAATTGAAGAGTCATCTTTTTTAACAAAATCTATTGTGTCGTATATTTTTTTCTTATATTTTTTTAAAAGAACCTTATCGTCATTTTTTACTCGACTTATTGGTTGTTTAAAAGTTATTGGATTTAATTCATAAATTCTAGAAGTAACACCTGCTTTATAGTTACACTTCATTTTTATGATTTGAGTATATATCAAAAAATCAACATAAGATTTATACTCATGTCCATATTTCTGTTTTAAAACAGTCGCATTAATCGTGAATTTGTTTTCTTTTTTGAAGTAGTACTTAAGTATCATATTATGAACGATGTCAATAATATAAGCTGTTTTCAGTTTTTTTTCCGAAAAATAGAAATGTTTTTTCTTACTGATTTCTTCTAAACTTTTTGGTAAAAATTGTAGAGATTTAGTTTTTTTGTCTAACTTTTGAGTGATTGTGGAACGGTATACTGACTCTAATTCGTTTGAGATTCTCATATAATTTATATATGGAATAGAAGATATGGTTTTTAATTAAGAAATATATTTTTGATTGAATTTTTGCGATTATTAGCTCTCATTTGTTTTGCAATAAACAGTTCAAAGGAACTCATATCAACATCTCTATGATATTGTAAATCTTTAGCCATTTCACGTGTCCATTCACAGTTTAAAGGTCTTAACTCTGTTTTAACTTCTAATGAAGTCATATTTAGATTTATTGAGTTCATTACTTAGTAGGTGTCTCTTTAGAAGTTGCCTCTTTAGATGGAGCTCCTACTGGAAATTTACTACCTTTACCTTTTTTCTTTTTACCGGTTTCTTCTTCTTTTTCAAATTCATCATATACATCTGGATAAACCTGACCTTCTGCATCTGTATCATACTGAATGTCAAAAAAATCACCAAAGTCTAACAATCCAGCTCTTCCAAGTTCAATTTCTTGAATTTTATTTAGATATCGACCTAAATATACTTCAATATCATCAACAAATTTATTAAATAGTTTTACTGTATTTTCTGTAAAGATACCAATTGGTTTTTTTCTTTTTTTGTTAAATGAACCTAAAATTACTTTGAAGATGTATTCAAGTTTATCATCTTCTTTAAGATAGTCTTTAGTCAGTTTATTTTTAATTAACTCAGTGTTTATTTTAAATTTTTCTTTATCAAAAAATTCCGGAACAACAAAATCAAAATTAAGTAGGTCTTCTTTTACTTCTGATACATAGATATTGAATAATTTGCAAATTAAGTAAATATACATCTCTTCTTTTGTTTCACCTTTTAATTTCACACTTTCTAATTGCACTGATTGACAGAAATTTAAGAAATTAATTAGTATTAGTGTGTAGATTTCAACAAACTCAGTTGTGTTTGAGTCATTCATTCTTTTGTATAGTGGATTCAGTAACTCGAAAGATATATCTCTTTTTGAACTTCGAATTATTAGTTTTTCTAAATTCTGTTGAAAATCTTCTTCCATCAAAAATGAGTTTTCAGAAATTGGATTCAATATTTTGTAAAAAAAGTAAGAAAATGATTTATCACCAAAAACATACTCTAAATCTTCTTCAGATGTGTTTAGGAAGTAGATAATTGCTTCTTTCATAGTCTCGGTTAATTGACCTTGATAAATCACTGGAATCAAATCTACATCAAATAATCTTGCGTATTCATCAAGTTCTTCAATATTAAATTCAAATTTACCACCTTTATTTATAGAACTCAATACTAAATGATTCTTTGGAACTCTAGAATATTCAATATTAGCCGGTTGTTCATCGGGAAAATACTCAAAACAAAACCACCACTTACGATTAAGTAAACTTTTAACCCTGTCATCTAACTCTGAGAAGAATTTAGTTACGGGATTGTAGTAATTTTGCATAGCTAAATCGATTAAATTGATTGGTTCATTTGTAATTGACTTGGGTCTTATTTCAAAATTTTGACCATCCCATTTAATCCAGATTTTAGAACCCTGTATGTCTTCAATTACTATTAACTCATCATTTAAGATATCGTTTAAAAGTGCTTTATCTTCACTTGTGTTTAGTTTAATTAATTTACTCATAAATTTTGATTTCTGTTTTTATCAAATTATATATAAAAAGTTAGTTTTCTTGTAAAAAATCTAACATTATAGCTATATCATCTTGTTTGTTTCCTGTAAGTTGATTCTGATTTCCACCTGATTTCAGATAATCATTATGTATTTTATTGTAATCATCTTCAAAGAAAAGATCACTTGTGAGAGTGTTCTGAGAATTTGGATTATTTCTATCTTCTACTCCTACAAGAGATGTGTGAGACTTATTTACTGTTTTGTTCTGAGTTCTCGTTTCACCATATGCCGGTCCTACTGGACCAACTAACTCGGTTCCTGATATTTCTTCAGAGATAAAATTTTGATACTTTTTAATTTTCACCACCTTCTACAGTTAATTTTTCGAAATACTCATCGTGTTCTTGTAGAGAATATTCATTTTTCTTTACACTATATATTAAATTGTAAAGAAATTTATCCTGTAATTTGTGATTTTCTTCACCTTTGAGTTCTAAAATTGAGAATTCTTCTTCTATGCTATCTAAAACATTTATAATTTGAAGACCTATTTTTCCATTTCTATCGTGTAAGTCACAAATTACTTTTCTATTTGAGTCGATTAGTTCTTTTACCTTTGTTGAGGTTGCACTTTTTGATAACATCATCCAATCTTTATCTTCTGATTTAGTTACTGTTGAATTATAAAGTTCTAAGAATCCTTTTTCTCTGTCAGTAAGTTTTCCTTTTTTTGATATTTTGTCTAAAATTCTATTCATTTCTATTTCTTTTAGAGATTCACCTAAAAGATAATATTTAATAAGTCGTTTTATTTTCATAATTAATCATTCTCCTTCTAATTATATATTCTAAAGAGTATGTTGATTTTAATATATAGTTGTGAATACTAAAAGTTTTTTATGGATAAACAATTATTAGCAGCATTAGATAACTTATCACTCGGACTGGAAGCATTAGTTGAGGCTTTACAGAAGAAAGATGATGGAAAGAAGTCAGACACGGGTGCTGCCTTACAATCTGGAGATTTTGGTAAATCTTTGGAACAAATAAGTGTTGAGATTAAATCTATAAAAACTGATACTCAAGAGATTCTTAAAAATCAACAAACCATAATTGGTCTTTGTAAACAAAAAAATGATGATAAAAAAACTGAACCTATGGAAGGTGGAGATCCTAAGAAAGAATCTCAACTCAAAAAAGGTGTAGCAACTATTCTATTAATCGCAATAGCCGTATTAGCAATAGGTCTAGCATTTAAAATCGTAGGTAAAGTAAATATTCTTTCCGTAATTGCACTTGGTATTGGTATTATGTTAGTAGCTTTTGCGTTTGAGAGAGTAGCTAAAATTACGGGCGCAACTGGTGGACCTATGACTATAAGAGAAGCTGCAATTACATCGGCGATAATGGTCATCGCATCTTTAGGTATTATGGTTTCTTCTTGGTTATTATCAAAGATTAAACCAATAACTATACCTCAAATTTTAACTGCTGCTTCAATAGCCCTACTCTTCACTTTAGTAGCCCCGGCTATATCAAAACTAATTTCTGCGATGACGACATCTCAGGATGTGGAGTTCAGAGGTATGAAGATGAAAACGCAAAGTATGTCATTTGGAACAGTTCTAAAAGCAGCTGTGATGCTTCCTCTTCTTATGGTCGCTATGTCAATAGGGATTATGATGTCATCTAAATTTTTGGCACAAATTACACCTATATCAATTCCAAAAGCATTGACTGCAATTTTGATTGGTGTAATGTTTGCTATAGTTGCTAGAGGTATCGCTGGTTTGATTACGTCTTTAACAACCTCACAACAGGCGAGTGGTGGAGGTTTTGGTTTTAAGACTACTTCAATTGGAATGGGTAAAATGTTTGCAATTATTTTAGGTCTACCACTGATAATGTTTATGATTGCTAAAGGTATCACATGGTCATCTCACGCTTTAAACCAGATTAAACCTATTGGATTTATGCAAGCAATAACCGCAATATTAATCGCCGGTATGTTTGCTGTTGTATCGTTAGGTATTGCGAAACTGATAAACTCATTAGAAAAGACGAATCCAGTTGCTATATTACTATTACCTATTGCGATGGTTGCTATTGCATTAGCTATCGCACTTTCCGCTGCGATTTTTTCAGAATTCAAATCTTCGTTTGATAAACTTGGATATGGCACAATATTCAAAATATTATTTTTAGGAGCTAGTATAAGTGTTGTTGCGTTTTTAATGGCTATGGCAACTAATAAATTAGGTAAATTAAGTATAAAAGAAGTTTTACTACTACCTCTTTTCTTGACGACTATGTCATTAGCTTTGGCTCTTTCAGCATTTATATTTGCTAAACCTATGTTTAAAAAGTCAATTGATGCGTTAGGTTATGGAACAATATTAAGAATACTTTTCTTAGGATTTGCTATGGGTGTAGTGGTTTTCATAGTAGCTTTTGCCTCAAAATTCTTAGGTAAATTATCTCTTAAACAAGTAATTCTACTACCGGTGTTGTTTACTTTGATGGCGCTGTCACTGGCTTTGTCAGCTTTTATATTCGCCAAGTTTAAATCATCATTTGACAAACTCACACTTGGTATGATACTAAAGTTATTAGTTTTTGGATTAGTAACAGCAATTATATTTGTTGCTTACGCCTTTGCGACCAAGATCATAGGTAAAGTTCTAAAACCAGTTGATGCACTAAAAGGTGGACTTGTTATTTTAATCTTAGCAGGTGTTATTGCGGTATCATCACTTATATTAAATATCGGTAAATATAAAAATTATCCAGGACTTAAGTGGGCAATTGGAGTCGCTGCTTCATTAGGGGCTTTTGCAATTGGTGCTCTGGCTTTAGGTTCGGCTGTGTTTGGACCACAAGCTTTGGTATTCTTAGCTGGTCTAGCAGCGATTTTACTTGTTTCAGCAACTATTGTTGCGACATCAATGATTTTGAACGCGGGTAAGTATGGAAAATATCCAAAACTTAAATGGACTATTCAGGTTGGAGCTGCACTCGGTTCTTTTGCAATCGGTGCAATCGCTTTAGGTCTTAATGTGATAAATCCATTCTTCTGGGTTGGTCTTCCGATGATACTAACTGTGGCTAATACCATAGTCGAGGTGGCGAATATTTTAGGACAAGGTAAATACGATGCTAACTTTGGTCAGTGGGCCATGGGAGTTGCCACTCTTTACGCGTTGTTTGTTCCGATAATTTTAATTCTTGGTGCAGTTGGTATTGCGGCTGCTATATCAGGTTTTTTTGGTGGTCCTGATCCATTTGAGACAGGTAGAGGTATGTTAGCGAGTATTGCTTGGTCAATAGTTGAGGTAAGCTTTATTTTAAGTAAGGGTAAATATACGGGAGGTCCCACAAAAAAATGGGCCGAAGGTGTGGCAATAGCCATAGGTGCGTTTTCACCTGTTTACTCAATGCTTGTTAGAAATGCTGTGTTTGAGGCTTTTGGATCAGGTGGAGTTGGACCTGATGACTTTGCCAGAGCGATTAAAATTGTTGCGAAAGGTATTGTTTCAGCCGCTGGTTACTTTGCAAAAAATAAAGCAGTATTTGAGAATGGTCCTCCTGTGAAATGGGCTTCTGGGGTCGGAAAAGCAATAGGAGCTTTTGCACCAGTGTTTGTCGCACTTAACGAAAACACAGGCTGGTTTACTACTGGTCAGGATGTTGTAGATGATATGGTCTATGGTATAGTAGCAATAAGTAAAGGTATTGTAGCAGCTGCTAAGATTTTTGCAGAGAGTGATGTAGACTTTGGTGGGAACTTTCCTTCTAAGAAATGGGGTAAAGGAGTCGGTGAATCTATCAAAGCGTTTGCTCCGGTATTCGATTATATGTTTAAAAATTCTTCGGGTTGGTTCTCAGACAGTGCTGAAGAAGTTATCGACCAGATGAGATATGCTATGGTTCAGATTGCTTATGGTATAAGAGATGTCGCTGGTGCAATTGGTGGCGTTGAATATACCGCTTTTCCAACCAAACAATGGGGTCAGGGTATAAAAACCGGTATTCAGTCATTCTTAGAAATATTCAATATGATTTGGGATAGTGGTTTAAGCACTGCTATGTTTAGAGATTTAGCGGGTAGAGTAGCTGATGGTGCCGCGTCGATGGCGATGACAGCGGCAGTTTTATACCAGAATAGAAAAGCATTCACCGTTACTTTAAGTCCTAATTTCATTAAAAATATTTCTAAAAATATTATTGGATTTGCAAAATTAGCTCTACAGTTAGATAAGATGCTTGTTACAGAAAAAACAGTTACTTCCAGTAATTCCGGATTCTTTGGAATTGGATCATCATCCACTACTACAAAAGTTAAAGAAAGGAAAGACTTGACACTACCAAGAGATGTCTCAATTCAAATGGCAACTGTTGCTGCAATTTTCTACAGAAATAGAAAATTATTTAGTTCTTCAGTTGCCAGTAGTGTATTAAGATGGAGTAGGTCTATGTTAGCTCCTTCTGGTTCTATCATAACATATGCAAAAACAGTTTTAATGCTTGAAAGACTTGGTGGTGGTGGTTTCTTAAAAAGTATGACTAGAGGTCTTTCATTTTTTGGATTTGGAAGCTATGATATAGTGGCTGATTATGCATTTAGACTTGTCAAAGTTGCGAATATAATTCTTAGTGGTAGAAAAGCATTCGAAATGAAAGTAGATCCATTCTTTATGAGAAAAGTAGGTCAAAATTTAATTGATTTCACTTATGTAGTCAAAAGAATTGCCGAAATAGAAGGAAAAGGAACAACATTCTTTGGTAGAATGGGGTCAGCCTTTGAGTCGGCAATGGGTTCTGATCCTATTTCTCAAACAACTCGTAAAATGATTACACTTGCTAGAGGTTATGATGCAATGGCAACGGCTTTAATGAAACTCGGTAGGGCTCTTCAAATGTTGAAATTGAAAAACTTGTCAGAATTAGGGTCCATAACAAAACAATTATCTACAGGTAAGTTTGATCCTGAAAAACGTGTATCTCCAGTAAAAACCAAAGAGCTATTTACTGTTAGAGATGATAAAAAGAAAAAATTGTCAGCGGATCTTGAAAGAAAAAATGAGATTTTATATGTGTCTCAAAAAATGGATGAGGTTGTAAAATTACTGACAAATATTAGTAGAAGTGCTAATAGCATAGACGGTTTTGTTAAATCACAGGGTAATAAACCAAAAGAACCTCTTGAAATTAAAGTTGATGTAAAACAGAAAAAGGATAAATGATGATTTCAATATATTTAGTTTGTTCTGAAATAAGTGGTCAAAAATTACATAAAATTGGATTTACAAGAAGAACACCTGAAAAAAGGATTAAAGAATTTAAGACTGGAAATGCTTCCGAGATCTATTTAGTAGATAGTTTTGAATCTCGATGGGGAACAAAAATAGAAGCAATGTTACATCGTATTTATAAACCAAAAAAAATAAATGGTGAGTGGTTTGATTTATCAGAAGAAGATGTAAAAATGTTTAAAAAACATTGCACTTCTATTCATAATAATCTTAAATTAATTAGTGAACAAAATACCTATTTTTTAGACAAAGGTGATTTTTAGATATATAATAAAAAAATAAATTTATTTTTATGAACTCACTAAAAGAAATGGCAATCAGAGAGTATATCTCAAAAATTGATTTCAAAAAAGACGATTGGAAATTATCTCAAATCAAAGAAGATATGAGAAGATTCTTAGGAGAAGAACCTGGAATTGATATCATTTACAAAAAAGATGTTATGATTAACGAAGTCACTGGCAAAGCTCAAGAATTTAAAGATATTGATAAAATTCAAATTATATTCACTGACACAGATGAGAGATTCAAGAAGTTAGAGTTCATAATTGATGATATAATTTAATGATATGAAAATTGATAATTACTATTTAGACTTAGAAAAAGTCAACATAATTGAAGATAAGTTGGAAAAAGAACAGATACATCGTTACTACATGGAAATGATGCACTGTTTTTGTGATGGTGGTAATAGAGTATCAGTCGGTAAATCGATTTTTAATACACTAAGCCAATCAGGTTACTTAAAAGAAATCAGGTCAGAAAAAATTGACACTATTTTGTCTTAATGGAAGAAATAAATTTTGATATCATTGAGTATATTGGCAAACTGGACGATGGAATTTTTGTTCTAATGACACTTGCTTATCAAGAACAGTTTTATGAAACAATATTTTATTACAAAGAAGGAGTAGTTGCTCTTACGCCGGATAGTAAGCTTGAAAAGAAACTTGGTTGCCAAATTGAGGATTGGTCAGGTTATTCAAGATTGATGCTTAGAATAATCGAAAAAATTGTTCCTTATGATGAAATGATTAACATTGTAAATGACTTTGATCCTAAAATCTATAAAATACAAGTCGTAAATAAATAACAATTTACTTTTTTTTTGATATAAGTAAAAAATAATACTTATTAATGCTAATTAGTGAAATTGGAATCCGTGGATATAAATCTTTTGGAAATAATGAACAAATTGTAAAACTCAACACTGAAAGTGGTGAATTAGTTTTACTCGTTGGTAAAAATGGAAATGGTAAATCATCTCTCTTAGAGTCATTTGAATATACCCTTTATGGTAAAGTCAAATCAGGTAAGACAAAAAAATGGCACAAGCTTTCTACACTACCAAACCGTATAAATGGAGAACTTTTAAATCGTATAAAATTTATTTCAAACTCAACTGAAGTTGAAGTTAAAAGAGGTATTTCACCTAATGTATTAGAGCTTGTTGAAAATGGAGTTGTCAATGAAAGAGCAGGCAAAGCTAATATAGATGAGAAGATTGAAAAATATATTGGTATGGATATAGAAACTTTCAAATCTTTTATTTCAATGTCTATAAATGATTTTAAAAACTTTATATCACTAACAAATGAAGAAAAACAATTACTACTTGATAAACTTTTCAACTTAGAAGTAATTAACATACTAAATGGTATTTTAAAAGATATAAACAAAAATAATAAGGTCAGGATGGCCTCATTGGACTCTGAAATTAGAACTTTAGAAGATTCTATTGAATCTATCAAAAAGTCTATTGAAAAGGCGATTGAGAAAGAAAAAGAGAATATTCAATCTGAGATAGAAAAACTGATGAACGAGATGTCTTCAAAAAAAGAAGACTACAAAGCACTAAAAGAAAAAGTAGAAAAAATTAAAGATAAAGAAAATGAACTTACTGAAGAAATCGATGTTGAGAAACGTCAATATATCAATACACAAAATGATATCAAAAATGTACAACGAGAAATTGATTTATATGATTCAGGTAAATGTCCCACTTGTAGAACAGATTTTAATTCTGACCACTTTATCTCACTAAGACAGGTATTAGTAGAAAAAAAAGATGGTTTTGTATCTATACTTAAGACAATCGAAGAATCTATAAAGTTAATTAAAGAAAAACAACAAAAGCTAAAGACTTTATCTGAAAAGACAACAACCGCCTTTAACGACTTAAATTACCTACTTAGGAATTATAAAACTCAAATAGAAAAACTAAATCTTAAAAAATCTAAAGAATCAGGTGAAGACTCTGTTAACATACAAGAGTTTCAAAATACTATTATTGAGTTACAGGATAAAAAAAATATCTCACAAGAAAGTCAGACGATTTGTAAAGAAAAGGAGTTATACTATAAAGAATTAAATCGCATCTTAAGTGAAGATGGTGTAAAGAAAGCTATTATTTCTGGTATAATAAAGCCAATAAACTACTTTGTATCTGAGAATGTTAAGAAAATGCTTTTACCATTTGATGTAAAGTTAGATGAAACGTTTACTGCTGAAATTAAAAGCTTGGGTGTTGCAATCGAACACGACTCGCTTTCGACCGGAGAAACAAAAAAGATTAATATTGCAATTTTAATTGCCTACTTAAAACTAATCAGAACAAAAAAACATATCAATATACTTTTTTTAGATGAGGTTTTTTCTTCAATCGACTTAGAAGGTATCGATTCTATTTTATTATTACTCAAATCGTTTGCAAATGACTACAATATCAACATATTCGTAGTTCATCATGCTATTTTGAGTGAGGAAATGTTTGATAAGATTTTGAAAATTAATAAAGAAGTATTTACCTCAATTGAGGAAGTAGTTTATGAAACCGACTTTGAATGATTATGAGTTTTGAATATACTGTAGATAGTAACTTCTTAGATGTTAGTAGTTGTGACAAAATAATTGAGTATTACTCAGACAAACTTTCTGAATCAAAAGTGATTGGTAATTCCGAATTGAGGACATCTAATGATTGTTATATAGATTTGTTGAGCATCGAAGACTTTGCAGTAAAAAATATTATTTTTGATCTAAAAGACAAAATTTCTCAAATTTCTAACCTACCGATTGAGAATCAAGAATTATTAACTCTGATTAAATATAGTCCAGGACAGGAATTTAAACCTCATTTTGATGCATTCTCAAAAGAAAGTGAATTTTATGTAGAGTCTGTTTTGGGTGGTCAGCGTCTAAAAACATTTATTATTTGTTTACGACAATGTGAAGTCGGTGGAGAAACTTCATTTGATAAGTCTGGTATATCTTTGAGACTAAATGTTGGTGACTGTATCTACTGGGATAATGTTGACAGTGATTTAAACATTTTTGATGACTCTTGGCATAGTGGTAAACCACCTTTAGTTGGTGAGAAGTGGATTTTGACTGTCTGGATAAGAGAGAATAAGTATTATCCATTAGACAGAAATGTTGCTAAACAAATAATAGAAAATTATTCAAAAGATTTTTTAATAAATATACTTAAACAATTATAAAAAATAAATTAAAAGTAGTATGTTAATAGTAGAAGTAAACGCGAAACAACC
>SXGQ01867951.1_pt1 | contig 11064 bp, 10 predicted proteins | sample 3178371 | NCBI WGS metagenome assembly SXGQ01 (sample SAMN11356859, study PRJNA531348) | freshwater metagenome | isolation source: freshwater sample F1-20 | place: China: Fuxian Lake, Yuxi | collected 2017-12-25 | reverse complement strand
GACTTCGACTCCGTGAGCGACGCTGGACGGGCCGCGCTCGACGAGGTCGGCGACGTGCGCGCCCACCCGGCCGCCAAGGACGCCACCGACCTCGAGCTCGCCCTGGAGGTCGCCGCCGAGGTGGCCGCCGGGCTGTCGCCGGCCCGCTGCCGCGTCCTGGTGCTCGGCCTCGAGGGCGGTCGGCCCGACCACGCCCTCGCCAACCTGCTCGTCGCCGCCGCCGAGCCCTTCGCCCTGCTCGACATCGAGCTGGTGCTGGCGCAGGGCCGCACGTGGGTGGTCCACGACCGGCTGGACGGTGACCTGCTGGCCGACCGCCTGCTGTCGGTCGTGCCGGTGCACGGCCCGGCGACGGTGTCGGTCACCGGTGTCCGGTGGCCGCTGGACCGCGCCACGCTCGCCGCCGGGACGACCCGCGGCGTCAGCAACGAGACCCTCGGCGGTCCGGTCGCGCTGACGGTCCACGACGGCACCGTGCTCTGCATCACCCCCCGCTCCGAGGAGACCCCGTGAACCCCACCTGCCGCCCCCTCGTCGCCGCGCTGGCCGCCGCGCTGCTCGCCGTCGCCTGCGGCGACGACGACGACGTCGTCTCGTCGACCTCCGACGCGGACGACGAGACCACGATCACGCTCGTCACCCACGACAGCTTCGACGTGTCCGACGAGGTGCTGGCCGCCTTCACCGAGGACACCGGCATCGTGGTCGAGCTGCTCGCCGCCGGCGACGCCGGGTCGATGGTCAACCAGGCGATCCTCACGAAGGGGTCGCCGCAGGGCGACGTGCTCTTCGGGATCGACAGCACGTTCCTGTCCCGGGCGCTCGACGAGGACCTCTTCGTCGCCTACGAGTCGCCTGCCCTCGCCGGCGTGGACCAGTCGCTCGTGCTCGACCCCGAGCACCGGGTCACGCCGGTCGACACCGGCGACGTGTGCCTCAACTACGACAAGGCTGCGCTCGAGGCGGCCGGCCTGGAGCCGCCCCGGGGCCTGGCCGACCTCGCCGACCCGGCCTACGCCGGCACCCTCGTGGTCGAGAACCCCGCCACGTCGTCGCCCGGCCTGGCGTACCTGCTGGCCACCGTCGCCGAGTTCGGCGAGGACGGGTGGCAGGACCACTGGCGTGCGCTGCGGGCGAACGACGTGGAGGTCGCCGCGGGCTGGGAGGAGGCGTACTACGGGAGCTTCTCCGGCGCGGCCGGCAGCCCGGGCGACCGCCCGATCGTGGTCAGCTACGCGTCGAGCCCTCCGGCCGAGGTGATCTTCGCCGAGGAGCCGCCCGCCGAGGCGCCGACGGGCGTGGTGGAGGGGTCCTGCTACCGCCAGATCGAGTTCGCCGGGATCCTGGCCGGCACCGAGCACGAGGAGGAGGCCCGCCAGCTCGTCGACTTCCTCCTCTCGCCCACGTTCCAGCAGGACGTGCCCCTCACGATGTTCGTCTACCCGGTGATCGACGTGGACCTGCCGCCGGAGTTCGTCGAGCACGGCGCCCAGCCGGCCGATCCGTACCTGCTCGACGCCGAGACGGTGGCCGCCAACCGGGACGACTGGATCGCCGAGTGGACCGACATCGTGCTGCGGTGAGCCGTTGATGGGCACCACCGGGCGCCCGGCCGCCCGCCGGGCCGTGACGGGCGCCGCCTTCGTGGTGCCGGTGGTGGTCCTCGGCGTCTTCTTCGCCGTGCCCGTCGCCACCCTGGTGGCCACCGGGCTGCGGCCGGGTGGCCGCTGGGAGCTCGACGGCGTGGCGTCGGTGCTTGCCTCGAGCAGCACGCGCTCGGTCGCCTGGTTCACGCTCTGGCAGGCGGTGCTCTCGACGGTGGCGACCGTGGTCGCCGCCCTTCCGGCGGCATGGCTCATCGGGCGCGTGCGGTTCCCCGGTCGGTCGCTGTTCGTCGCCGCGCTGATCGTCCCCTTCGTGCTGCCCACGGTCGTGGTCGGCACCGCCTTCCTCGCCGTGCTCGGACCCGACGGCCCGCTCGCGGGCGCGGGTCGGCTCGTCGGTGCCGAGGTCGACCTGCGCCGGACGGCGACGGCGATCGTGATCGCCCACGTCTTCTTCAACTACGCCGTGGTGGCGCGCACCGTCGGCGCGGCGTGGATGGCCGTGGACCCGTCGGCCGAGGCCGCCGCCCGCACGCTCGGCGCCGACCGGTGGACCGCCTTCCGCACCGTGACGCTGCCCCGGCTCCGTCCCGCGCTCGCCGGAGCGGCGTCGATCGTCTTCCTGTTCACCTTCACGTCCTTCGGCGTGGTGAAGATCCTCGGCGGTCCCCGCATCGCCACCATCGAGGTCGAGATCCACCGGCTCACCACCCAGCTGCTCGACCTGCGCACGGCGTCGGTGCTCTCGCTGCTGCAGCTCGCCGCGGTCGTGGCGGCCCTCACCCTCTACCGGCGCGCCGGCGTCCGGCGGGGGAGCGCGGCCGTCCGGGTCGGCCGATCGGTGCTGCGGCCGCCGGTCGGTGCGGAGCGGTGGCTCGCTGCTGCGACGCTCACCAGCGCCGGGCTCCTCATCGGCGTCCCGATCGCCACCCTGGTCTGGCGGTCCTTCGACACCGTCGGCGGCCCGGGCCTCGCGTACTACCGGGCGCTCGGCGGCGATGGCCGGGGGAGCGCCCGCTTCGTTCCTCCGCTGGAGGCCGTGCGGAACTCCCTGGTGTTCGGTGCGGCCGCGGCGGCGACGGCGCTCGTGGTCGGCGGTCTGGCCGCGTTCGGTCTGCAGCGCCTCGGAGGTCGCGCCCGGGGTCTGGCCGACTCCTCCCTCATGCTCCCGCTCGGGGTCAGTGCCGTGACCGTCGGCTTCGGGTTCCTGATCGCACTGGACGAACCACCGCTCGACCTGCGCACGTCGCCCGTGCTCATCCCGGCCGCACAGGCCGTGATCGCCATCCCCTTCGTCGTCCGCACGCTGCTGCCGGCGCTCGACGCGGTCCCGGCCCGGCTGCGGGAGGCAGCGGGTGCGCTCGGTGCCTCGCCCCGTCGCGTCTGGTGGGAGGTCGACGCCCGCCTGCTGCGCCGACCGGCGCTCGGTGCGTTCGGCTTCGCCTACGCCATCTCCCTCGGCGAGTTCGGCGCCACGGTGTTCATCGCCCGGGCCGACGCCCCGACGGTGCCGGTGGCGATCTTCCGGGCGCTGTCCCAGCCGGGCGCGCTCAACGTCGGGCAGGCGATGGCGCTGTCGACGATCCTGCTCGTCCTCACCGCCGGGGTCATGCTCGCCGTCGATCGGGTCGGCGACGCTCGCGTGGGGGGCTTCTGACGTGGCCGAGCTCGACGTGCGCGGGGTGCGCAAGTCCTTCGACGGGACGACGGTGCTCGACGGCGTGGACCTGCACGTCCCCGACGGCACCACCGTCGCTCTGCTCGGCCCGTCCGGCAGCGGCAAGTCCACGCTCCTGCGCATCGTGGCCGGGCGCGAACCGCCCGATGTCGGGTCCGTGCACCTCGGGGGCCAGGACGTGACGTCGCGCCCCGTGCACCGTCGCGGCGTCGGCGTCGTCTTCCAGGACCAGGCGCTCTTCCCGCACCTCGACGTCGGCGCCAACGTCGGCTTCGGCCTGCGGATGGCGGGGGTGGACGGCGCGGCGCGGGCTCGGCGGGTGGCCGAGGTCCTGGAGCAGGTCAGCCTGCCCGGCTACGAGGGGCGCGACCCCGCCACCCTCTCCGGCGGCGAGGCGCAACGGGTCGCCCTGGCGCGAGCGCTCGCGCCACGGCCCGCGGTGGTGCTCCTCGACGAGCCCCTCGCCGCACTGGACCAGCTGCTGCGCGAGCGGCTGCTCGTCGAGCTCCGTGCGGTGTTCGACGAGCTGTCCGTCACCGTCGTGGCCGTCAGCCACGACCCGACCGAGGCCGCCGCGCTCGGCGACCGGATCGCGGTGCTGCTCGACGGACGCATCGCGCAGATCGGGTCCCCGGGAGAGGTGATCGCCACTCCGTCGTCGGCAGCGGTGGCCGGTCTCGCAGGGCAGCGGAACGTGGTGCCGGGTCGGGTCGTCGCTGCCGGCGTCGACACGGCGCTCGGGGTGCTGCCCGCCGACCCGGGAGCAGCGACCGGGGCCGTCGACGTGGTCGTGCCGCCCGCAGCGCTCCGCGCTGCCCCGGCCGGTGGGCTGCGCGGTCGGGTCCAGGCCCTCCTCTACCGCAGCGGGACGCCGGTCGCCGTGGTCGCCCACGTCGGGCCGACCGGCTCGGGCGAGCTGGCCGGCGGACCGACGCTCGACGTCCTCGCCGACCCGGCCTGGACGGTGGGCGACGAGGTGCGGCTCGACGTGGACGCCGCCGCGGTCCACGTCATGGCCCGCTGAGGTCGCGTCAGCGGCACTCCGTGCAGTGCACGTCGGGGACGTCCTCGCCGGCGACCAGGTCGGCCACCCAGTCGCGCAGGGACGTGCCGTCGACCTCGTCGGTGTAGAAGGTGTCCCGTCCGAGCACCGTGTGCTGGGTGCCGGGACCGACCCACGTGCGCAGATCGATCCCCTCGGACTCGACGAGCGCGTTGTTGGCGTCGATCATCTCGAGCAGATCGCCGGTCCGTCCGATGAGGGCGGAGAAGTTCGCCTGCACGCTGTCGTACGCGCTGTTGATGGTGGCCTGGCGCATCTCGGGCACGTGGCGACCGGCCTGGACGAACATGCGGGGGAGGGTCCACGCACCCGGCGGCGGACCGGTCTGCTCCGGCCAGTCGGGGAGGCGGTCGAAGGCGCCCCACAGCGAGCCGATCGCCGCGGTGATGCCCTCGTCATCGGGGTAGGCAGCGGACCCGTCCGCCAGCAGGGTGACGTCGGCCGCCGGCAGGAGGTCGTGGGCCAGACCGGCGTAGACCGGGGCGCCGGCCGAGCCCGCGCTGCTGCCGGCCACGACGACCTGTTCGGCATCCGGGAAGGCGTCGGCGGCCGCATCGAGCGCCGCGCCGGCGTTGATCGCCCCCTTGTGCTGGATCACCACCCCGTCGCCGTAGTCGTGGGTCTTGGCGCCGAGGTGCAGGTCGCCGGTGCAGTAGGGCACGAACACCATCGACCAGTCGGCGAAGGGGTTGCGGTCGTCCTGCAGGGCGAAGATGCCACCGGCGGCCGGCGCCGTGGCGCTGCCTCGGTCCACGAGGTTCCGGGTGAAGGTGGTCGATGCCGGCCCGCACGTCGCGGCGTCGAAGCAGGCGCCGCCACCCTCGAGGAAGTAGACGACCTTGGTCGGGTCGGCCCGGCGGATCCAGTAGTGGAAGGGCGTGCCGTCGCTGCACTCGCAGTCCGCCGGCGCCTCCACCTGCTCCCACTCGGCCGGGTCGACGTCCTCGACCGCTGGCGGTGCGGTGGTGCTGACGACCGGGAGGCTCGACGTCGTCTCGTCGTCGGGCGCTGCCGCCTCGTCGTCGCCGCCGCAGGCGACCGCGGTGGCCAGCAGGACGGCGACCAGGAGCGAGGACGTCGTGCGCTGGCGGCGCCGGCCCGCCCGCATCAGATCTGGGAGCGCCCGCGCTCGGTGACCGCCTTGCGGCGAGCCTCGAGGTCGGCGCCGTCGCGACCGCCGGCCTGCCACTCCCCGGCGACCCGACCTTCGATGGCCCACGCCTCGCGCCCGTCGACGAGGACGCCCTCGTCGTAGGTCTGCAGCATCCGCCGCACGCCGGCCCGGTCGTTCGACGCGATGTCGGCTGCGAGCTGCTGGGCGAAGGGGACGAGCTCGTCGTGCGGGACGACGTGGTTCACGAGGCCCCAGGTGAGGGCGGTCTGCGCGTCGAGGAAGTTGCCGGTGGTCGACAGCTCCTTGGCCCGTCGGAAGCCCACCGCTTCGGGCAGCAGGACGGTGAGGCCCCAGCCCGGCATGATCCCCATGCGGGCGTGGGTGTCGGCGAACGCCGCCCGCTCCGAGGCGATCAGGAAGTCGCACGCCAGCGCGACCTCGAACCCGCCGGTGATGGCGACCCCGTTGATCGCACCGATGACCGGGGTCTCCATCTGGGGGATCGGGCCCCGGGCGGTCGTGGTGTCGCCGGCCGCGCCGGTCTCACCGAGCGCGGCGCCGGCGGTGGACGCCAGCTCCTTCAGGTCGAGTCCGGCGCAGAACGCCGGGTCGGCCCCGGTGAGGACGATGGCGGCGACCGACTCGTCGGCCTCGAGCTCGGTCATCGCCTGCCAGAGGGACTTGCGCAGCTCCTGGCTGAGCGCGTTGCGGGCGCCCGGACGGTTGAGGGTGACGGTGGCGACGGCGTCGGCGCGGTCGACCAGGACGACGGACTCGGACATGGGGGCTCCTGGGACTCAGTCGGGATCGTGGTAGGCGAGGGGGAGGTCGCCGAGGCGGACCAGCATGGACGCGATCCAGCCGCCGAGGGCGGAGAAGTGGTCGTCGAGGACGGTGCCGTCGCTCAACGCCTTGTCGTGCAGGTCGTAGGTGCCCTCGTAGGCGAGCTCGACGGCGTGGCTGACCGGTGCGAGCTCGGCGTCGTAGGCGGTCTCGACGGTGGGCGCGGTGCGGTGGAGCTGATCGGTGCCGAGCCACGGGCTCTCGGCGGGGAGGACGCCGGTGACCTGGTCCGGGGTCGGCACGCCGGCCAGGCGCTGGAGCCGCAGCACGATGCTGATCTCGATGCGCGGGTCGTCCTCGGGCTCCTCGCTGCGCAGCCAGGACCGGAAGGCGGACTGCGACCAGGTGGGCCAGTCGAGGGTGATGTCGGCTCGCACCCGCGGCGGGCTGCCCTCGCCGGGGAGCCCGTACGACGTCTCCCACGTGGTGTCGCCCAGCAGGACGTCGACCTGGAACCGCTCGTCGGCGGTCATCCGCTCGAGCATCGCTGCCTCCAGCGCATCGCGCAGGGCGCCGATGGCGTCGGTGAAGACGTGGTCCAGCATGGGTTGGCGACTCTAGGACCTGGGTCCGGAGCCGCCCGATCGACCCCGTCAGCCCCGATCCGCCGCCATGTCGGCCAGGGTCGTGACCGTTCGCCAGTTGCGCGTGGTGGCCTCGACCTCCGGGCCGCTCCGGGCCAGCGCAGTCGCCAGCGGGCTCCGGCCGATGCCACCGGGGAGGTGCAGGTGCAGCTCGCGACCGACGGCGACGACCCGCTCCGGTGCGAACCGGTCGACGTCGAGATCGGCGATCGCTGCGCCCGCGTCGACGTCGAGGAAGGTGACGTGCAGCTCCTTGGGGTCGATGTCGTCGGACGGGAACGGGGTGCCGTCGACGACGGCCCGCATCTCGTCCGCCGTCCGGACCATCACGGCCGGCGCGAAGCCGGCCTCGGCCTCGATCGCGTCTCGCAGCGCGAACGCGGCATCGTCGGGCGGGAGGGCGCAGCCGGCCACGAGGTTCCCGCTCTGGATGTAGGTCTTCGGGCCGGTCATCCCGAGCCCCTCGGCGATCGACCGCAACGTCGCCATCGGCAACCGCCCGCTCCCACCGACGTTGATGCCGCGCAGCAGGAAGACCAGCGTGTCCACGTGCGGAGCCTGCCAGGCGGCCCCGATCCCTGCAGCCGGGCGCGCCGGTGACCCGACCAGGTGCGGGTCGGGTGCCTAGCGCTGGTGGGCGGGACTTCGGTCCGGCGCTCCAGCTTCCGAGGTCGCGGCGGCAGGTCGTCCGGTCCAGGTGGCGCCGTGGCGGTCGGTGGCGCTCCAGTTGCCGGTCTCGTCGACGGTCAGCGCCCAGTGGTGTTCGTGGACGAGGCGGTGGTGGAACCGACAGAGCAGTGCGGCGTTGTCGGTGCGGGTCGGGCCGCCGTGCTCTCGGTGCGCGAGGTGGTGGGCGTCGCAGAACCGGGGTGGCCGGGTGCAGGACGGGAACGCGCAGTGCCCGTCCCGTGCGGCGAGCGCCCGTCGTTGGCGGCGGGTGAACTGCTCGGCCGCGTCGTTCACGTCGAGGACCTGGTTCCGTCCGGTGAACAGGGTGGCGACGAGTGCGGAGTCGCACAGCAGCCGTTCGGCTGCGTGCTTGGTGATGTTCCAGCCCTCGCCGCGCAGGACCAGGTCGTCCAGGTCGTCGATCTCCCTCGTGCCCGCAAGGGTCCGCAGGTCGAGGTGGACGCTGACGGTCACTCCGGACTTCGGTCGGGTGCGTCGGCCGCGGCGGCGTCGTTGGTGGAGCTCGGCCCGGCGGGCTCGCGGGCGGATGACGTCGAGCGGGTCGACGTGCTCCTCGCCATCACGGGCGAGGTCGAGGGCTTCGTCGAGGTCGTCGGTGGGTTCGGTGCCGTCGAAGGTGTCCTCGGCCCACACCTGCTCGTCCTCGGCATCGGCGCGGTCGCAGGCGTCGTCGTGGCCGGTGAGGGCGAAGTGGGCCAGATCGTCCAGGCCGTCGGCACGCCGTTCGGCCAGGGTCCGCTGGTGCGGCGCACCATCCGGGTCGGGATCCTGGGTCCACGCATCGACGGCGGTCATGACGTTGAGGAACGCGGACGGGGTGAGGTCGGCGTGGATCTCTCCGCCGCCGAACAGTCGCTGGGAGGCGACCAGCTTGTGGGGATGGTCGCGTCGGGGTGCGAGGTGCTCGTCGACCCGTGCCGTCCAGTAGCGCAGCGCCTCGTCGAACGCGGTGTCATCCGTGGTCGCGCCGTTGAGCGCCAGCAGTGCGTCGAGCGATCCGGCGAGGAACCGGGCGCGCTCATCCGTCACTGCGACGGCGAGCTTCTCCGTCCGCCGCAACGACAGCGCACCGGAGAGCACAGCATGGGCCAGTGCCGGATGGGTGTGGCAGAGGCCGGCGATTCGGGTGAGCCGGAACGCCTCCCGCTCGGAGAGCCCGGTGTAGGCGAGCAGCCACGCCTTCGCCGACGACGCGCCGGCAGCGATCCACGCCGACGTCGGCCACAGCTCCAGCAGACCAGCAAGCAGGTTCCGCTGCGACCGCTCCATCGATGCAGCGAGCTCAGCCGCCCGGTCCAGCCGCTCCCGCGCCGCAGCAGCGGCGTCGCTGCTGTGGGCGTCGGTGGCGGAACCGGTCATGCACCCCATTCTCCTCAGGGGGTACGACAGGAACTCCGAGATCCACCAGCGACCTCCGTGGCACGCTCGGCCCCGTGACCGCCGCGCTTCGCCTGTGCCCGTTGCGGCTCGAGGACGAGCGGGTGGCGCGGGCGGCACACGAGACCCTCGCTGCCGCCGGCTACGCCTTCCTGTTCGACCACGATCCGGACGAGCCCTGGCAGGCCGTCGTCGAGCGCGACCGTCGGCAGGTGCGGGGGATCGACCTCCGGCCCGGTCGGGTGCCGGCCGCCTTCCTGCTCGCCTGGGTCGGCGAGCAGCTGGTCGGTCGCGCCTCGGTCCGCTTCGAGCTGAACGAGTACCTGGCGTCCGCCGGCGGGCACATCGGGTACGCCGTCCTGCCTGAGCACCGTCGACAGGGGCACGCCACCGAGATCCTGCGCCAGAGCCTCGTCATCGCGCGAGCCGGCGGTGTCCGCGATGTCCTCCTGACCTGCGCCGTCGACAACGTCGGGTCCCGCACCGTCATCGAGCGGTGCGGCGGCGAGCTCGAATCGATCGTCCACGACCCTCGGGAGCGGGTGGACAAGCGGCGCTACTGGATCCGGTGATCACCGACCGGTGGCCGCAGCTCGGCCCCAGGACGCGACGTCGACCGCCGGCGGCACGCCACCGATCGGTGGGACGCGTCGGCGGGGTCGACCTCCACGGCACCAGGATGGGTCCATGACGTCACCGCCTGCCAGCGTGAGCATCCGAGAGCTCCGAGCCGGCCAGTCGGCAGAGCTGCTGTCGACGTTCGGGGCCGTGCTGTCGGACTTCGCGAGCAAGCTGGTCGACGACGGGCGGTCGACGGAGGACTTCCTCCACGACCCTCAGACGTTCGCGCTGGTCGCCCACCTCGACGACGAGCCGGCGGGTCTGGCCTGGGGCGTGCAGCTGCGGTACCCGACCGGGCGGCTGGTCACCTACCTGCACGAGCTGGACGTCGTCGAGCGGTTCCGGCGGCGAGGGGTGGCCACCGCCCTCGTGCGTCATGCGATGGATCTGGCCCGTGAGCGGGGCTCGACCCGGTTCTGGCTGTCGACGGGGGGCCACAACGAGGGGGCGCAGGCGCTCTACGAGTCGCTGGACGGCGTCCGAAAGCCCCAGGGCGACGTCAACTACTGGTGGGAGCTGGCCTGAGGTTCAGCTCATGCGCTCGAGGCGCGAGGCGGCCTGCTCCCACTCGCCCATGAACCGAGCGGCCACGTCCTTGGCGGCGTCGAGTGCCGTGGTGAGCTCGGTCAGCCTGTCCGCGTCCGCGTAGACGTCGGGGTTCCCGAGGGCGGCCTGCAGCTCGGCGACCGTCGTCTCGGCCGACTCCCACTGCTTCTCCAGGCGGTTCACCTGCTTGCGCAGGTCCCGCTCCTGCTGGCTGCCGCCGCCACCGCCGGACCTCTTCGACCTGGTCGGGATCGGGTTGGTCTGCCCGGGTGCCTTGGCCGGACCCGTCGACCGGGCCGACTTCGACTGGGCCGACTTCGACTGGGCCGACTTCGACTGGGCCGACTTCGACTTCGCCTTGCGGTTGCCGCCGCCGGGTGACTTCTCCACCGGCGAGCCCGAGGTGTCACGACGGGTCGTGGCCGAGGTCGGCGTGAGCACGGCCTCGTCGACGCCGTGGTGGAACTTCGCCGTCCCGTTGCGGACCTCGACCAGGTCGTCGGCGACCGAGCGGATGAGGTAGCGGTCGTGGGTCACGAGCAGCACCGTGCCCGGGTACACCTTCAGCGCGTCCTCGAGCATGTCGCAGCTGGCCAGGTCGAGGTGGTTGGTGGGCTCGTCGAGGATGAGCAGGCCGGCGGGCTCGGCCATCGCCTTCGCCAGCGCGAGCCGGGTGCGCTCGCCGCCGGAGAGCACGCCGACCTGACGCTCGACCGCGTCGTCCCGGAAGCCGAACGAGGCGAGGTAGGTGCGCAGGGACTTGCCGCGCGGGGTGTCGCTGCCGATGCCGTCGCGCGCCACCTGGAGCACGGTCTGGTTCGGGTCGAGCTCGTCGGCCTGGTGCTGCTCGAAGCGGGAGACGGTGACGGACTGGCCGATCTCGGCCGTGCCCTCCATCGGCGGCAGGTCGCCGAGGATCATCTTCAGCAGCGTCGTCTTGCCGG
>SXGQ01324543.1_pt1 | contig 11066 bp, 13 predicted proteins | sample 3178371 | NCBI WGS metagenome assembly SXGQ01 (sample SAMN11356859, study PRJNA531348) | freshwater metagenome | isolation source: freshwater sample F1-20 | place: China: Fuxian Lake, Yuxi | collected 2017-12-25 | reverse complement strand
GACCAGGCGCACCGCCTCCAGTTTGAATTCCAGGGTGTACTTGCCCCGCTCCTGACCATCTTTGCGTTTGCTCATTTCGTAATCTCCAATGTCTGAATTTGACCATCAGCTATGGAGTACGTTTTTCGGGGGCAACATCAGTCTGGGCCGACTGATCGGTGGCACTAGTGGCACAGGTGACGACGCACGTTGGTGGGGCGTATCGGCCTTGGTCGGCTACAAGCTGACGCCGCGCCTGCAGGCCGTTGCCCGTGCTGACTACATGGACAGTCGGGCCAATGGTGGTGGCATGTATTTCAACCCGACGGATGCCAATAACACCAGCGTGTTCGGTCCGGAGTTGGACGAGACCGGTGTCGCTGCCGACCCAACCCGCGGTGCAAACCGCTACCCATTGAGCGCCGGGGTCAATTACGCCGTCAATGCCAACACCCAGTGGAAGACTGAGCTCCGTGTCGATCGTTCCGCCGGTTATAACTTCCTGAACAGCAACGGACAGTACAAACAGGGCAACACCACCATCGGCACAGCACTGGTGGTTTCGTTCTAAGCCAGTCAGGCGGCTGACCGCCGCCCGCATTGCGTTTTTCGAAGGACAGGCGGTTTTTCCAGCCGATACTGGTCCAAACGCAACCAGGGGCTCAACGATGACATCCATCATTTTTGCACACGCGACCCAGTTTGACGGGCGTGCCCTTTTCATCAAATACTTGATCGCCAATCTGAATGTCAGCCATCGGTTTAAATCCACTCGTTGTCGCGATCAACGTGTCTGCCGCCAGTGCTTTGCCGTTGCCACGAGGAACTTCTATGTAGGCACGGCGAAAGCGACGGTATCCGTCGGGTTTCACCCAGCCGTAGATGGTGGTGAGAATGAATATCTGCCACTGCGCCAGCTCAATAGCTTAGCCAGCCAATGGCCCTTTCACGTGAGGCAGCCTCTCTACGAACGCACACAAGTTGTCAGCGGGGCGGAACTTGCGACCGGTCTTGTCTGTCAGTTTTGGGTTGAACCGGTATGGGTTGTCTTTGCCCTTGAACCGTTTCAGGTCGTCCAGCTGGCGCTGGCACGCCAGGCGCACCCACTTGGCCCCAGCCATTTCGCCCCGAACCACGGCTTCGGCGTACTGCTTGGCTATGGCGGTGTAGTTCTTTTGACCAGCAGATTTTGTACATTCATGTGTTTACACTCGCTTTACTTCAGGGTAGGATGTACACATACATCCAACCAGGGTTCATCATGGCCAACACCAAACTTTTTAAGAACGGCAACTCACAGGCCATTCGCATTCCTGCCGAACTCGCCTACAGCACGTGGGACGTTGACTTGGTCATCGAGCGCCAAGGGGACGAACTGCGCATCCGCCCTGCCCAACGGCGCATGGGAGATGTGCTGGGCAAACTGGCCAAGTTCTCTCCCGACTTCATGGCGCAAGGGCGGGGCGAGAACATCGAAGGCGAGCGCGAGGCTTTATGAAACCCAAATTCATGCTCGACACCAACATCTGCACCTACCTCATGAAGCACCAGCCACCTGAGGTGCGCGAGCGCTTTGCTGCGTGCTTTGTGGGCGACGTTGTCATTTCTGCGGTGACCCTGGCCGAACTTGAATTCGGTATCGCTTGCTCAAGCCTTGCAGTGCAGGCCGCCAACCGGTCGGCACTGGAGAGCTTGCTCGAAGACATCATGGTTGCGCCTTTTGACGCAGAAGCTGCCAAGGCCTATGGTCCGATCCGCGCCGCCTACAAAGACCGCAACCGCGATGCCCTTGACAAACTCATCGCCTCGCACGCGGTCGCCTTAGGGGTGACGCTGGTCACCAACAACGAAGCGGACTTTGTGAACTACGCTGGACTGGTGGCGGAAAACTGGGTCAACAGTCACTGACATGACGTTAACAAAAGCGACCCTCAACCTTGGAAAATCCCCAAGGGCTGACACCGACATCGACCAGCAATGTCGGCCCAAGGGTCGTTATCCCTTGCGGACTCGTTTGGTACAGAAATCCGTGAACATGCCGCCGGAGTGAAACCCATCTCGGTCTCGTAGACCTTCATCTCCATGGCCAACTCGCGGATCACATCCATCAGTGGCGAGCGACGCAAAATACCGCTGGGTGTTTTGATGATCATCCCCGACACACCGGCACGGTTGATCTTCGCCAGCGCCTCGCGGTACAGACCAGAGCAATTCGCCCAGCGTTCCAGCACCGCACCATCGAGTGCGGACAAGAGGTCGGGCGGTGAATTGGCTACAGCGTAGTTCCACTCCTCCTTGGCCACGTCGCTTATGTAGTCGGGCGGCGTGCACAGTGCCGTTGTAGGCCAGGGCTCGTGGGGATTGCTCCGGCATTTCTGCACGGTGCCTTTGATCTGCTTGATTGCCAGCGGAAGCGGCTTACGACCGGCCATGAAGGTGGGCTCAATTCTTCAAAAAAATTCTTCAATTTGCACGCGCAAAAATCTGTGCAGGCGCACGCATCTGCTGCCTCAGGAGGCAGAGATTTGACCCCCTAGGGGTCCGCCAGTCTCATCCACTTTTAAGGCGTTGTGCGCGCTCTTTTGCGGACTTGGCGTTGTGGTCAGATACGCATAACGACTGCAGATGCTAGGCCATTTGCCGCTCCTCCAGCCATGTGCCCATTGCTGAGTGGGTGGTTTTGGAGTAACTGCCACTGGCGACGGCCTGATAACCCTTAACCGATTCAGTGACACGGCGCATAAAAGTAATGAAGCTGCCCTTACCATTGGGCATGCTCCACCCTCTGCCAACCGTTTCGCGGCTGACGCCCGCCCTGCCTGCCAAACGCATCGACCTGGACTCCCCCGCCGGCCCACTCAGCCTATATAGCGACCGAACCGAGGGCAGAGGCGTCGGGCTGCCGCCCTTGCTTCTGGTGCACAGCGTCAATGCCGCGGCGTCGGCGGCCGAGATCGCGCCTCTGTTTGCGCACTACCGCCAGCAGCGGGCGGTGTATGCGCTGGAATTGCCAGGTTTTGGTTTTTCAGACCGGAGTGCTCGGCCCTACACGCCGCGCCTGATGACCGATGCCCTGCACGCCGCGCTCACTGCCATCCAGGCCGAACAGGGCGGGGCTGCGGTCGATGTGCTGGCGGTATCCCTGGCGGGCGAGTTCGCTGCCCGTGCCAAATGCGAGGCGCCGCACAGCATCCGACGGCTGGCACTGGTCAGCCCGACCGGTTTTCGTGGCACCAAACTGCGCTATGGCCAGGCAGGCTCAACACTGGGCTTGCCCTGGCTTTACCGCCTACTCACCTGGAGCGGCTGGCGCCAGGGCATCTTCAACACGCTGACACGGCCTGGCGTGGTGCGCTACTTTTTGCGGCGCACCTGGGGCGGCCCGGCCATTGATGAAGCGCTGTGGCGCTACTGCGTGCTCACCGCCCGGCAGCCCGGCGCGTCCAACGCCCCTTTTTATTTTGTGTCGGCTTTTTTGTTCAGTGCCGACATCAACACCCTGTACGAAGCGCTTGACTGCCCGGTCTGGGTGAGTATGGCCACGCGCGGAGACTTTACCGACTATCAGGGCCGTCAGACTGTGGATAACCGAGCCAATTGGCAGTTTCATGTCATCGAAGGTGGCGCTTTGCCGTATTTTGAAGACCTGGCCAGTTTTACCCGCCGGCTCGATCCGTTTTGGGTCTGAGCCAGCACCGATCACAACAAGGGGTTTGCCGATATGGGCGCACAGTGGAAAGCCAAGCACAAAGACCTCGCGGCCAATGCCCGGGGCCGCATCTTCGGTAAATTGTCCAAGGACATCATGCTGGCAGCACGCAGTGGCGCTGACCCGGCCTCCAACGCCCGCTTGCGGCTGGTGGTGGAGCAGGCGCGCAAGGTCTCTATGCCCAAGGAAACGCTGGAGCGGGCTATCAAGAAGGGCACTGGTCTCACCGGCGAGGCGGTAAACTTTGAGCATGTGATTTACGAGGGCTTTGCGCCGCACCGGGTGCCGGTGATGGTGGAGTGCCTGACCGACAACGTGAACCGCACCGCCCCTGAAATGCGGGTGCTGTTTCGCAAGGGGCAACTGGGCACAGCGGGCTCGGTCGCCTGGGACTTTGATCACCTGGGCATGATCGAGGCCGAGCCGGCCGTGGCCGGTGCCGACCCGGACATGGCTGCCATCGAGGCCGGCGCGCAAGACTTGGAGCCTGGCGATGAAGCCGGCACCACGCTGTTTCTGACCGACCCGGCCGATCTGGACCTGGTCAGCCGGGCGTTGCCGGCGCAGGGCTTCAAGGTGCTCTCAGTCAAGCTTGGCTACAAGGCCAAGAACCCGGTGGACCCGGCCAGCCTCAGCCAGGCGCAGCTAGAGGAAGTAGAGACTTTTTTGGCCGCCATTGACGACAATGACGACGTGCAACAGGTGTTTGTCGGGCTTGCTGGCTGAAGGGTTCATGAAAGCGCCGGTCAAGAAGTTGATCTTTTTTGATGGGGGCGCTGAGCTCACAGGAAAAACGTGAGCGGGACCGCATTGGCATGGACTACATTTGCATAATGCACAGTATTATGTACACTTATCAACCTATCGGGGACTGTCATGGCATTTACTGCAAGCGATGTGATCCCACTCACTCAGGCGCGGGCCACCCTGTCCGACCTGGTTGAACAGGTCAAGGCCGGTGCCGAAAAGATCATCACCAAGAATGGCGAAAGTTATGTCGCCATCATTGACTCCCAACGGCTGGACTACTACCACCAGTTGGAGCGCGAGCGCATTCACCTGCTGCTGATTGGCGATGCTGGCAAGGGCTTGGACGACATTGCCAGGGGCAAAGTGAAAGACGCGCTGAACACCTTGAGCGCGTTGAAGCGCCGCCGCACTGCTAAAGCCCAAGCCTGAGCAGCGCCCGCACCGTGACAAGCCAGCACCTTGTCAAGCTTACTGCGAACTTCGAGCGCAATCTCGGACAGGCGGACGCGTTCTTGCTGGAGGCCAACGCACCGCAGGCATTTGATGCGCTGCTGGACGAGCTCACCGACACCGTCATTCCGAACCTTGAACGCTTTCCCGGCATGGGTCAGTTGTTCTTCGAACGCCCCATCCGCTCGGTAGAGGCCAGCAACGGGATGGACGTGCTCAAACGCAAGCTCAATGTGATTGCCAAGGATGGCGAGGTACGCGAATACGTGATGTCGCACTACTTGGTGCTGTACGCACGTTTCGGTGCCACCATTTACCTGCTATCGATCCGACACCACCGGCAGTTGTCTTTTGATTTTCAGGCTCAGTGGGGGCGCTGACTGTGCTTAGGTCATCAGCGTCATCGCTGAACGAGCGTGAAACCTGTACATTGCAAATCGATCAGCAGCTGGCAAAGCCCGGTGGGTCACAAAATAGACGAACCCTCGTCAGGGCTTTGATGCTGTTGGCTGCCGAACCCACCGGTAATTCAGGGCCAGGCGGTATCGGGCTCCAGTGGGTACAAGGGTACCCTGCGATGTTGGTAGCTAAAGGTCGACAGGTCGGCGGAAGTCACTCCAGCACTGGCCACCCAGATCATGGCCTTGGCAATGGGCGTCATCGCAGGCCGGGGCGAGTGCACCCCTTTGGCCACAATGATCTTCAGGGCTGTGGGTTCTATGTCGAGCGCACGGAACTGCTGCAGGCTGGAGGAGCCGGCGCTGCGCGAGGTCAGCACCAGGCGGTAGCCGTCATCGGTGCGCAGCGCGCAACTGGCGCCGTCGTTGAAGAAGCGAAAGCCGCCGTGGGTTGGGCCAGTTTCTTCGTAGGTGCCGTCTGATAGCGCGGTCACCACGCCGCTGATGGCAAACGGCGTGCCGTGCAGGCTGTCACTCTTGCTCCCAACCGCCGCCGTGATGCGGCCACCCACACCGGCCGCCTGAGCCAGGGCCACCACCTCGGGGTCACACACGGCTTGCAGCAGATTGGCAATGCCCAGCCGGCGTGCGGCATGCAAGATCAAGGTGGAGTCGCCCGGGCTGCCGCCGCCCACGTTGTCGCCCACGTCGAACAGCACCACCGGGCCAGCCGCTGCTGCCTGCGCCTGCAGCAGGGCCTGGTCGATGGACGCTGCGCCGTGGTTCAACTCGGCTCGCATCTGCCAAGCCGCCAGAGCCAGCGTTTGCACGACATTCTGGGCCAGTGCTGCATCGTGGTCGGTCACGGCGATGAAGGACATGCCCATTTCTTGGACATCAGCATAGGGATAGCCCTCCACCACGCTGACCGACAACACGCCGGGTCGGTCGCCTTGGGCCTGCGCCAGCTTCAACAGGTCTCGCATGGGGGCATCGTCCGTGCCCTGGCACAGGATGTTGACCACCAAGGGTGGCATGGCCAACGCACAGGTGGGCCGGATACGCCCTCTGACGGTTTGCAGCACCATCTCGGCGCAGTGCCGAGCCTGTGCATAGGCGTCGATGTGCGGGTTGGTTTGGTAGACCGTGACCACGGTGGCGTTGGCAACCAACTGCGGCGCCACATTGGCATGCATGTCCAGCGCCACGCCAATCGGCACATGTGGCCCCACCGCCTCACGCACACGGCGCACCAGTTCGCCATCGGCATCGCGCCAAGTCTCTGACACGGCGGCACCGTGCAGCGGCAGCAGCACTGCGTCCCACGGGCCTTGGTCTCGCAGGGCCGCAATGATCTTGTCAAAAATGAACGTCGTTGCTTCGGACGTCATGGCCCCCATCGGCATCAGGCGGGTGAAAAAAAGCGGTACCAGTTCGACGTCAGGCTCCTCGGCTGCCCGGGCAAAAAACCCAGCCAGCGTGGATTGCGAACTGGCATATTCGGCGCGGATGGCCTCAGCGTCTTCCAAAATGCCTGCACGGCGCCACATCTCAAGACTGGCCGGAACCGAAGAAAAAGTATTGGACTCATGCTGGAAACCAGCGGTGGCGATGCGGATCATGACGGGCTATTCCTCAGGGGCGGGCGACCCTTGCCATTTTGATGGAAGGGCACTGTCTGTGCCAGCGCCATCCACAGGTTGGGACCGGGGTGCCGTTCCGTACGATGAAACATGTTTGCCAGCGTCGTCTGCCGGACCTCTGGCTATTATTGAAATAGGCGTTTGGTCGGGCCGTGTCAGCCCGACAACCTTGAAAGGATGCACTGTGTCAACTCGAATCAATGAGTCAACCTTGGCCGATACGGCCACTTTTCTTGCGGCGGACGGCTTGCAACGGCGCAGCCTGCTGCGCTTGGCAGTCAGCGGCGGCACACTGGCGACACTGGGGCCTCTGGCCAGCGCCCAATCCGGCAGTCCCAAGCTCGGCGGCACACTTGTGATCGGGGCCGACGCCGACCCAATTGGACTCGACCCAGTAACCCTGACGGCTTACTCCTCCTACGACTTCACTGCCTTGCTGTACTCAGGTCTGTTCCGCTGGAACGCCGACATGAAGGTCGAGCTTGACCTGGCGGCTGGTTACATCGCGCCGAATGACAGCACGTACATCATTCGCCTGCGCCAGGGCGTCCAGTTCCACAACGGCCAGGACTTCACGGCCGAAGATGTGAAGTACACCTTTGACCGAATTCTGGACCCCGCCACGGCGAGTCCGAGCGCCACCCTGTACTCCGGCATCAAGGCGGTCACGGTGATTGATCCCTTCACCGTGAAGTTTGAGCTCAAGGCACCCAGCGCCACATTTTTAAGCTATCTGGCGACCAACCCCAATGGTGTGATCGTGCCCAGAGGTGTGGCTGATCTCAAAACCAAACCGGTTGGCACGGGCCCCTTTGTGTTCGAGTCCTATGAGCCCAATCAGCAGTTCACCCTGAAAGCCAACCGCAACTACTACGAAGACAAGCAGCCCTACTTAGGCACGGTGGTGTTCAAGTTTTTCAAAGACCAGGCGTCCATATCGTCGGCCTTGCGATCCAAGGCGATCGACATGACCTGGTTCAAGGACCCCAAGGTGTCGGCCCAGATTGTCAAATCGTCGCCCGATCTGGTGTCGGCGCCCGGCAAGACCTCGCGTACCTTCCCGGTTTGGATGAGCATGAAAGCTAAGCCGTTCAATGATGTGCGGGTCAGGCGCGCGCTCAGTTTGGCGACTGATCGCAAGGCCTGCCTGCAGACCGTGTTGGGCGGCTCGGGCAAGGTTGGAGCCATGGTGCCGGAGAGTCAGATCGGGGGGTATGACGGTGTCGGACCCATGCCCTATTACAAAACCGATGTGCCGGCAGCCAAAAAGCTGCTGGCAGAGGCCGGCTACCCCAGCGGCATTGACCTGGGCGACTACATCGTGGTGGCCGCCAATGCGCTGGATGTTCAATGTGCGCAAGTCCTGCAGCAGCAATGGGCTGCGGCAGGCATCAAGGTCAATATCAAACCCATGGAGACCGCGCCCCTGATTGGCCTTTGGCTCAAGGGCGACTTCGGCCTGCTGTCCATCGCCCTGAGCTGGAGCCCAGACCCGGACGCCATTGTTTCTCGCCTCTTGTCCACCGGGTCACAAGGCAAGGGCATAGGTATGGCGGACGCGCCGCTGGACAAACTCATTGAGGATGCGCGAGCCATTCTGGACAACACCAAACGGGCTGCCGCTTACCAGCAAATTCAGAAACACATTGCGGACCAAGCCTACATCCTGCAGATTTACCAGTACCCTCTGCGCTGGGAGGCCTGGCGTAAATATGTCAAAGGTTATGTGCCCTTGGCCGCCAATATCCGGACTTTTGTTCGGACCACCTGGGTAGACAAGTAAGCTGGTGCCCGCCCCCGCTGGCTGCACGCCTGCATGAGGCGCCTGAATGGGACGTCTGGTTCTGATCCGCCTGGCCTGGATGCTGCCCATCCTGTTGGGCGTGTCGGTGGTCGCCTTTGTTCTGATGCGAGCCCTGCCGGGCGACTTTGCCCAGGCCTCGGCCGGCACCACCGAGCTGGCGCCTGAAGCCCTCAACATCATCCGACGGGATCTGGGCTTGGATCGGCCGGTTTGGGAGCAGTACTTGCGCTGGTTGGGAAAGCTGCTCAAGGGAGATTTTGGGGATTCGTTTACCACCCACAAACCGGTATTGGGCGAGCTCCTTCCGCGCTTGGTCGTGACAGCTGAGCTGACCCTGATGGCGGGCCTGATGGCCATGGCCATGGGCGCCAGCAGCGGGCTGGCATCCGCGCGTTTGCGGGGACGCGCCGACTGGCTGGTGCGCGGCATCAACGGCTTGTTCCTGGCGGTGCCTAATTTTGTGGTCGCCACCCTGATTGTTTTGCTGGCCGGCCTGTACTTCCCTGAGGTCGGGATATTCAACTACACACCCTTCTTGGCCGATCCTCTGGGTAATCTGGGCAGCCTGCTGCTGCCGGCTTTTTCGCTGGCACTGGCCGTGTCGGTGACCATCTCGGAGAACACCCGTGCTGCGGTTTTGGAGGTCTCCAGCCAGGACTTTGTGATGGTGGCCCGCGCCAAGGGTTTGCGTCCGCACACCATCTTGTGGCAGTACCTGGTGCGCAATGCCCTCACGCCAGTGATCACCGTCACCGGCCTGCAATTAGCCTCGCTGCTGGGCGGCAGCATTCTGATCGAAACTATTTTTACCATCCCCGGCATGGGACAGTACCTGTTTGATTCGGTGAGTAGTCGCAACTACCCGGTGGTGCAGGCGATTGTTCTGGTGGCAGCCAGCATTGTGCTGCTTGTGAATGTCTTGGTGGACGTGGCTTACGCCAGGGTGGATGCACGGGTGAGCTATGACTGAGCGGCAGCCACTGGGGGGCGGCAATGCCATGATGTCGATCGGCTTGCTGATGCTGGCCAGCCTGGTTGCCATCACACTGTTTGGCACGCTGATCGCACCCTACAACCCTTCTGCGACAGGGGCTGACTCCTTGGCCGGCCCAACGGCAGCGCACTGGCTGGGGACCGACTCCATCGGCCGCGACCTGCTCAGCAGGCTGATTGTGGGTGGTCGCACCACCTTGCTGATCACCTTTGTGGCGGTAACACTGGCGGTTTGCGGCGGATTGGCGCTGGGTCTTTTTTGCGGTTATGTGGGTGGCCTGGCTGATCAGGTGGTGATGCGCGTCCTGGATGTTGTGTTCGCTTTCCCTGTATTTTTGCTGGCCATAGCGGTCGTCGCCGCGCTGGGGCCCAGCGTGCCTAACCTCATTTTGACCATCGCCATTGTTTACACGCCGCGCCTGGCCAGGGTGGTGCGTGGCCCGGTGCTCAGCGTCAAGCGCTGGGACCATGTGGAGGCGGCCCGCAGTGTGGGCGTGAGCGAGTTCAACATTGCCACGCGCCATGTGCTGCCGCTGATTGTTTCGCCGGTTTTGGTGGAAACCAGTCTGACCCTGGCGCAAACCATTTTTACCGTCACAGCGCTGTCTTTTCTGGGACTGGGCCCGCCCCCACCCGACCCCAATTGGGGCGCCATGCTGTCAGAGGCGCGGCAATTCATGGAGCTGGCCCCGCTGGCCGTGATCGGCCCGGCAACCGCGATTGTCTTTGCCACACTGACCTTCATCGTGCTGGCGAACGGATTGCGCGAACGGTTTGACGTGGCAAGCCGATGATGAGTGCCCCCGCTGCGCTTTTAGAGGTTCGAGGGCTTACGGCCCAGTTCAACCGTGGCGGTGTGGCTTCACAGGTTGTCAAGGGTATTTCGTTCGACATTGGCGCCGGGGAGTCGGTGGGGTTTGTGGGTGAGTCGGGCTGCGGCAAGAGCGTGACGGCACGGGCGCTGATGCGCCTGGCACCAGAGGGTTCGTCGGTCGCCTGGGGCGGCACGGTGCTGTTTAAGGGCCAAGACCTGTTGCAGGTCAAAGAGGGGGTGATGCAGGATATCCGGGGGCGACGCATTGCCATGGTGTTTCAGGACCCCATGTCTTCGCTGAACCCGGTGCTGACGGTGGGCGCGCAGATTGAAGATATTGTGCGCCGGCACACGGGGGCATCGGCCAGCCAGGCCCGAAAAAGGTCTGTGGAACTGCTGGGCCTGGTCGGCATTCGTGACGCAGCGCGTCGTGCGGATGACTATCCACATCAGTTTTCTGGTGGCATGCGACAACGTGTCTTGATCGCCATTGCGGTGTCTTGCCAGCCTGACCTGCTGATTGCCG
>SXGQ01051534.1_pt1 | contig 11066 bp, 20 predicted proteins | sample 3178371 | NCBI WGS metagenome assembly SXGQ01 (sample SAMN11356859, study PRJNA531348) | freshwater metagenome | isolation source: freshwater sample F1-20 | place: China: Fuxian Lake, Yuxi | collected 2017-12-25 | reverse complement strand
CACGGCCATCAGGTGGTGGCCCGGTATCGTCGTCATCGTCATTCCCCATGTCCCTCGATCCACATCGCGATGGACACGCAGGCGGCGTCAGCCTCATCCTGCGTGTGCGGCGCGAAGCCGAACTCGTCCCTCACGAACTCCATGACGCGCTCCTTGCTGGCCCGCCCCCCGACGCCGGCGATCCGGCGCCACTCGGTGGGCTGGAAGAAGCGCACGGGCGCGTGCCGCCAGAGCGTGCGGCAGGCGTCCTCGCAGCGGGCCACCGCCATGCCGTGCATGTAGGCCGACTTCGGAAACCCGAAGTGCGGCTGCTCGATCCCGATGTGCGTGGGCTCGGGCGCCAACCTCTTGGCGTCGCGAAGACCCTCGCGGATCAGCTCGTACTGCCGGCCGGCGGTGAGGCGGTACGTCTCGCACTCAGCCACCTCGGCCTCGTAGTCGAACACCGCCCACGCGAGGCGCGTGCCGGAGATGTCGATCCCGATGACGCTACCCATCGATGCCCGCGTCATCGAGCCGCTGCTCCAACTCCTGCACCATCTCGCACATCCGCTCGGCCTGCTGCTCCTCGTCCTCGCAGATGCGAAGGACGTCGTCGCAGGCACGGTTGATCGTGTCCTTCTCGATCACGGACAGGTGCTCGCCCATCGCCAGCACCGGGGCGAGCACGGCCGCGACGTCCTTCACCAGGTCGGTCACGGATGCACCGCCTTCCACCGGGAGAGAACCTCCACCCGGCGCAGCCCGTTCAGCCGGGCCGACTGGTCGATGGCGTCGCCCATCGTGTACCCGTGGTCAAGGAACTCGCGGACCTTCCTCACCGCGTAGTCCTCTTGGCGCTTGATCGTGCTGCTGTGCCTGTTCCAAGTACGCACGCAGCGCGGGTGCCCGCAGGTGCGGCGGTTACCCTTGTGGGCGAACGGCTCTTGGCAGACGGCGCAGTACTTGTGGTCAGTTGCCACGGAGCACCTCCGCCAAGCGCGCCCCGATCCAGTAGGACACCGGGGCCACGACGCCGTTGCCGCAAGCCGCATACCTGCGACTGTCGGGCGCGTGATCCTTCTTGTTCCACGGGATGTCGGTCCACCCGTCGGGCCAGCCCATGAGGCGCTCGCACTCCATGGGGGTGAGGCGGCGGACGGTGCTGCTCACGACGGTGTGCGTCGTGCGCGTGTCGCCCGTGTCGAACTGGTTCAGCGTGTTCGCCAGTCCGTCATCGACCCATGTCTCGGCGTCCTCCCCGCTCTGGGCGCGGCGGGACTTGCGGTAGACATACGCCCCGGCTATGTCGGTGGTGCGCTGCCCGCCCTGCTGATTGCTCGGCAGCGTGCCTGCGACGTCGGTGTTACTTGGATTCACGCCGACACCTCGCCACTCTCTCTCTCTCTCTCTCATGTCGTGGCTAGTCACGAGTTGCCCCCCGCGGACGAACTCCTGGTCGGTGTACTTGGTGTATCCCTGCGCGGAGAGCGGGCCGACCAGACGAGGTTCTGATGCTCGTCGCCCGCCGGCCCGCCGCTGCCCTTCGCCCACTTGCGCGTAATCGCGGGGACCAAGTGACCCCCCCCCACGCACTGATCGTCAAGGCGCGTCACGTTGCGTCCTGTGAGGGCTCCGACGACGGCCCCGCCACCGCCCGCAGCGCCTCCTCCAGCTGCGGAGGCAGTGAGCGGCCACGACGGGTCGCGCGCCTCAGAATCCCCGCCGCCGCCTTCTGCGACAGCGAGTACTTCTCCGATGCGTTCGGCTCCAGGATCTCCGTCAGCGATGGCGCACACGAACACGCGTCGCCTTCGCTGTGGCACCCCGAAGTGCTGCGCGTCAAGAGTTCGCCACGACGCCAGATACCCGCGCTCGGCCAGCGAGTCGAGGACGACCCCGAAGTCTGCGCCTTTAGGGCTTCCAGAGCTGTAGAGCCCTTCGACGTTTTCAATGAGGATGGCTCGGGGGCGAAGAGCGTCAACGATTCGCATGAACTCGAAGAAGAGTCCGCTGCGCTCTCCTGCGAGCCCGGCGCGCTTGCCGGCGACGGAGAGGTCTTGGCAGGGGAAGCCTCCGCAGAGGAGATCAAGACGGCTGGGTACCCCTGACCCGGCTTCCCGCCGCCCGTCGTCAGTTGTCTTGAATAGGGCGTCAACCTCAGTTCGCCCCGTTGTTTCTCCGACACGCCGAACGTCGTCGTAGATGTGGATTCCGGGGAATCGGGCAGCGAGGACTGCTCGGCAGTACTCATCGATCTCTGCGAAGAAGAGGTGTCGGAACCCGGCCCACTGGAGCCCGATGTCCATGCCCCCGACGCCGGAGAAGAGTGATCCGCAGGTGAGTGGCTCATGCACCGCCGCACCCCCACCCAGACCACCCTCCGGTGATCGGATGCGCGGCGACCGCAATCGCCACCTGCTCCTGCCAGTTGCGCCCGCGAAGTCCCGTTTGCGCTTGCCCATATGCAAACGTGCGGACGTACATACCCATGGCCGAGACATATGTACCCAGCGGCCGGCCGGTCTTCAGATCCAGATACCAGTCGATCCGGCCGCCCGTCTCGCACACGGCAACCCGGCGTGCCTTCTGCCAGTTGAACTCACCAACCTTGGACCGCACCTGCTTGACCGTGGGGTTCTTGGGCCACGGCTTGGCGTCAGCGCGGGCCACTGATCCGAGCCCCCCGGCGAGCGCGACCGTCGCAAGTATTCCGCAACCCAGCAGCGGAATGCGACGGAACAGGCGCGACATGCGTGGGGCCACGGGACGCCCGAATCGCCTGTCCCTATGGGACGTATGGGTACTCAGGAGAACATTGCGATACCGTTCGGGAAGACGTTCCCAAGCTGAGGGTCGCCGGTTCGAGCCCGGTCGCCCGCTTCCCCAGAATGTCCTGCTAAACATAGGTTTCCCTCCTATCCAAGAGTAGGGCCGGAACCACGAAGCGCCGCAACCATGTCGCAATCTGTTGCGTTCTGTCGTGTACGTTCCCGCCATGTCCATCCAGCGCAAGGACGGCTCGCGTGGCCCCCGGTGGGAGGTCCGCTGGCTCGAGGGCGAGCGTCACCGCTCCCGCACCCTGCGCTCGGAGGAGGACGCGCTGGCGCTCCAGGCGGAGATCCTCCGCCGCCAGCGCATGGGCGCCTTCGCACCGCAGGAGCCCTCCTCCATGCTCCTGCGCGACTTCATCGCCCAGTGGCTTCGCACCAGCGGTCCGGAGTGGTCCCCGACCACGCTGCTGCGCCGCGGCCCGATGATCGACAAGTGGATTGACCCCTACATCGGGCACGTTCCGCTGCGCGAGCTGGGCCGGGCGCGCGTCCGTGAGTGGCGCGCCGACATCATCAGGGCCGGCAGCGCCCCGACCAACACCAACAACGTGGTCAGGGTGCTGTCCGCCGCAATGGGGGTGGCCGAGTCCGAGGGGCTCATCCCCATCAACCCCTGCCTCAGGCTCCCCCCGGTCAAGCAGGCCAAGCCCGAGCGCCGCGCGCTGCCCGAGGAGGCGCTGCTGCGGCTGATCGAACTGGCCCCGACCGAGCGCGACTCCGCCTTCGTCGCACTGATGGGGCTCGTCGGGCTTCGCCCCGCCGAGGTGGTGGCCCTTCAGTGGGGCGACACCGAGGGCGGGGTCATCCATGTGCATGCGTCGGTACAGGACGGGGAGCGCAGGCCCACCAAGAACGGAAGACCGAGAACCGTTCCGGTGGAGCCTGCGCTCGACCTCGTCCTCGCTCGAGCCGGAGGTAACCCAGTGCCTGCGGCGAGCGACCTGGTCGCCCCGGGTGCCCGAGGCGGCTATCTCAACTACACGGTGTGGGCGCGCCGGGTGTGGCGCCCGCTGTGCGAGGCGGCCGGCATCGGGCGCACGCCCCCCTACACCCTGCGCCATACGGCCATCAGCCGCTGGATCGCGCAGGGTCACGACCTGATGACCGTCGCCGCATGGGCCGGTCACGGGAGCGCCGAGATGACGCTCAGGCACTACGCCCACCTGTTCGAGCGAGCGAGGCGGCAAGGCGCGTGAATGCGCCGACCGGCTCGCGCTCGGCCTGGGGCTCCTCGGCGGGCTCCTGATACGACGGGGTGAGGTCCGACAGGGGCACGCGCCACTGCCGGCCGACGCGCGTCGCGCGAAGCTCGCCCTTCTTGATCAGCCTCCTGAGCGTGACGGGGTGAACGCCAACAATCTCGGCTGCCTCGGCCAGCGAAACCATCTTCTCCACCATCTACTCCTCATCGCACCAACGGCACACGACCCAGACGTAGGGGCCGCGCCTGTCGTCTTCCAGTACCCACCGCTCCATCACCCGCCTGTGCCCGTGGCAACAGGCGCACCTGCTGCCGGGGATCGGGCGGCCCCGGTTGCGACGGCGGCGCTTGCGCGCCCCTGTGGCCGTGCGCTCCTCAGACCACCCGATCCCGGCAACTGGCATGGCTAGAAGGGGGCTTCCTCCCCACCGAAGTCGTCCTTGAGGACGTCCTCAGCCTTGCGCTTGGTGGGGGCGGGCTTCTTCGCCGCCTCCTTGCCCGCCTTGTCGGCGGCCTTCGGGTCCATCTTCACGCAGCGGAACCCGAGGTAGGAACGCCCGGCCTTGGACATCCGCTCCCCGGTGCATTCCACGAAGATGAGAAGGCCGGGCTTCGCCCCGCCGTCCTCCGCCTCCTCGCCCAGCTCGCGCTGGAGGACCGTCGACGCCAGGCGGAACTCGATCTCCGCGTCGGGGTCGTAGTCCTGCTCATGGGTGCGGACGCCCTTGAGGGTGAGAGTCTCCACCTCACCGAAGGGCGCCTCCTCCACGGAACGCTTGACCACCACGCCCGAGATCCACTCCTCCTTCTCCTGGAGGCGGACCCAGTTGCCCCCGCCCCCCTTGCTGCTCGCCTCGGCGCGAAGGCCGGCGAGGATGTCGTCACTGATGATGTTGCTGCTCACTTGGTTCCCTCCCGCTCCGTCAGGAGCTTGGTGTCGTCATTCGGATCGGCCAGCGGGGGGTAGAACCCGACCCGCTCGTCGGCCACCTGCTCGGCGTAGGCCATCGCCACGCAGAGCTTGAAGTGCTGGAACGTCGTGTCATCCGCGACCACCGGGATGACCTGAGGCTCCTGGTCGGGGCGGACCCAGAGGATCACGCCCAACTCGTCGGTTTCCGGCATCGGCTCCTCAGTGCCGTCGTCGTGGCAGATGACGGTGCCGTGCCGGAGTGCCGCCAGTTGCATGGCGTACTCATGCTTGTTGACCGAGCGGCTGGTCTTGATGTCGGCCACGCAACGACGCGGAGTGTCCTCGCCGGGGAACGTGATCAGGACGATGCCGTCCATGGTCCCGGCGTAGCCGACCTCGGAGTTGAAGACCGTCTGCTCCGACCGCTCCCACACGATGCTGTACCGCTCGTTCAGCGCGAGGAGCCCGTCGAACATCTCCCTGATCTCAGGGTCATCGATGTCGACCTCGTCGTCGCCCTTAAGCCACTCCTCGAACGCCTTGTGAACCTTCGTCCCCTTGGCGCCCGCGGCGTCGCGGTCCTGATAGGGAGCCTTCTTCAGCCACTCGAAAGCCGACTGCGGGTCGGCCTCATACAGGGCCGGGAGAATTCCCGACTCCTGACCGGCCAGGTACTTGGTCGCCACCGTCTTGGCCCCATACGGGATGGCCCACGGCATGGACCCCCAGTACTTGGTGCAGCCGGTGACGTTGATGTGTTCGGTCGGCGTGCCGTCGACCTCGCGGACGTAGCGGCGCTTGCCGCCCTTCTTCGCGACTGCGGTGCGCGGCGGCATCAGTCCACCGCCCCAACGGCGGCGTCCACCATGAACCACAGCGCGACCACGACGCACGCGACGAAGACCGCGGCCGCGAACAGCGCAGCGGCGGCTTCCACTCGGTTACTCCTCATCCTGCTCCTTCCTCATCTCCTCGATCCACTGCTCGAGGGGCAGGAACTCGCCGGCGTTGGCGACCCACGCGTCGATGTGCTGCTTGAACTGGGCAGCAGCCTCGTCGGGGATCGCTTCCTGGTAGCGGATGAACGTCGCCATCATCCCGAGGGCGAAGTTCCCAAGGTGGCCGACCAGTACATCCATGACGTCGGCATCGATGGAAATGGGCGCTGTCAGCGTTGGCTCCTGCGTTCGGGTTTGCGTAGGTGTGTGCGTGAACGTATACCCAACGTCGGACGGCATACCTGCATCCCTGCGCCCACGGGGGCAATGAAACGCGCGCTCGTTGCATCCTTTGCGTAAGCGGGCCTCCCCGAACGGGGGGGGTTGGGAATGGGGCGGCGCATACCCAAAGGTGGTTGCATACGCAACGCAACGAACCCATGCATTCATACATAGGAGCATCCGTGTCGCAGCTCATCAGCCACGCCAAGTTCTTGGAGCGGCTCTACAAGCTGGCCGGAACCACCGAGCAGAAGGCGCTGGCGCACATCGCCAACGTCACTTCTTCATCCATGTCCCGCATCCAGAACGGCCAGTCGATGCCGAGCATCGACACTCTGGCGCACATCGCAGTAGTGATGGACACCAGCATTGACTACCTGGTGGGCCTGACCGACGACCCGTCTCCGTCTACCCGGGCGTCAAGGGTTCTGAAGGAGGCGGTGATGTCTCCCATTCCTCGAGGGCCAGGGAAGCCGTCATCGCGGCCTGCTCAAGCCAAAAGGCCGTAGGGCACGGGCCGAGGCGCTGGACCGAGCGCCTCATCTCACTGATGACGCGCCGCACTTCCTGGGCCTGGACTTCCTCCGATGGAGTGATCACCGGGGGGGGGGCGTCATAGGGGTAGTCACGTTTGACTCCTGTTTCGGTTTCGTTAAGGGAGTCAGGGGACCATACCCCTTACGCATACCTATTTCATACCCTCGTCGGGATAGAGGACTCGGCGCATCGCCGTGTACAGCACCAAATCGCAAAGCTCCTCGACCCGCTCTCGGTCGAACCACGCCTCCGGCTTTCGCAGCCACTCGCCCGAGGTTCCCTTGTACTCCTCCTCGCCCCGGCGAAACCGCTTCTCCGCCAACTCCAGGAACCCGGCGGGTGGCTCCATGAATACGTTCTTCACCTCGACCCACGCATGCGGTATCTCCGCTTGGATGAACGGCCACGGGTCCGCGCCGTTCGTCACAGGGTGACCTCCATTGTCCACGGGCTCTGCTCCTTCTGCTCGTTGTTGCGCCGACGCGGGGCGATGCTGATCACCGGAGGCCCGAGGTGCGCGCCCGGCATCTTGTGCCGGTAGTTCTTGAATGTCTCGTAGGTGGTGGCGGCGTGGTCGCCGGCCTTCGGCTCGATGTGCCCCACCTTGTAGGTGCCGGTCGATGCGACCAGCCGCGGCCACTCCGACACGCCGGTCCTGTTGATCCGCAGCGACGGGATCACCTGGGCGATGCGCGGCGCGTGGCTGTGGCCGCGCAGCAGGATGTCCGCGTCGGAGTAGCCAAGCTCGCGCTCCATCCCGTTGATCAGGTTCCCCGACCCGGCGCGGCCGGCGGTCTGCCACCCGTGGTGGATGTGGATGTTCAGCGAACCCACTGACTGACCCGCGGTCTTGCGGTTGGCGTGGCGGAACGACACGCGGATGAAGCCGGAGTAGCCCAGCAGCCGGTTGAAGCAGCCGCCGCCGAGTTCCTTGGCAAGCTCGGTCATCAGGTCGCGCTGGCAGTGCTTGGAGATGGTCATCTCATGGTTGCCGGATGCGATGCCCCAGATGCGCCCAGCCCACGGGCTGAGGATCTCCGCGGCGTGGGCGACCGTCTCGGTCGGGATCCCGCCGTCGGGGTTGAGCATCGCGTCGCGATACCGTTCGGGCATGTAGCCCTGAGGGTGCCACCGCTTGTCACCGGGGCCGATCAGTTCCCCGATGTCGCCCATGAGGATCAGTCGCGCCTTGGGGTTGTCCTCATGCTTCTTGAGGTCCGCACGCAACTGATCCTCATCGGTGTCCGCCGCCCCGAGGTGCCAGTCACCGGTCGGGATGACCGTGAAGACATCCCCGGTGCTGAATTCCTCGGAGATATGGACGACGCGCATGGCTAGTCGTCAAGGCCGAGGACGGGCTCGTCCTCGGCCGGCGCGTCGCCGTTCCACACCAGCACGTTGGCCTGCCAGGACCGGACGACGCTCAGAACAGATGCGACGACACCGGCCACGACCGTGAGGGTGAGTGGAACCCCGACACCAGCGCCCTCGAGCGATGTGACGACGGCGGCGATGCCGGTGGAGAGGATCGTCAGGACGGCGACGACCGTCGAGATGCCAACGGGAACCTTCATATGTACCGCTCCTTGTGTTGTGGTCAGACGACGCGGATGAAGCACTGCACCTGACCGGTGTTCCGGTCGCGGAGCATCACCTGGCCGCCGTTGCTGTTGTTGCCGTAGGAGGTGTTGCCCTCTACAGACGAGAAACGGCCGCTCTTGACGCGGCTCGCGAGGATTCCGATGTGGTCCGCCACGCCGTCCTGCCCCCAGTCGAAGCAGACGAGATCGCCGGGGCGCGCCTTGTCGGCGCTCACGATGCGAAGCCCGTGGTCGCTCTGGCGCGCGGCGGAGACGTAAGAGGGGACGTAGGCGGCGTTGAACCCAGAGAGGGGACGGCCAGCGAGCTTGTACGCCCAGGCCGTGAAGCTCGCGCACCACGGTGCCTTGTACGCGCCGGTCACCTTCTGGTACTCGCGCACCCGGGGGCCGTCGTTGCTGCCGGCGGGATGCTCCTTCACGCCGCGCTCCGCCATGGCGATCTTCAGCGCCTTCTGCGGGATCGTCAGCTCGGGCCGGATGATCGCGTCAAGCGCACCCGGCCAGCGGTCCGTCTCTCCGTCCACGCCCCAGATGTGCCGCGTGACCCGGCGGATCAGGGCGCGGCATGACGAGCCGCATACGGGGTTGATGCGGAAGCCATCGGGAACCGGGATGCCGTGCGCTTCGGCGTATGCCTTGAGGCGCTTCTTGCGCCCGATCCAGCGAGGATCGATCTTCATGTCGCCAGCCTTACTGCGATGTCGATGGCGGTACTCACGACCGCCAGCGCCAGCGCGAACAGGAGTGTGTAGAGGGACCGCTTGATCCCTGCCATGTCGCGGCCGAGCAACTTGACGTCCTCGGCCAGCACGTTCTGCCGCTCGTCCATGCGGGCCAGGATCTCGGTGCGCGCCGCGTCGCTCTGCTCAAGTCGGTCCATCCGGTTCTCGAGCTGGTCGACGCGCCATTGGATCTGGCCGTGGTTGACGGGAGGCTGAGTGGTCACGGGTTCATATCCTTGCACTTGTGCATGACGGTACGCATACGCAATCACGTTGCTCCGTAATACGACAACAGCGATTGCAAGAAGCCCCGGCTGTTTGCGCCCAGGTGCAGGTGCGGGCCGCCGCCGGTCTTCGAGTCCAGGCCACCAATCAGTGATCCGCGCTGGAGTTGGGCCCCGGGGCGCACGCCGGGACCAAGCGTCCCCACATGCTTGAAGAACGCCTGCCTTCCGCCCCCGAAGTCCACGGTGACGCCGTAGCCCGCAAACTGCGGATTGCCGCCCGGCTGCCCGCTGATCTTGACCACGCGCCCGGGAAGGGGCGAGCGCACCGGCGTTCCTGTGGGGCCGCCGAGGTCGTAGGCCATGTCGCTCTGCCAGTTGCCAAGCGCACGCGACCCGTGGTCTTCTGGCCCGCCCCACTTGGAGAGCTTCGGCTGCGCGCCGCCCGGTGCAATGGCGTCCTGCGGTGCGGTCGGGTCCACGCGCCCGCCGCCGATGTTCTGCTTACCGATCTGTCCGATCACCGTCTCGCGGATCTTCGTCCCGAGGGCGCGGTCGTAGCCCTGCCCGCTCTTGATCCGCTCGGTCTGCTGGCGCATCAGATCCATGAGGATCTTCGTGTTGAGCCCGCCGGCAACGGTGTTGCTCGGTGTCGCACCTGCGGCAGGGGCAGCGCCCGGGTTGATGTAGACCTGTGACGGGTCACCTCCGCTCTTGCTGCCGATCTGGATGATGTTGCGCGTGTGCCCGTCGGGGTCGTTATTCGGCCCGTTCGCGGCACCTCGGGGCGTGTAGATCTGGATCATCGCGTTCAGCCCGCGCGCACCGCCGCCGGCGCCACGGTACGCCTGGGGGTAGCGGAGCCCTTGGCTCTTGAGGGTGCTGACAAGCTTCTGGGTGGCGGCGGCGTAGGAGGGGAAGCGGAAGCCCATCAGGCCGTATGGGTTGTTGCGGCCTACGGCGTAGCCCAGGCGGCCGAAGTTCGACTCCGCGCCTGCGATTCCGACGACCAGCGCCGGGTTAATCCCGCCGCGCATGGCGGTGTCGTAGATGGCGTCCGCCTCGCGGGCCATCGGAGTGCCCGCGAGGGAGCGGCGGAACCCTTCTCTGGTGGGAACGGACATCTAGCCTCCTCGCGTCGCTCTTGCGATTGTCTGCGTCCGCTTGCTCTTCTTGGCGTTCGACCTGAGGTCCGCCTTGTACCGATCCCACGCCTTGGCAACCTGTGATGCAGCAGCCTTGGGGTCAACGGTGTACAGCGGGAAACCGGTGAGCGTTCCAAGCCAGAACGACGCAGCGTCTTCCTGGATCGGGATTCCGTACTCGGGAACGGGGCGGGAGAACCTGTCTGCTTCCTCAGCAGGCTGTCCACGCAGCAGGTATCCCAGAAGCCCGGGAGTAGATGCGGCGTTAAGGGCGCGGCCTCCGGCGGAGAAGTTCCTCAGACGGTTGACCCACGGCTGCGACTGGAGCGCCAGCTCGATCCCGCTCGGCACCGGCATTGAATCTTCGTAGCGGCCGGTGAACGGGTTGAGGCGGTTGTTGCGCCCCGTCGGGGAACGGAACGTCCTCTGGTAGCCGGGGTAGTAAGAGAACGGGATTCCGCGCGGCGTGTAGCCCATTAGCGCCTGTGTCGGGATTCCGACGACAGGGCCAGACTCCTGGAAAGCGGCGCGAGCCGCCTGCACGGGCAAGACGCCGGCCGTCTGGAACCAGTCAAGCGGCGAGTTGCCGGTTGTCATCACCGTGTCGGCCTCTTCCTGGATGAGGTCAAGCGTCGGGATGATGGACGAGAACGGGTTGGCAAGTTGGGTGCCGAGCATCTTGTTCTCGCT
>SXGQ01133158.1_pt1 | contig 11067 bp, 15 predicted proteins | sample 3178371 | NCBI WGS metagenome assembly SXGQ01 (sample SAMN11356859, study PRJNA531348) | freshwater metagenome | isolation source: freshwater sample F1-20 | place: China: Fuxian Lake, Yuxi | collected 2017-12-25 | reverse complement strand
CCGCGCGCCCGGCCGGCGAGCTGGCGGCGCCGGCGGGGCTGGCGTCCCAGTACGGCACCCTGTACGGCACGCTGGTGGGCGACGGCGGCTACGGCGCCGGCAGCGCCGAAGGGCGGCCCACGGAGGGGCGCGTGCGGCGCGCGGCGGACCTGGACGCGCAGTGGAGCGCCGTCCGCGCACGGCTGGACGGCATGATGACGGATGAAGCCGCCCGCTTCAACGCCGAGGCGCGGCGGCTGGGGCTGTCGTCGCTCCTCCCGGAGCCGACGCCGGAACCGTGACTTCCTGAGGGAGGCGCCGCACGGATCCAGCCCGGCCATCGAGCTCCGGGGCCGAGGATGGGTGCGCGCCGAGGGTTCGCGCGGCGCTCCCTCGGGAAGTCACCGATCGTGCCACGCCCCGACGCAACGCGGCCCCGCGACGATCCATCGTCGCGGGGCCGCCGTCCGTCCGTGCAACCGGGCGCCGTCAGCACATGGCGCCGCAGAAGCTGCATCCGCCCACGTCCGTGCACGAGTTGTTGCAGGTGTTGTCCGCCGTGGGCTCTTCCGTCTCGCACAGGCTGGTGAGCCCGGTGTTGCAGCCCCAGTTGTGGCAGGTTTCCTGGTAGGTGCGGCAGAAGTACCAGGGGTCGCAGGTCTCGTAGCAGGTGTTGTACGAGTGGCCCACCACCGTTCCGCGGCTCAGCGCGGGATCGGTGGGGCTGAACGTCTCCACGGTCAGCGCGTCGTGGTCCAGCGTGAGCTTCTTCATGGCATCCCCCGGGTGCGGCGGTGGATCCACGCGCGGGCGCGCGGCGGCGCGGATGGCGGGCAGCCGCAAACCGGGACGGGGCGCGTGGGATGCTGGATGTGTGCGCCCGCCGCTCCGATCCTGTCAAGCAAAATTTGTCTGGATCCATCCAGATTGGCGACACAGATGCGCGCGGCCGGCGCGAGCGGCCGATCCGCGCGCGGCCGTCAGCCGGCCGGCGGACCGTCCCGCCAGCCCCCGCACGCGGGACACCACCCTGCCCGCGGGGTGCGCAGCGGCTTTCCGCAGTGCTCGCACGGCGGTCCGTAGAGGGATGCGACGTGGTGCCAGACGGCGTTGGGCACGGTTTCCACCACGCCACTGAAGAGCGCGTATCCTTTCACGAGAGGGTGCTGCGAGCGCGCGATGCGCCCCTTCGGCTGGGGGATGGGCGGGATGGGCGGCAGGCCACGCCGCACCCGCTCGCCTTCCAGCAGGGCATCGGCCGCGGCGGGATCGTGGTGTCCGAGCGCGACGGCCCGCCGCACCACGGCCCACTCGTCGTCGTCCAGCATGGGCAGCTCCATGCGGCACCGCCAGCACCACACGACGCGCATCAGCCGAATCCGTCCCCGTACAGGTCCGCCACGTCCACCGCGGCCAGGTCCACCAGGAAGCCGCCGATGCGCTCGGCCGCGGCGGCCAGGAACGCGGCGCCCTTCTGCGGCGTGGCGGCGGACGGATCGCCCACGCCCGTGTCGTCCGTGACCATCGTCCACGGCCGCGGCGCCCACGCCCAGCCCTCCCGCAGCCCCGCGATGCGCGCCTTGCGCTCGTGGCCGCGCCCCGCCTGGTCCAGGGGCAGGACGAGGTCCGGCGCCACGTGCATCATCACGCTCGTCTCCAGCTCGCCCGCGTGGTCGCCGGGCTGGTCAAAGAACGGGCGCGCGTCCAGGCAGCTCCACCAGTTGATGGCGCACAGGAACAGGCCGGCATCCACCGACAATTCCCGGATGAGGGCGCGGACGTCGTTGCCGCCGTGGCCGTTGAGGATCACCAGCTTGCGCACGCCCTGCCCTGCCAGCGACCGCGCCACGTCGCGCAGCACGGCCAGCTGCGTGGACGGCATGAGGTTGATGCAGAACGGGATGTCCAGCTGCCCCGTCTGCACGCCAAAGGGCACCGTGGGCAGCACGGCCACCCGCGCGCCGCGCTCCCACGCCAGGCGCGCGGCCCTGGCGGCCACGGCGTCGCACTGGATGACGTCCGTGGCGTAGGGCAGGTGCCGGTTGTGCGCTTCCGTGGCGCCCCACGGCAGCACGGCCACGTCGAACGCCGTCTGCGACACGGCCGGCCAGTTGGTCTCCGCCAGGATGTACGGACGAGGTGTCATTCGCGGGGGATGATGATGACGAAGGGAGTTCGTGCGCCGAGCGGAGGTCCGGGCCGCGATCGGCGCGCCTTGGATCCGCGCCGCTGATGGATGCAGCCGTGCGTCAGTCCGTGGCGGCGTCCATGGAGCGCACGCGGTCCAGCACGGCCACGAACGTCTCCAGGGGCTGCGCGCCGGAGAACGCGTACGTGCCGTCCAGGACGAAGAACGGCACCCCGTCGATGCCCAGCGACTTCGCCTCGGCCTGGCTCTCGTCCACCACGCGGCCCAGCTGGTCGCCGCCCAGGAACCGGGCCACGCGGTCGCGGTCCAGCCCCACCTGCGTGGCCACGTCGGCCAGCACGCCCGTCTTGCCCAGGTCGCGCCCCTCCTGGAAGTTGGCGCGGAACAGGGCCTCGGCCATCTCCCGGCCAATCCCGGCCTCCTGCGCCAGCAGCACCAGCCGGTGCGCGTCGCGGGTGTTGGGATGCGCCGCGATGCGCTCGAAGTCGAACTCCAGCCCGTCGCCGGCGCCGGCGTTCGCCACGTGTTGGAACATGGCCCGCGCGCGCTCCGGCCCGCCGAACTTGGTGCGCACGACCTCGTCCCAGGACAGGCCCTCCGCCGGGAGGTCGGGCTGCAGCTGGTACGGCCGCCACACCACCTCGGCCTGCACGTCGGGCCGCTGCTCCAGGGCGCGGTACAGCCGCGTCTCGCCGATCCAGCACCACGGGCACACCACGTCGGCCCACACTTCGATCCGCATCACCGCTCCGCTTTCTCCCGTTCAGGGCTCCTGGTACCCGAGGGCCCGCAGCTCCAGGTGGTACGCGCGCGGGTCCGCGCGAAAGTACAGCCCGCCGCGCCGCACGGACTCGCCCGGCACGTAGTCCAGCACGGCCTCGGCAGACTCCACCGGCCGCGCGCCTTCCCTCAGCTCGCCCTGCACCTTGACGCCGGCGGCCGTCTCGTGGCCGCCGTTGCGTGCCTGGAACCGCACCAGCCACAGGCCGCCGGACCGGAGCACGGAGTCGGCCTGCACGGTCACGGCCGGCGGCGTGCGCGGCCGGGCCACGGCGTCGTACAGCAGGGAGCCGATCACGCCCAGCACCAGCAGCGTGCTCACGGCCGCGGCCACCCACTCCCACCGCGACGCCATCAGATGATCAGCCGGGCGGCCGCCGCGCCCAGCGCCGAGGGAAAGCCCAGCACGAGCGTCATCATCAGGTACGAGGAGAACGACCCGTCCTGCAGGCGGCCAAACGTCCACAGAACGTACGCGCTCACGGCCAGCGCCACCACGTACCCCGCCACCGTGCCGCGCAGGAACAGGTGCCAGCCCGGCGTGCCGTGCGCCACCCGCGGCGCACCGCGAAAGGCCGACGCGAAGACGAAGCCGTGCATCATCGCCAGCGACGCCGCCACCAGGGCCAGCCCGTGCCACGGCGTCATGACGTAGGACAGGAGCACCATCTCCTCCGTGGGCGCCACGTTGAAGGCCAGGAACAGGGCGCCCGCGGCCATGATGAAGAGCTGTGCGCCGTAGCCCGCCGGGTCGCGGCGGCGGCGCTGCTCGCCGTCCCCTTCGCCGGCCAGCTGGCTGTTGGCCAGCACGGCGCCCAGGCTGGCGGGGACGGACTGGATGGCCACCTTGCCCACCACCTCGCGCAGGGGCTGCCCGGCGTCCACGATGCCCACCAGGAACAGGATGACGAGCGACGCCACGAGCCCCACGCCGTAGGCGATCATCCCGTCCATGAGGTCCTCGCGCCAGCTGGCGGTTTCTTCGAAGCCGGAAAAGTAGTCCAGGGCCACCAGCACGGGCACCATCACCACCATGAACACCAGCAGCCGGGTGCGCTCCAGGTACATGCCCAGCCACCACATCTCCATGGTCATGAGCAGGGGGAGCGAAAACAGCACCGCGCCCCCGAACGCGCGCGCCAGGGCCGTGAAGAACGTGCGGTCGGATCCGTGCTCTGCCGCGGTGCGCATCCGGAGGCTGGAGTGGGAGAGGGCGGGCGATGCCGGCCGCGGTTTTTGCAAGAACCGGGCGTGCGCCGCCGGGCCCGGGACCCGCGGGCGGCGTCCACGCGTTTCATCCATGGAGACGATCCAATCCCCCTGTCCCGCTCCCACGCGCCATGCCGAACCCGATCCAACCGCATCCCGTCCGCGAAGTCCAGCCCGACGACCGCGCCGAGTGGGCGCGGATGCGCCTGGCCCTGTGGCCGCACCTGACGCCCGAGGAGTACTGGTCCGAGGTGGAGCAGATGCCCGGCCCCGGCCACCCGGAGCTCATGGCCGTGTTCGTGGCGCCGCGGGCGGACGGCGGGCTGTGCGGGTTCCTGGAGCTGTCCGTCCGCTCCCACGCGGAGGGGTGCACCGGGCCCGCGCCCTACGTGGAAGGCTGGTACACGGACGCTGACGTGCGCGGCCGGGGCGTGGGCGCCGCGCTCGTGGCGGCGGCCGAGCGGTGGGCCGTCGGGCGCGGCTACCGCGAGCTGGCCTCCGACGCCGTGCTGGAGAACGTGGACAGCCACCGCGCCCACGCGGCACTGGGCTTCCAGGAGGTGGAGCGGTGCGTACACTTTCACAAGGCCATCGGCTGAGCGGCCCGGCCGGCGGTGGTACCTCGCGGGCGCGCCCCGGCCGCCGGGGAACGCGCGGTTCACGACTTGCGGCTGATGGGGCCTCGCGAGGCACGGGCCCCGGCGCGTGCCGGCTCCCATCCACGGAACACGAGCGGAATGACGACGATGGACAAGCTGCACCTGAGCGACGATGAATGGCGCAAGCGGCTTTCGCCCGAGGAGTACACGGTGCTGCGCCAGCACGGCACCGAGGCGCCGTGGGGCGGGTGCTTTCTGGGCACCAAGGAGCCCGGCACCTACGTGTGCGCCGCCTGCGGCAACCCTCTCTTTCCCTCCGGCGACAAGTTCGAGTCCGGGACGGGGTGGCCGTCGTTCACGCGGCCCGTGGAGGCCGGCGCCGTGAGCGAGCACCAGGACCGCTCGTACGGCATGGTGCGCACGGAGGTGCGCTGCGCCCGATGCGAGGGCCATTTGGGCCACGTGTTCCCCGACGGGCCGCCGCCCACGGGGCTGCGCTACTGCATCAACTCCGTCAGCATGAAGCACGTGCCCCAGGGCGAGCCCATCACCCTGGTCACGGAGTAGTCCAGGCCGTCGGGCCCGCATCGGCCCGTGGGGATGGAAAAGCGGGGCGGCGCACGGTGCGCCGCCTCGCGTTGCTATTTCGCGATTGCACCGATGCGCATCTCGGGCAGCATCACGGCAGCGCCTCCCGCATCAGATCTTATGTCCTGCTGATCGCGATTGCATCAGGATAAATATTGCGTATGCCATAATGCTCGCCTATCCTTGGTTTCCGGGGCCCCTGGACATCCTTCGGCCGCGGCGTCCATGCGAATTCGACTCCTGTTCCACGTTCTTTTCTTTGCATCTACCCTCGGAACGGTCGTGGCCTGCGGTGACGGACACGCCGATCCGCCGGCCGACGCCACACCGACGATCACCGCCGCCAGGTTTGCCGACGCGTTCGAGCAGGTTCGTGCGGTGACCCTCGAGCAGCCGGATTCCGCCCCCATCGTCCGCATCTCGGGCATCGATGTGGATGCCGACGGGCGCATCCTCATCGGCGACGTCTCCGAGGGCAACGTGAAGCTGTTCTCGCCAGAAGGCCGCCTGCGCCGGGTGATCGGCAGAAAGGGGAGCGGGCCCGGAGAGTTCGAGCAGCCGCGATACCCGCGCTTTGGCCCCGATGGGCTCATCTACGTGGCGGATGCGCAGAACCCGAGAATCCAGGCGTTCGATTCCACGGGCCGTCTCGTGGCTTCCACGCCCGCGCTCACCGTGGGGCTCATCCAGGGGTTCCGGCCGTTGGAGGGACAGCGGCTGCTGGTGGCGACCGAGAACGCAGCGTCGCGCGAGGTGCTGCTGGAGCTGGACATGGCGGGGCGGGTGCGGCGAAGGATGCTGGCCCTGGGCGAGGTGCGCCCCACCGGCCAGCCCGACGACCCGGCGTGGCGAAACCTGCGCGCGTACTCCCTGTCCGTGAGCGGCGACACGGCGTTCGTGTCCAGCACGGTGTCGGACACGCTGTGGACGGTAGCGCTCGCGGACGGCGGCGAGCGCCGCCTCCACCTTCCGTTTCCGGGCTACGTCCATCCCGCTCCCCCCCGCACCAGGGCGGCCAGCATCCAGGAGCTGGTGCGGTGGAGCCACGGGTTTCACCTCTCCAGCACCCTCTCCGCCTCCGGGGGCGGACTGTACCTCCCCTTTGTCCAGGGTGTGCTGAACAACGGCGATCCCCTGGTCCTCGTGGCTCGCGGGGCCGGCGGCCGGTGGCAGGCCCTGGCGGATGCCCCTCCCGTCATCGGCAGCCACCCGGGCGGGCCCGTCGGCCTGCTGACGCCGCAGCAGGAGCAGGTGAGCCTTGGCTTCTTCCGGCCGCGCGCACAGCCGTGACACGGGCGCGGCCCCGGCTCCCCGCGGCACTCGCGCTGAGGGGCCTCGCGTGCGCGCCATCCGATCCGGGGCCGACTGCGAGGGAGCGCGACCAGGCGCGCGCGGCCGGGCAGTGGGTCTCCGCGGCCATCGCGGAACGTGCACACCAGCCGGTCTGTGGCACGGAGTCTCCCGCGCCGGGGGCACTCCCCGACCTGGCGATGCTTGTCACCGTCCCGCAGGCACTGAGTTGCCGCGACCTGGGCTTTGCCCTCCGGCGGCTCCCTGGAAAGGCCGAGCGCACCTGGGTCGTTGTCCCTCTGGCGGATACGGCGGACCTGTGCCCGTTCCTGCGGACAGAACGCGTGCGCCTGCCCGTGATGGGAGTCCCGGATCCGTCGCGGCGCCTTTCGGCCACCCGCCTCGTCGTCGCGGTCCGGCGGGAGCGCGGAACGCCGGATCGGCACCTGTACGGGGCGCGCGGAGCAGACCTCCTTCGGCAACTCGCGCCGAAAGCCGGCATCCAATCCGATGCCGGGCCTTGATCCACCTTCCCCCGGAGGTCCGGATGTCGAGTCGGAACGTGTTCGGCGGGGTCGCGCTGCTTGCCGGCGCCCTGCTCCTTTCGTTTCCCACGCGGTCCACCGCGAACGACGGCTCCAACCGCAAGGTGATCAGCTGCAACGTGGACGGCACCTACACGTGCGCGAACGAGAAATGCGAGCCGGGCTACTGCTGCCAGATCGGAGGCGTCTGATGGCGAACCACAAGCGACGTATCGTCGCCGCGATCCTCACGCTGGCGGGGGCGGCCGGGGTAGAGCGGGCCGCCACCCAGTGCGCGGAATCCACGGGCACGTGCGAAGGAAAGCGGCTTTACCCAAAGAGCGCAAACCCGGACGGCACGCTGAACTGCGCCCCCAAGTGCGGCCCCCTGGGTCCCTGCTGCTGATCTTCCGATTGTGCCTGCCCCATCCGGCTTTGGGGACCCACGAGACGCGAGACGGCGCCGATGCGCCGCCTCGCTTTCTTTGCATCCGCCGTGCGGGCGGGCCGCTCAGGAGATCGTGGCCACCCCGCAGGCGATGCGGGCGCCGGAGTTGCCCGACGGATCCGTGCGGTCGTCGTCGGGGCCGGCGTGCACCACCACGGCGGCGCCGTCCGCGTCCAGCAGGGCGTTCTGCCCGCGCAGGGTGCCGCCGGGCGTCACCTGCTGCACCGTCGCGGTAGAGTCGGCGCCCACGGTCAGGTTGGGCATGTCGCCCAGGTGCGGGCCCTGCGGGTTCTGCGTGCCGTGCTGCTGGGTGGTGGGGTTCCAGTGCGGGCCCGCGCTCTCGAACGGCGGCTCGCATCGCCCGGTGGCGTGCAGGTGGATGGCGTGCTCGCCCGGCGGCAGCCCGCGCAGGTGGCCGCTGACGCGGATCCCCTGCCCGCTCTCCACGAGCGTGACGGACCCCAGGTCCCGTCCCTGCGCGTCGCGAAGGGCCACGTCCACCGGCGCGCCCGTCCCGCTGGTGGCCAGGGTGCCCGTGTCCGTCCCCAGGGTGTCCGCGGGCAGAGGCGCGACGGACGTGGTGTCCACCGCACCGCCCGTCTCCGCGCCGCCGCCGCCGCACGCGGCCAGCGCCGCCAGGGCCAGCACGGGCATCGACCTGAATCGCATCCTGTCCTTCTCCTCACCGGTACGGGAAACGCCGCCCCCTCCGCGCCGGTCCGGCGAGGAACGGGTCCGCCGGTCCGTTCAACCTTTGTGCCGGGTGCACGGCAAACGGGGCGGCGCCCGTGTGCGCCGCCCCGCTCCGTCCAGGCGTCCGTGCAGCGCGGTCCTACATGTCCACGCAGCGGGTGGAGTAGCAGTCGCCCGACTCGCCGCAGGGGTGGTTGCACGAGTTGCAGGTGTTGTAGCACGTGTTGGCGCCGTCGGGGGCGCAGCCGGTGATCGCCATGCACGTGATGCAGGTGACCCCGCCGGTCGCCCCGATCACCGTTCCCCGGGCGGGCGGTGCCCCGTCCGGGGAGAACGAATCGACCCGAAGCTGCTCCAACTGCAACGTAAGCTTGCGCATGGCGGACTCCAGAGAAGGAAGGTTTCGCGACGGACGATGCGGGAACTCATAGCACACAAACCGTCGCGAATCAACAGCATCCATCCCGCCATCTCCGCTCCCGGCGCTCAACCGGGCGCGGGACGCGCCGCGTCCGCCGGCGGCGCGGGGGGATCCGGGACGGCGCGGAGGGCGGAGATTTCCAGGTACACGTGCAGCGGGTGGGGCGCGGCAGCGCGAACGCGGCGCTCCAGCCCGTCGATGGCGCTGAGCACCTGCGGGCGGGTGAGCCCCGGGGCGAACGTCACGTCCATGGCCACCAGCACCTCGCGCGGCGACAGCTGCAGGGTGCGAATGCGACGTACCTGGGCGATCTCCGGCGCCACGGCGGCGGCGGTGATGCGGTCCACCACGTCCCGGTCCGCGCGCTCGCCGATGAGCAGCCCCTTGCTCTGCACCAGCAGCACCACGGCCACGCCCGCCAGCACCAGCCCCACCCCGATGGACGCGGCCCCGTCCAGGTACGGGTTGTTGAACCGGTGCCCCAGGTACACCCCCAGAAAGGCCAGCGCGATGCCGACCATGTCGGCCGTGTCTTCCAGCACCACGGTGAACAGGGTGGGGTCCTTGCTCTCGCGGATGGTGGTCCAGAAGCCCCGCCCGGCCGCGTGCTCGCGGAACTGCCGGTATCCCACCACGAACGACGTCCCGTCAAAGAGCGCCGCGAACCCCAGCACGATGTAGTTCCAGTGCGGGTCGCGGATGGGCTCGGGACGCAGGATGTGCTGCACGCCCTCGTAGACGGACATCCCTCCGCCCAGGGCAAAGAACAGGATGGCGACGATGAGCGTCCAGAAGTAAAGCTCGCTCCCGTGGCCGAACGGGTGCTGCGCGTCGGGGGGACGGCGCGCGCGGCGGCGGCCCAGCAGCAGGAGCATCCCGTCCGCCGAGTCCACCAGGGAGTGCACGCCCTCGGCGACCATGGCGGAGCTGCCCGTGAACGCGGCGGCCGTGAACTTGGTGGCCGCGATGGCCACGTTGGCGCCGATGGACGCGTAGATCGCCGCGCCGGACTCCTCCGCCATCCTCAGCCTCCGCGCCCATTCTCAGCGTTCCCGCGTCCCGCGGCGGCCCGGCGGCAAGACGCACGCCCTTCCGCTCGCGGTGCCGGGTACCACGAACGCAAAGGCGGCTTCCCTCGCCCGAGAGAAGCCGCCCCCCTCCATGGACCGGTGACCGCCGCTACCGGAGCCAGGGCATGCGCGGGGGCACGGCGGGCTCGCGGAACACGCCGTCGCCCAGGAACGCCCACGCGTTCATGTTGGCCAGGGCGCTGTAGAAGTAGAACGAGAAGCCGTTTACGCCGCGCTCCCGGCCAATGCGCACCTGCTTGACGATCTCGTCGCGGCCCAGCCCCGGCAGCACGCCCGCGTACACGTGCCGGCCCGTGGGGCGCATGCCCGCCACGTGGTCCGCGATCATGCAGTCCCAGTCGGGGTTGGGCTCCTGGCCGCGGCGGCGCGGGAGGTACGAGCAGCGCTCGTCGGCCACGTAGAAGTAGGTCATGGGCACGGCCACGTCCAGGTACCCGTCCGCCGCCCATCCCCAGGTGTCCTGGAAGAACTGGGCGATGCCGCTGGACGAGCTCGCCCATCCCAGCCGCGTGCGGTCGTAGATGGGCCACACGGCGGCCGAGAGCGGCACCGTGCGCACGGCGTGAATGCTGTCGTGCGTCTCGCGCACCATGCTGCTCACCAGCCCGGCCCGAAAGCGCGCCCAGTCCTGCGGGTTGGCCACGGGGTCCCGGCCGAACTGCGCCAGGGCGGCGCGGTCCCAGCCGTAGTCCGCCCCGGGGTAGCGAATGCGGTCCAGGTGAATACCGTCCACGTCGTAGCGCCGGACGATGTCGGCCGCCACGCGGGCCAGGTGCGTGCGCACTCCCGCGTGCGCGGGCGACAGGTAGACGTACTCCTCGCCGTTGGGGCAGGCCATGGGACGCCCGCCGCGCCCGTGCATGGCCCACTCGGGGTGGTCGATGAGCACGTGGTTGGGCTGGCCGGGCTCGCTGCGCCGCAGCCCGTCGCAGGTGGCGCGGTTGTTGGACTCCCAGCCCGACAGGCCGTTGATCCACGCGTGCAGCTGCAGGCCGCGCGCGTGCGCCTCGCGGACGGCCACCTCCAGCGGGTCCCAGGTGGGCGTGCCGCCCAGCCGCCCGCACAGCCGCGGCGAGCAGGGGTCCAGCTGCGACCGGTAGCGCGCGTCCCACGGCCCGCGCACCTGGAAGTAGACGATGTTGAAGTGCGCGCGGGCCGCGTTGTCCATCACCTGGCGGATGGTGGCCGCGCTGCCGTAGTCCCAGCGGTTCACCCACAGGGCCCGCCCCTCCTCCATGACTGCGGGCGCCGCCGGTGCCGGGGCGGACGCGGATTCCGGCGTGGCGGCAAAGGCGG
>SXGQ01488946.1_pt1 | contig 11068 bp, 7 predicted proteins | sample 3178371 | NCBI WGS metagenome assembly SXGQ01 (sample SAMN11356859, study PRJNA531348) | freshwater metagenome | isolation source: freshwater sample F1-20 | place: China: Fuxian Lake, Yuxi | collected 2017-12-25 | reverse complement strand
CAACTCGCGCGGCGTCCACACGCGCCCGGCTTCATCGACTTTGAGAACCTGTTCCGTTTTCGAATTCATAGACTGCGTAATGTATGGATTACGCAATTTACGTCGCCCGAACTCAGAAGGAGCTACGCGTGACGCTTACGCTCGTCACGCTTCCCACGATGTTCGTGACGACCACGCTGTAGCTGCCTTCGTCAGCTCTTGGCCATCTCTCTCCAACTTCGCTTTCACCGAGAAGTTTCAATGGTTTCTACACGGCATTGCCGGAACAAATCCTTGAGCTTCTGTAGGGCGTGAGGCGCTCGGTGCTTCCACAGGGGCGTCAGGAGTGCGGACCGCTCTGGGCCATGAGCCGGCGTCCAATGCTCGCGGGCAACTGCCATACGGATTTCGCCCCGAGCTTGCCACAAAGATGCCGGAGCAGCCCGCGCACGCCCGGCGGCACTTGTCCCAAGGCAACTGCCAACTGCCGCTCCTCATTGATCCAGCGCCACTTCATGCGAAGAGAGGCAGACGCGTAGGGCTGCACCATCTTCTGATACGCCACGCGCCGCGACTCATGGGTCCTCGTGCGAGCGAGCCGCTCCCGGACATAATCCGGCACGGCTTCCGGCTCGATCTCATGGAAGGTCGCGAGCGCCTCGCTGACCGGCAGCGCCACCGCAAACCGTTCCGCCTCCTGGATGAAGTGATCCCAGTCCACGGCGTGCCGGCGGAGCAGGAGACAGAAATCGAGTATCCACCGAATGGGCGGCACGTTTTCCCAGGACATGCCGTGCACGCAAAGGAGCAGGAGCGAATGTTCCACCGATGGGACCCGGACCGCCCCGCACCGGAATGACAGGGTCCGGGCATCGTCATCGATCCATTCCAACGGCACCGGCGCATGGCGCGCCCGAAACAGGCGCCAGTGGAGATCGCAACTCAATCCGGAGCCGTCCACGAATTCTTCGGAATGCCGCAAATTAAAGACGCGGCGGCAAAAGACCTCGGGAACCTGCGCCTTCCATTTCAACCTGGCTAGCGCAGCTACCGCCGGCTGGATCTCAACGGCCCGGATCAGAAGATCAAAGTCCGACAAGTAACGCCCGCCTTCATCCTGATAGGCTTCGAGCAACAGCGGCACGCCCTTCAGCAAAAAGGGTTCCATTCCTTCCTTCCGCAATGCTGCGACAGCCTGCTCCGCAGCGTTGAGCAGCCGCTGGTTCCGAAACCATACAAACCGATAGATCTGTCCGGTCTCCACGCAGTCTTCCCCCGACAGCTTCAGCAATTCCCGTTGGAGGTAGATCCACGGCAGGAGCCGGCGGGCGGCGGGATCCGCATGGACGATTTCATGCGAGGCCCGCCAACGCTGCCAAGCCGCCTGCCCGTCGCCCTCCGGATTGCACGCGGCGCGCAGGAGCATTTTTTGCGAAGCATTTGGCAGGCAACCTGGCGCGCCCGGCGCATCCTCGCCAGCACGGGCAATCATCCGCTTGGAAACAGCTTCACCGCCGCCTCGACTGCGGCACGGGGATTTTTATATCGAAGCCGGTACCCCGGAACGCGGCGCACCGTCTCGGCTAGCCAGGCAAAGGAAGCGGCCCCGGCCGAACGCAGTTCTCCGGACAACTCACGCACGAGTTCCAATCCAACGAGCGGTTCGACGACCGGGAAGACTTCGAAGGGATCGAAACGCGGAACCACTATGGCCGACAGCTGCGCTTGGGAAGTAAATTGTCCCCCATTGAGTGAATCCGGGTCGAAGAACCGGATCCGCCGCCGTTCGTCGTTCACCACAAACTCCCACTTCCCCTGCAGGCGGGCCGTCTCCGGGTACGCGGTGAACCCACGCTCCTTCAGGTTGAAGTTTCGACGAAAACCCTCGATCACCCGCGCATCCGCTTGGCGGAAGCAGAGCAATTCATCGGAGAGCCACGAAAATCCCGACAACACCCCGGCAGTCACCAGCGAGGTCTTTCCCGACCCCGATCGCCCGGCAAATACGAGCGCATTGCGGCGATGATCTGAGATGGCTCCTGCGTGCAGCAGCGGCCACTGCTGCACTTGTTCCCTCACAAGGTCATCAAGCAGGCTGTCGGTTTGCAGGTACAGCGCGTCCGCCGTCATTGATTCCCCATTCCACGCCGCGCCTCGCATACCGATCTGCCATTGACCATCCGGCGAGCGCTGCCACACCAGATCGGCGGGCATGTCAGGTTCACATCGGGAGACGCTTTTGCGCGCGGAGGAGTGAAGGGCCATGGCCAGCTCTTCCAAATCCGGTTCGTCGATCCGCAAGGTCGTCTGGATGCCAAGCTTGGAATGGTCAAGCAGCAAACTCATCCCACCGGTCCCAGAACGACTCGGGCCTCGATCAAGCGCTCGAGCGCCTCCGCAATCATGTCTGACGTCAGCCTCTCGTCCCCGCCCAACTCGCTCTTGATCTCACAAAGGCTATGCTCTCCATCGCAATAGGTCAGAACTAACTCGGCGCTGGGATTGAGCACCACAAGCCGGCCGTCTCCTTCCTCGTACAGCAGACAACCTTCTGGGACCTCTTCCCAGTAGAAACACTCCCGAATAACCGGCCTGTATTCATGAGGGTAGTCGCGACTCATTTCGGGAGCATACCTTTGGCGACGATCCGCCGCAATGCGTATTCCACGTTCCCGCGATCCTGCGCCACCGCCTGCTCGAAGCAGCCGCAAGCGCGGTTATAGTCGCCCGCCCGCATGTGGGCATTTCCTAGAGAAGCCGAGAGACCGGCTCCGAGATACTCGATCGGCACCGGAATCTCAAAGCGCGGGGAAGGTTGCCGCAGTTCTTCCCGGAAACGCTCAAACCATTTTACGGCCAGTCTCGGATTTCCAATTCGCAGCTCGGCCAGCCCACGATGCAACTGATAGGCAGCGGCGTCGGCATACAGGCCCGCTAGATGCCGGGTTAAATGCAGTGCGCCTTCCTCGGATTTGGTGTCCCGCACCAACCAGAGTAGGTTCACGAGAGCCTGAAGTCCCCAAGACACCCGCTTTCGCTTCATGGTCATTTCCAAGATCAGGAGCCGCAAGAAAACCGCCGCCTCTCCTGTCCGTCCGGCCCAGCCCATAGCCAGTCCAAGTTCCGCACCGATCTGCATCCGGCGCGAAAGGCCGTCGTGCGTCCGCAAATCCTGCCAGGCTGCTTGGAGCAACGGCAGATTCCGCGCATACCGACCCGGCATGGCCTCGCCGGAGAAGCCCGTATGATGAATTTCCAAAGGCAGTTCGAGTTCTTCCATCCCCTCGCCCCGGGACCGGTGCAGCCAATCCGCGATATTCTCGTGAATTCGCCCAGTAAATCGCGCGCCGAGACGATTCCGAATCAGGCGATGCGCCCGGGTCGGCGTGTACTGAGGATGGGTGAAGTATGAAACGGTCGCGGCGCAGGCCGTCGGTGGAAGGTCCCGCCATGCATCTTCCCCGCCACTCCCTCCGAGCAGGTCGTCCGCGTCGAGGATCAGGATCCAATCTTCTCGCACGCTTTCCATGCTAGCGTTTCGCGCCTCCGCGAAATTGTCGCTCCAACGATAGCTGCGAACGTTCGCCCCAAAAGACCGGGCCACCTCGACCGATTCGTCGGTCGAACCCGTATCCGTCACATAGATGGCATCGACCCGCCCTTGGACGGTTTCCAAGCACCGATGAAGCGAAGCTGCCTCATTGCGAACCATGAGGCAGGCTGCGAGACTAGGCAGGCGCTGGACCACCACGCCGCGCTTAGAATGGTTCCTCACGCCGCCCTCCCCCACCCCCGCCAGAGGGGTTAGTTCGCCCAAAGAGCGGCGCCGTCATCTTGCCTACGAAATAAGTGGTCACGACCGGCGCAATCAGCTTACCCGATCGCTTTTTGAGGAATTCCCGCCGACTTAGCAGGGTCATTTTATTCAATTTCTTCATTTCAATGGTTATTTGGCGATCGTTACGCCTCGCGGTTGCTCAAAGAATCCATTCGAGTCTACCAGCGTGCCCTTACCGGTGACTTTGTCGATCCGGATCAGTTTCCGCTGCGCGTTGGCGTCCTTACCGTCGGTCACCAGGTAGTTGCCGTTGTTCTCAATGGCGATCTGCGTCGGGGTCGTAAATATCGAGTCGGATGATATCACACTCTGTGCACCGGACGTTAGATTCACCCGGATAAGCTTCTTAGCAACCGGATCGGCGACCAGCAGGCTGGAACCATCAGCTTCCACGGCCATTCCCACGGGAAATTGTAGATTTCCTCCGCTGGCCAGAGTGGTCTTAACTCCGTTCGCAGGATTTATCTTAATTATCTTTTTCGGCGTTCCGACGTCTGACACATAGATGTCTCCGTTCGGAGCGATAGCCAGCCCCTGAATGTAATAGAAGCCGGTTGCCAGCAAGGTCTTCGATCCGGTCCCCGGATTAACCCGAAAAACGCCGCCCGCGTAGTTGTATGCATCCGCATCGGCTACGATGTATGATCCACTGCTTTCGACCTTCACCCCAAGCGGTGTCACGAAGGGCGAACCCGAGGCCACGTGGGTTTGCGCCCCAGTAATCACGTCGATCTTGTAGATACCGCCCTCCGCCAATCCCGCCGTGATTGTGGCATTGTGCAGATAGTTCGCGACTACCACATTCCCGTCCCCGTCGGTTGTGATCTCATAGGGATCCTTGATGGTAGTCGTAAAGATCTTCTGTTGTTGCCCATTCTGATCAAAGAGGATAATGGTACCGGTCGCTGAGTAGGGGCCACGATCCGCGATGAAGAAGTCGCCATTTTTCACGAGTAGGTTCATTACGACCACTGAAAAGACCTTCTCGGCCGTGGCGCTGGTGGGAGAGGTGACCCGCACGCGGATGTGATAAACTGGGCGCGTGTTAATGTTCGGAGTTTCCTCCAGCTTCAGCACATTTCCATCAATCCGGAACCGATAGTTATCCGTGTCGCCAATACCGCTGACCAACTGGAACACGTGGTTGGCATTCGGATACGGGTCCGCTACGAACGTACCCGCAGTGATCGGGCTCAGGACGCTTCCGGGCTGGAGATGCTGAACACGGCCACCCTGCATCGTGAGGTCGACGTGGTTACCCGGCACCCCAGTACCACCGATGGCGAAAACGAACGGCGCACGATCCGGGCTGTTGTTCGTGATCGTGACCGTCGCGGCCCGTGATCCGTCGGCTCCAGGCGTGAAGGCGATCTTGAACGTCACACTCCCCGCCGCTGCAACCGATGAGGCCGCCGGCTGTGTCACTACAAAGTCCCCGGCATTGGTGCCGGAGACAGCGACTTTGGGCGTCCCGGTGAGGTTTAGCGTGCCCGTGCCGTAGTTCTCGATCGTGATGGTTTCCTCGACAGTGTCACCCGTTACCGTGTTTCCGAAGTCGGTGCCGTCATACGTGTGTGCGATAAGGGAGTTGTGAATGACCGACACGCCCTTACCCCGGACATTCATCTTCACGGCCGGATCGACCGAGGCGGTAACATTGAAGGTCTGATTCACGTCCGTCGCCGGGTCGTAGTACTGGTTTCCGGCCTGCGAAGCCCGAATCGTCACGTTACCGACCCCGGTGAGTGTCATCTGCGTGCCAGACACCGTCGCTGGACCGGATACCACCGTGAAGCTTACGGTCAGTCCCGAGCTCGCCGTCGCACTCAAGGTAAACGGTCCCGTTCCATAAACGCGGTCGGGCAGTGCCCCGAAGGTGATCGTCTGCGGCGCCTTCACCACGTTAATCGTGTCCACGCCACCCCGCAGCGCGCTCGTGGTGTCCAGCGCATTCCCGGCCGGATCGGCGATCGTCGCACCCGCCTGGATTTCGATGATGATCGTTCCGACGCTGTTCGCCGTCAGGCTGAGCGAGAAGACGCCGGGCGTGGCCGTCTCTTGGACGCTGTTCAGAGTGACCGATGCGGTGCCCGCGTTGTTAAAATCCGCGAGGGTGACCGTCGAGTCATCGATGTCCTCGTTGAAGGTCACCGTATAGGTCATGCTCGCGCCTACATAGACTTCGTTGTCCGCGTCGTTGTCGTTGATGCTGACCAGCAGGGGCGGAGTGATATCCCCGGATAGGTTCTGCACGCTTTCGGTGAAGGTCGCGGCGTCATTGCCCGCGAGATCTTGGAGGGCGAGGGAATCGTTGCCGGCCGTCGGGTCCGTGTAAGTGACACTCACCGTATTCCCACTGCTGACCGCGCTGGCGAGAGTCAGGATCACCTGCCGCGCCGTGGAATTGACCGCGACGTCCGTGAGCGATCGGCTGACCGAATTCACCGTGACGGCAAAGGCACTCGCCAAGGGAGGATTGATATTATCCAGCGGGTTGAGATCACTGAGCGTGATCGTCAGGGTAGTGCCGGTTACCTTGGAGGAGACGAAGGTGGGCGCGGTCGTATCTACGACGATGTCGTTGTTATAGCCAAGGGAGTTCGTCTGCCCCGGGTTAGGGAGCGTCAGGTTCGCGTTATTCGATGCCGCATCGCGGATAGTGCCGCCGTTCAAGGTCAGCGAAAACGTCCCGGTGCAGTCCAAGTCCTGGGAGCCATCGCCCGCCTGCACCGTGTAAAGGAAGGAAAGCACCGACGTCCCGCCACCGCCGGTATACGTGGCCTGACGATCGGTTGTCCCAGTCTCTAGGGTGAGCGTGGGTGAACCCGTGACGTTTACAACTTCGTCGAACTCCACCCGGATCGGAATCTGCGACCCCTGCATGTGGTGCCCGGCGACAAGCAGCGAGCTGACATCGTACGAGATGACATTGATAACCCGAGGAGCCGTGGTATCCGGGGTCGCGTTGATATTGCCCGTCGTGAACGTGGCGGCGTCATTACCCGCCAAGTCTTGGATCGCGAAGGCGTCGTCACCGGAGGGATCGGTATAGGTCACCGAAACGCTCTGACCAGAAGTGGCAGCGGTCGCTAGGACCAGAGTGAGCTTCTTCAGCGCCGAGTCGACCGTGACGCTGGTGACCACCGTGGCCACGCTGTCTATCATCGCGGTGAAATAGCCGGTCGGCGGGCCGTTAAGCGCATCCAGCGGATTAGTGTCGCTAAGCTGCAGCAGCACGGTACTCCCCGTGGCCGTAGCGGAAGCGAGTGTCGGCGCGACGGTGTCGATGACCAGCGCCTTATTTGCCCCAAGGGAGCCGATGGCACCCGGCGTGGGCAGCGTGGTGACAGTATTGTTTCCCGCACCGTCGCGAATGGTGCCGCCGTTCAAGGCGAGGCCACTGGCGGAGGTGTAGTCGAGATCCGGCGACACATCGCCGGAGACCACCGTATATAGGAAGGTCAGCTTCGTAGATCCCGAGCCGGACTGATAGGTGGCAAGGCGGTCCGTCGTGCCCGTCTCGAGCTGCAGCGTGGGCGAACCGGTCACCACGACTAGTTCGTCGAAGTTCACCTCCACGGGAATAAGTTCGCCGGCCTTGTAGTGACCGTCGATCTTGGGCGACGTCACGGACAATACCATCGGCGGCGTGGTATCCGCAGGATTTGGCACGGTGACAGTGAGCGTCTGGGTATCGTAGCTGTTCGCGTCCTTCGGAGTTCCATTTTGCAGGTCCTGCACTTTCACCGTGACCACGTAGGTCCCCGGGGTCGCGGAATTCAGAAAGGTCAGCGCCCCCGTCGAGGCACTGATCGAGAATAGCGCCGCGTTCGCCCCGCCCGAGATCGAGTATTGCAGCGCGTCACCGTCGGCGTCCGTGGCCGTCACAGTGGTTACAGCGGTGGTTCCCCCCGTCACCAGGACCGACGCGGTGTCGCCGCCACCATCGCTCGTGATCAGCGGGAGGACGTTGGAAACAGTCAGGGGCTGGGTAAAGGCTTGCTGGTCCTTGAAGGTGACCGTCGACTTCGTACCACCCTGGTAGCCGCTGAGGTCGCTGTTGAGCGAGTTGCCCTGAGTCGAAGTGGCCAGCAGATAGCGGACGACTGTGTTTTTCGCAAGCGCGATTCCCTTGGCCGCAGCGATTTCCTTTAGCGAATCCGCAGCGGGCGTCGTGTTATTGAAAGGAATCTTAAAACTAACGAAGTGGTCGTTCTGGGTCAGCGACAACGGGGTGGTGCCAAGAGCCGCGTCATTAAGGTTCACATCCGTTACCGACGGGTCATTGGTCGTCGTTACCGGACTGAAATCGAAGTTGGACGGCGAAGTGGCGAGGTTGATCATCGCCACTTCAGCGGTAATCGAAGTCGTGCTCGGAGAGTTATTGAGGCCGGAACCCGGGCTCCACACTGAGATACGCTGTTCTCCCGTGGTCCGCTTCGTCACACTCATGAACAGGTTAAGGTTCCCGTCATCGTTAAGATCGAACGCGATAAATAGGTAGCCGGATGTAAAGCTCGAACTGGTGTTGCTCTTCGAACCGGCCATGCGCACGCGATAGTAGACAAAGTCGTCGGTGTCCGTCACCGTCCCATTGTCGTCGTAGTAGGTGTAGAGGACCGCGTGGTTGTTATCACCGACGAGTTCGAGGTCTGTTGCCGTTGCCTGCTGATCGTTGATGTAGTCCTGCGCGGTCCCTTTGAGAATTCCCCTCCACCTGTTGGTTGGCGAGGTGAGCGTGAAGGGCTGGAGCGAAACGGTGAATCCATTTGAAGTCGCGCCGGAGAGGCCAGACGCGCTGGCCGTCAGCGTCCGACTGCTTCCGACCGTTGTCGGATAGATGGCGCTGAACGTGGCGACACCGGACACCGCGGAGACCGTGAGTGTGCCTCCGCTAAAGCCCGTATTCGAGCTGCTAATCGTGATGGAATTCGTGGCCGAAGTCACCGTGTTCCCAAACTGGTCACGCACGAGCACCGTGACGGCCGGAGAAATGGCGCTACCGACCAGCGTCGCGGTCGGCTGCGCTCCAAAGGCGAGTTGGGTTGCCGCGCCCGCCACCTCTGTCAGTGTTCCGTAGGTCGAGGGGGAGACGCCGGCAAACGTGGACGTCCCGGATTTCGTAATCGAGCCCGGGTTGGTTGCCGGGAATGTCGTCGAGAGCGGCCGCACGCGAAGGTTTGAAACGCTGATGCGCGACCGGGCGTTGGCGCCCGCAGCAGCATCTGCCGCGGAAACGTTAATCGTCACCGCCGACGCCGAGATGGTCGTCGTGCCCAGCGTCAACTGCTGACCAGCATTACCCGCCAACAAGCTAACGGACACCGTCGGCGTCGTCGCCGCGTCGAATTCCCAACCCGTGGGCGCACTCAGCACGATGGTTCCCACCTGGATGTCGCGCCATGCCCCGTCGTCGATGCTCGGGCCGGTCAGGGTCGTAAATGCCCCCGTTCCCCCGGTCTTAGCGGTATCGGCCGAAATCGAGGCCGAGGCCGCGGTGCTGACGGTCACGTCCGCACGGACAGACGGCGCAACAAAAAGCAGGAAGAGCAGCACTATACTGGCAAGCCAGGCGGAGGTCCATCGGAGGACCGGGAGAGATTTGGCTGAAGAAATACGGAAGAGCATCATAAGCTACGATTACTTTTCGATGACCCGGTAGAAACGTTGCGGACGGCTTGCAGCCCCGCCGTCGTCGACCTGAAGTTTTCCGCCGGAAACCGCCGGCGCACCCAGCATGCTCCAGTCAGTCAGGTCATCGGAGATTTGGACTTCGTAGCGGGTGGAGTTTGGCGCCGTGATCTCCGCTCCAAATTCGTCTGTGAAGCTAACCCGCATCGACCCGCTCGGCAGCCGTGTCATACCGGCCCACTTGAGGCGCCCACGCACGACCAACGAAGCATTCGTCTGCGTAGTCACACCGTTCTGGTCGGTCACTTTCACCGTGTAGACCCCGCCCTGCCTTGGATTCACCGAATCCACGACTAGCGCGGAGGATGTCGCTCCAGCAATGTCCACCCCATTCAGCTGCCACTGATATTGCAACCCATCGCCGGTAGCTCCCGCCGTGAAGGTGACCTTGGTCCCTGCTCGCACGGAACGCCCCATCGGATTGTTGGTGAGGATGGGACCGCTGCCCCCCTGAGTCAGGCTGTGATAGCCTCCTGCCGCGATCCCGCGGACTCCGGAGGTGGGCACATTGAGTTGACCCTGCGAATTATCCCCCCCAAGCCACGACGGTCTTGTCCGCCTTGAGTGCCAGACTATGGCGATCACCGGCAGCGATGGAAACCACTCCGGTCAAGGTCGAGGGAATCGTACACTGACCGACATCATTGAATCCCCAGGCCACCACGGTGCCGTCCGCACGAAGCGCCAAAGTATGCGTCTCGCCAGTGGAAATGGCGACCACATCCTTCAATCCACCGGGAACCGCCGTCTGGCCACGGTCGCTCAAACCCCAGGCCACCACAGTGCCATCGGACTTCAAAGCGACGGAAAAATCGCGCCCGGCATCGACCGCGATGACGTCCCGCAGATCGGCCGGCGGCATCGTTCGACCATCGCCATCGAATCCCCAGCAGACCACCGTGCCGTCGGCACGCACCGCCACGCTGTGGTAGCCCCCAGCCGCCACGGCGATCACCTTGGAAAGTCCGCTCGGAATCGAAAGAATACCGTTCCCATTGTACCCCCAGCCAACCACGGTACCGTCCGACTTCAGGGCAAGTGTGTGATAGATTCCGGCGGATACCTGCACGATACTCGTCGCATCTGGCCCCGGTCGCGTCCGCCCATTTTCAGGATTTCCCCAGCTCACCACGGAACCATCCGACATGAGCGCCACGCTGAATTCGCGCCCCGCGACCAAGTTGGCGCTGGAATCAACAGCGGTCGGAGCTGTGGTTTGTTGAAAATTGTTAAGTCCTACTCCGAACACTGAACCACCCAGCGCTAGCGGCTCCCCCGTCAGGAAAAGGCAAGCCGCCACGGAGTAGGCGCGCACTGGTTTTGACTTAGTTTGTCCGATGAACAACATATTATTTAATCACTTTAAGATAAGACGACCGCGTAGTCGGTGACAGCTTTTTGCCTAACAGAGTGTAAGCGTCCCCGTCAAGCGGACAGAATGGAAGTAGAGGAAGAGGGTATTGGTTGTTTGGTTGTGGGTTGAGTTGTTCTGGTTCTGAAGGTGGAGGGAGGAAGGTTGTTGAGGGAGTCGTGAGGGCGCTCCTCGTTGTAGGCGAGCAT
>SXGQ01303372.1_pt1 | contig 11068 bp, 9 predicted proteins | sample 3178371 | NCBI WGS metagenome assembly SXGQ01 (sample SAMN11356859, study PRJNA531348) | freshwater metagenome | isolation source: freshwater sample F1-20 | place: China: Fuxian Lake, Yuxi | collected 2017-12-25 | reverse complement strand
GAAAAATCTTCGGTAACAAAAATCATCACTGCCTTTCCCTGCCGCAGCTCCTCATACCTGCTTTGTTTCAAATCAAACACATTGATCTCAGCAGTTCCTTGGTACCAGTAGCTTGCAAATTGGCTTTCTACCACCCCTTCTCGACTTTCTGGAGCACAGGAAACTAATCCAACTGTACCTAAAAAAAGAAATAAAGATACAGGTAGTATTAATCTAGCTAGTTTTTGCATGGGACAGGAAGCCAAGAGTGGAACAATCAGTGGCAGCTATCGAAAGGGCCGCCAATACTTAAATATCGTGAAAATAATTTTATATCCGGCGCCAATAACCCCTTTCACCGTACCACTCACTTTCGAAACACCAATTCGCTTTCGGTACTGTACCGGCACTTCCTGATACCTCAGTCCTGCTTTATGCGCCTTGATTTGCATCTCAATGGTCCATCCAAAATTCTGATCCACCATTCCCAAGGCGAGTAATTCTCCCCAATGAATCGCCCGAAAAGGTCCTAAATCAGAAAAATTGGCACCATACATCCAGCGCATCAGCGTAGTAGCTAGTGCATTGCCAAATACTTGGGGAAAAGTCATGGACCCCGCTTCCCGCTCCCCCATAGGACGAGACCCTAGTACTAGTTCGGCCTTTCCTGTGACAATAGGTGCAATCAACAACTCCAATTCCTGCGGATAATCACTGTAATCCCCATCCAAAAACACCAAAATATCGGGTTGAACTTCTTGCTGCTTGATCCAATCCATGGCCGTCATACAAGCCTTTCCATAGCCTTTTTGGGGCTCAAATACCACTACCGCTCCAGATGCCTTTGCCACCTCAGCGGTGCGATCGGTAGAATTATTGTTGGCCACCACGACATGGCGCACGAGTGTAGGAATATCACCGATCACTTTAGCGATAGACTTCTCCTCATTGAAAGCAGGAATAATTACGTCAACAATTGAAGGGGTGTTCATAACAAACATTAGCGTGTGCGCAAAGAGGAAATAAATACGAGGCAATAACCCAAGGCCAATAGGCCATGAAAGGGAAGAAAAAGGAAATTGCCCTTGACTATTCCCAAGACGAACATTCCTCCAAACAAAAGCCCCATCACTCCTTCTAGCCAAGTACTCATGGGCAGAACCCGTAGTCGGTAGGCGTTGGCCTGAAGAGAGACACTACCTGCTTCCAGGTTGAATTTAGGCGTGCGGATAAAGGGGGATTTTTTTCCAGTTAAGCCTTCCAGTACAGCCTGGGAATTGTGCAGAGCTAAACCCATAGTTACCGAAAAAAAGAGCGGTAACTTCCACGAAGCTCCGACAATGGACTTCCAAGAATACTGCTGCGCAGTAAGGTAGGATACCAAATAGACCCCCGCTACAAGTACAAACCCAATCATGGAAACTCCTGAAGCCCAAAAAAGGGCCAAAGGAATCAACTTCAGCTGCAGTCCCCACCACAGCCCGATGCTGCAAAAGCTTGTCAAGAGAATGGCAATGAAAATGGCTGAATTGAAGAGATGCGCAAAGGCATGAAATTTAATACCCATGGGATGTTTTTCTTTGAAAACCTTCCCTGCATGTTTGACCGCACATTCGGCCCCGCCCTTAGTCCATCGAAATTGCTGAGATTTAATTGCCGAAAGAATCGGCGGCAATTCTGCTGGAGATTCGATTTCAGGTCGATACACAAACTTCCATCCTTTTCGCTGAGCTCGGTAACTCAAATCCAAATCTTCGGTGAGCGTGTCATCCTGCCAGTTTCCCGCATCTAGAATGCAAGCTTTTCTCCAGATCCCCGCTGTCCCATTGAAGTTGATAAAGGCTCCTTGCTGATTTCTTCCCGACTGCTCAATTAAAAAATGGGCATCCAAGGCAAAAGCCTGCAGTTGAGTCAAAAGAGAATAATTCTGATTGAGATGCGTCCAACGACTCTGCACCATACCCACTTGAGGGGTGAAAAAATAAGGCAAAGCCTTGATCAGAAAATCGGAATCCGGTACAAAATCGGCATCAAAAATCGCAATAAACTCACCTTCAGCAGAGGGTAAGGCTTCTCGCAATGCCCCTGCCTTAAATCCTTGCCTATTGCTGCGGTGAAGGTATTGAAAATTGACATTTGAATACGTCAACACCTTGTCCTGAATCAGATCCGAGGTCTGGTCCGTGCTATCATCCAAAATCTGGATTTGAAGCAAATCATTGGGATAATTGAGTTTGGCTACTGCATCAATCAGGCGCTCGACTACATACAGTTCGTTGTAGATGGGAAGCTGTACCGTGACCTTTGGCCAAGGGTTGGAAATGAGGTGTGGAACCTGATTTTCCGTTTTTCCAAACTTAAAAAAATGCAGCAACAAATTCCCCTGTGCCAGGCTGTACAGGAATATAAAACCCATCCCTAGAAAATAGAGGCCAGCACAGATATACACTAGTACCATTTAGGATCTTAATTTGATGGAATCGTTGCCGATTAAGATCGGAAACTCGTGAATACGTCCCTCCTCGGAACCATTTTCCAACTTCAATACTCCACGTGGACAAACCGAAGCACACACTCCACAACCCACGCAAGAGGAACGCACGATATTTTGACCTTGCTGCGCGTAAGCCCGCACATCAATACCCATCTCGCAGTGGGTAGAACAATTGCCGCAGGAGATGCATTGCCCGCCATTCGTTGTGATGCGGAAGCGAGATTTAAATCGCTGCACCAAACCCAAATACGCTGCTAAGGGGCAACCAAACCGACACCAGACCCTATTCCCCATGAAGGGGTAAAAACCTGTCCCCACCACCCCTGCGAAAGCAGATCCAATCGCAAACCCATAAAAAGAATGCAATTGATTCGTCACCTGGCCTAAAAGACTAAAGGAAGAAAAATAGTTGACAATGGTCAAAGAAGTCATGACTACCGCCAAGGCAAGTACCCCGTGGATCATCCAACGCTCCCACTGCCAAGCCTTCAAAGACTTATCCGACAGGTGACGAAACCCATCACCTACTGTCTCTGCCAATCCTCCACAGCCACAAACCCAAGAACAATACCAGCGTTTGCCGTAGAAGTAGGTAAACACAGGGACACCAAGTACAATCAATAAAATTCCCCAGATTAACATGAAAAGTCCCAGTCCCCCACTTGACAGAAAAGTATCCATCTGGTAATCGTAGAAAAAATCATAATCTAAAGGCCAAATATTCTTAAAATCAAAATAGGGCTTGTTCAACAAAACAAGCACTTCTGGAATAAGGAAGGCAAAGGCGGTTTGAAAGAATACCACCGAAGCCGTGCGCAGTTGCTGGTACTTGTTGTCCCGGTACTTCAACACCATCCGAATTCCCATCACACCTATCGCCAAGGTGTACACCAAGCCATACAAAAACCATTGGCTGGCAGGACCACCGGACAAAAATTGAGCAATGGGTTCCACCATCCAGACCAAAGGGCTTAAGTAGGCGGGAAACCAGTACAAAATCACATAAAAGCCAATCAGGTAAGTTCCTGTAAGTATACCCAGTACCCCTCTATTCTTGAGCGAAGAGTGAAATACTCCGGTATGCGTCAAACTTGCATGCGCAGGACCAGCTCCTGCAAATTGAAACAATACTCCTCCCAGCACCACAAGTCCTATCGACAAGGCCAAACTGGTCCAAGGATGTGCACGAGCAGGCCCATCGCCAGCAGCTTTGGCCAAGGCAAATCCATAATCGTCCCAGATCACTTGATCCCAGGCTTGCTTTGATTTCAATTCCTCGTTGTAAAGGTCAAAATTGGACGAATAAGCAGTTAAAAAGGCATGGGTGGATGGATAAACTTGTCCATACATGGGCTGCAGGAGTTCTGCTAAAGTTTCCCGATGGGTCTCTTTGACTTGATCCAGAACTAAATCTTCTGTTAAGCGATAACTGCTCAAAAACGGTAGTACCGTAAAGACCAACATGCCTAGTAGAAACAGAACAAGACCGATACCTTGAATGACTCTCATTGACTTACTCCGAATAATTTTTGGAAAAAGGATTTTTTTGAGGGTAAGAATACACCTCCAAATTGCCGTTGATATGCGGCTTGAATCTCCAAGTGGTAAGGTGCATAAAATTCCGGATCGAATACCCCCTTACCTAGCTCTTGCATGACTTTTTCTCCAGACCACTTTTCGCGAATGGCTCGATCACAGAATTCATGACGCAAACGAAAGCCAAGGTTTAATACGCCTAAAATTTTCCCTTCTTGATCCATTGCCATGCGAAAAGAAACTTTTCCATCTCGATGTTCCCAGTAAAAATCTCTTTCTCCATCCACTTTTTCAGGTGATACCCATCCATAGGTTTGATATTCAATGGCAAAGAACTTCGCAGAATTGAACCATACTCCAGGTTGGTAGGTCACCGGCTTATGGCAAAAAGAATAGGCCAAGGTCTCCCCTTGCATTCTGCCGGTGTACCAAACTTGCTCCAAAGTCCGTCGACCTGGCCCTGGGGGCTGATCAAACTCTGCACAATCGCCGATGGCATACACATCAGGCAGCGAACTTTCAAAATATGTATTGACTTTTATCCCATTACCAATCGCTAGGGAGGTATTTTTTAGAAAATCGACATTCGGTGTCACTCCTGTTGCAATTCCTACAAAACTGCAAGGGATTTCCTCTCCTGAACTGGTCACTACCGCTCGAGCATTTCCATGCGCATCGGATAATATTTCTTTCAACTCTGTTTCTAGGCGTAGATCAATGGAATTCTGTATGATATGTTTTTGTACCAAATTTGCTTCAGCTTGTGGGAGAACCTGCTCCCAAAATCGATTTTCTCGAACCAAGAAGGTGACTGGAATTTTCTTGTAGGTCAGCATTTCAGCCAATTCAATTCCAATCAATCCCCCTCCTACAATCACCGCATGCTCCATAGGTTGACTTGTAATTGCTTCCATCGTCTCCAAGTCTTGCTTGGTATACAGTCCTTGAACTCCTTTCAGATCCTGCCCCGGCCAACCAAAGAAGGCGGGTTTAGAACCAGTAGCCAAAACCAAAATATCGTAATTGAGGGTTTCTCCAGAATCAAAAACCAATGTTTTGGATTCAAAAGTGATGGTTTTGACCCAAGCTTGCTTGAGATCTATTCGATTTTTCCTCCAAAAATGGGGTTCATACGGCTGCGTATGTTCCCATTTCATCTGCCCCATATACACATACATCAGGGCCGTACGAGAGAAAAAGTAAGGAGATTCTCCAGAAATCACGGTAATTCGAGCTTGATCATCCCCCTTTCGTAGGTGTCTAGCAAAGGTGATGCCCGAAATGCCATTTCCAATTATCACAAAGTGACGAGAACCCATAGACTAAAGTTGAACTTAAACTTACCTAAAAATTCAGCTTACTCGTTTAAATTCCAATTGTAATCTAGAAAGGAGATGCGGGCATTCGGTGAAATCTTCACTTTCGAATAGCGGTTCAAAAATTCGATTAGAGTACCTTTTTTGGTGAAATCTCCTTTAAACCAAGAAAAAATGGAAGATAGTTGGGCAGATTGACTTGAAATTTTATTTCGACTTGTGTCGTTGATAAAGGTTGTCGTCACGCGCGTCAATTGATTTTCAAGATTGGCAGCCCCAAATGCTTCGTTCAACAACGGTGGACAAGATACCGAAGCACAGTTGATGGCAAAATGAATTCGTGGCTCCTCAAATTCTTTCCTCAAGATACTGTGCTCTACCTCATCCAAACTCATGTCTACTCCAGCAATTTTAAAAAACTTGTAATGCCACACGTCTTTGATAAGTGGGATTTTTATTCTTGGCCCTAAGTCGCGGATGCTCTTGGTAGGATAAAAATCAACAATCAACTTCACTGTATACGCATTGTACACGTTGATCCAATAAGCAAGTTGCTCATTTTTAGACCATTTATTTCGATCTGGAGCATTCTCAGAAAGCAATTTGAGGTAACTTTCCAATTTTGGTTTTTCTCGAATAAAGCCTTTGTAATCCACCTGACCGTTGGGTTTGACATGAGCTTTTAGTAACTCATTCCAAAGTTGATGGCTAGGCGCTGTGCTACCCGCTTTTCCCACTACTGGGCCATGGCAGCATACAAGAACGAGAAGCAACAGCAGGGAAGAGATTCGAGAAAATAAAGTCATGTGCAGTTAAGAAATGAAGTTTTGTATTATGGTTCTGTTGGACTGAATGAAGTCAGTACACTTTTTCTCCTCTGCTCAGCCAAACACTCCAAGGCTTGGAATAGGTATGCACTTTTAGCGTTGGCTTTCCATTGGCAAACACGGTACGCCCCTCATTTACCCAATGAAGGATCCCACCATAAAGATTGTATACTTTTTTAAACCCAGCTTTTTGAAGTGTTTTTCCAATCTCCTCAGAACGTGCACCTACAGTACAATAAATAAGCACTGGCTTATTTTTATCTAATTCAGCGACTGTTTTCAAGGTAAAAGTTTCATGGCCCACCCATTTTGCATGTTGCAAATGGCTGACCTGATATTCCACTTTTTCTCGTGCATCCAATACTTGATAGGTTGTTAGATCCGTGATTTGCTCAGGTTTGACCACTGGGAAACTTGAATCATACAAGCCCTTTAAAAGCGTTTGATAAGGTAAAGATTGACCAAAAGCCTGCAATCCCAAAAACAGGAAACAACACAAGAAGGAAAGTCTAACTGAAGTCATAGAAGCAAATTTAATCAACTAACTCCAATTGAACCCTTGAAGTTCTGACTATGCATAAAAATCTGAAAGTCGAACCAATCCTTTCTTGTTTTTAATTCTAATTTTCTTGCCGTCAAGCTCAATTAATCCATCTTTTTTAAATTCAGACAGCAACTGAATCGGTGATTCGGCGGAAAGAAATATTCGGATTCTATAAAGAAATAAAGAAAAAAGGGAATGCTTGCGTGAAACACAAAGATTGCAGGGAAAAGTTTAAATTTTAGCTTGAATTGAATTATTTAGCCTGGGATAGGAGGTAAGCACTTTTGCTGCATAAATTTTCCTTCTCTCTCCACATATCCCATAAAAATATGTCCAATTCCATTGCTGAGTGCGATAAATGGGCATTTCAGGATTTGGTTGTAGGCGACAGCTTGGTAGAGTACTTTTTGGTTGATCTCCACCTCTGGGGCCTTGCATTCAATCAAAAAGTAAGGAAGACCCTGTCGATCAAAAACCAATAAATCAGTCCTTTTCTGTAACCCGTTATACACCAATCCTTTTTCACTAGTAACCAATCCTTTTGGAAAATTTTGGTGATCAATAAGAAATCGAATCCAATGTTGTCGTACCCATTCCTCTGGGGTTAGTAACAAATGTTTTTTGCGCAAAAAATCAAAAATAAATACCTGATCTCCTTTTTTGAGAAGTTGGGGTTCGAAAGCAGGTAAATTGAGTTCAGGTAAGGAAATCACAGAGAGAATAGTTGGTTTCCAATGCAACTTATGGCTTTTTACCTAGAATTCTAGTTACTTCTTGGCGCCATCTGCATCCTTCAACTCAAAGTTTAAATAAGGACCAATTTTGCTTACCCACTCTGCTTTAAAAATTCTAATCTTCAGCAGGTCATCTAATTGGAGGAAGGGACCATGTTGCAGGCGATAGGCAACTACCACTTTGGCTTCTTGGTAACTGATATAAGGATGGGAAGCCAATTCTTCAACGGTGGCACGATTGATGGAAAGCTTGCGAATGGGGGCAGCGTCAAAATCAAAATACTCCCAAATGACCGGAATGACCTCCGGCTTGAGCCCATAGACCTCATTTAGCTGGGCTATTTGAGTAAAACCGCCTAGCTTCTCCCGGTACTTAATGATCCTTCCTGCAGTCAATGCGCCGATACCGGGCACAATTTGCAGGAGCACGGAATCTGTTTCAGAAAAAGGCAAGCGTTGAATGCGTTCCGAAACTTTAGGTGAATGAGAACGGGTGATCGTATCCTCGACATTGAATGTCAGTAATGGGGATACCGAAAGTAGAAACCCAGCCTGTTCTAAACTATCCACTTCAAGGAGATACTGCTGATATATCTGCGAGGCCTTTTGATTTTTTGCCCAAGCAAGCACATAAGAGGCAATCACTAACGCCATCAAAAATGGAATCAAAAGCAAAAACCCTCGAGATTCCTTTGCTGAAAACCCAAGATGGGTTTTACTCCAAAAAATTACACGCTGCCACATGGAATATAGTTGAAAAAGTATTTAAACTGAAGTTACAGGTTGTAGGACTTCAAACCAAATGTAGGGACGACTTGTGGATTAAAATTATTATTTAGATTGATTTTAAATTAGAGAACTCTTGCAAGAAAGAAACTTTTGAGGGAGCTTCAACTGTTAAATTTGCAGCCTCATAAAGTTAAGATGCAGACCAGATTTAGAGTTGTCAGTTTATCCCATAAAAGTGCTCCCGTTCATATCCGGGAGTTAATTTCCTTGGATGAAGTGGCTATTGAACGTCTACTGCTCAAACTCAAGGAATTTTTTAGTGTAACAGATGCCTTAGTGCTCTCGACCTGCAACCGAACTGAAGTATATTATTGCCACGAATTGGATCTCAGTGTTGAACTGATCAAGTTGATTGGGATCGAAAGAGGATTAACTGACGCAATTAGCTATCTCGGTTATTTTCAAGTTTTAACTAACGAATCGGAGGCAGTAACTCACTTATTCCGTGTATCCATGGGCCTTGAGGCGCAAGTGATAGGAGACATTCAAATCTTAAATCAAGTAAAGAGGTCCTACCAAACTTCAGCTAATCTAGAGCTTGCTGGTCCATTTTTGCATCGCTTGATGCATACCATTTTCTTTACCAACAAACGGGTAGTCCAAGAAACTGCATTTAGAGATGGTGCTGCTTCTCTTTCTTATGCCACGATTGAATTAATTGAAAGCCTAACCCAAAATATTTTCCAACCTAGAATTTTACTAATTGGTGTAGGCGAAATTGGAGAGGATGTAGCCAGAAATATGGTGCATCTCCCCAGTGCACAAGTAAAAATTACCAACCGAACCCTTGCCAAAGCAGAAGAAATTGGGGGTCCATTTGGTTTTGAAGTCATTTCATTTGAATCCTGCCTTACCGCCATTGAAGAATCAGATGTAGTGGTTTGTTCGGTACGCATGTCCGAACCTTTTCTTACCAAGCAATTGATTAAGGGGGTCAACATCCCAAGCTTCAAGGTCCTGATTGACCTTTCTGTACCGCGAAGCATTGAAACTTCAGTTGAAGAACTACCAGGGATAGTCCTTTACAATGTGGATAATATCCGGAGCAAAGCTACGGCTGCGCTACAAAATCGACTGGAATCCATCCCTTCAGTTGAAGCTATTCTAGATGAATGTATTGAGGAGTTTGGTGCTTGGCAAAAAGAAATGGTTGTATCCCCCACCATCCAAAAACTAAAGCAGGCTTTGGAGAAAATTCGCCAAGAAGAAATGAGTAGGTATTTGAAAAATGCGGATGAAAAAGAATATTTGTTAATTGATAAGGTGACCAAAAGTATGATGCAAAAAATACTGAAGGTACCCGTGGTTCAGTTGAGAGCTGCCTGCCAGCGTGATGAGGCAGCAGAAATGGTTGAGCTTATTACAGATCTCTTTGACTTAGAAAAGTCAAAAACTGAGAATGAATAATTTTTACGGTTGATACCCTAAGGTAGAAATCCATTAGTTCACTATCCTTTTATCAAAATGCCATGAGAAATCTGTTTTACCCAGTTTTAACAAGTTTTCTAATCTTGGCGACTCCTAGCCTAGGACAAACCTGGAAAGTCTACGACCTTAGTGGAAGCCTTCAGTCCAGTGCAGACTTTCAGGATATCGATTTACTTGGTCAATCCGTGAGTGTAGGAAAAAATCCAAGCGGGTTATTTCTGCTGTCCCCAGATTTAAAACCAGTGGTAGACCTCCAAGGTCAGGAAGTAGTGCAATACCTAAAGCCATGGATTTTAGTCAAAGGGCCCAAGGGAATTGGAGCATTCCATGAATATGGGCAACTTGCCCTACCCTTGGAGTACGAGGAAATCCTTACCTACACCAATCGCCTATTGGCTAGAAAAGGCAAAGAGTATTGGGTATTTGAAAAATCTACGGGGAAAGTTAAATGGTTGGGAACAGCTGAAGATGCAAAGCTCACACGCAATGGGCAAGTGATCCTAAAAAATCAAGGTCAGTTTTTTTTACCCCTATCCTCAAATCCTGAAAAACCATACGACTTGCTCATTGAAAACGAAAGTAATTTTCTGTTGGCAAAAGAAGCCTCGGGCTTTGGTCTGATCAATCAAGCTGGGGATTATGTCTTGAATCCTGTGCTCGACCAGTTGGAGTACACACGCGGAGACAATTACTTTGCCTTTGATGAAAACCAATACCTATTGATTCGCGGGTTTGAAGAACGTGCTCAAGTGCGCTACAACTCCTACCACAAAATCACCAAAGACGGCAATCTTTTGCTGGAATACATTCACGGCAAATTGAGACGGGTCCTAGAGGAAGAAGGGATTTTACTCGATGCAGTAGGAATGGAATCCGTGAAATTAATTGGACCTGATGCATTCAACATTAAGTTTAGGGGAAATAAATTAGGCCTACTTGGAAAAAATGGATGGTTGGTAACTCCCAACTCGGATGCAGAATGGATTGGTGTAGGTACTGAGGGACTTTTTCCTGCACTTAAAAATGGTAAATATGGTTACTTGGATGCAGCTGGGAAATGGATTATTTCACCTAGTTTCTTGGAAGTTGGGACTTTTTCGGAAAAATTCAGCTCCTACAGAAATAATGCTACCTGGGGCACAATTAATACCGAAGGGAAAATCATCGCTGAGGCGAAATGGGATAAAATAAACAGCTTCATTGGAGGAGTAGCCATCGCTGAATCAGTAAGCAAACAATTTTTAATATTGCCAAATGGCGAACTTGCCTATCCAGAAGGTTTAGATAAGATAGAACGACTAAAAGAGGGGTATTATTTAGTGTCAAGCAACACCAAATCTGGTCTTCTAAATTCGCAAGGTAAGCTCATCATTCCAATCAGTTTTGATCAGATTCAAGTTGAAAATAAAGATTTCTTCATT
>SXGQ01633787.1_pt1 | contig 11069 bp, 8 predicted proteins | sample 3178371 | NCBI WGS metagenome assembly SXGQ01 (sample SAMN11356859, study PRJNA531348) | freshwater metagenome | isolation source: freshwater sample F1-20 | place: China: Fuxian Lake, Yuxi | collected 2017-12-25 | reverse complement strand
GGCGACGGGGGCGAGGACGTCGGCGCCGAGCGCCTCGGCGTACGCGTCGGGCGCCAGCATCGCGCACCAGAGTTCGTCGCCGGCGCGATAGTCGCCGGCCGACCCCCGCACGCTCACCGCGACCATCCCGGCGATCGGCACCGGCGGCGTGACGCTGGCGGCGGCGCGGGGGGCATGGGCGCCGCGATCGTCGAGGAGCGCGGCGACGGGTAGGTCGGCGCGGTCGGGGAGCTTGACGAGGTCGGCGGCGGCGACGCCGAGCGCGGCGGCGATGCGGTTCAGCCAGCCGACCGAGACGGTGCGCGTCCCCGTCTCGAGCCGGCCGATCGTCTGCGCGGTGGTCGGCGGCACGCAGGCGCGCGCGACATCGTCGAGCGTCATCCCGCGCGCGCGGCGGACCTCGCGGATGGCGGTGATCATCGGATGCATCCTAACCGTTGCGGTTATCCGCTGTCCTACAAGATAGCCGCTGTGGCAAGCCTCCCGAGCAGGCACGAGGAGAAAGCGGATGCGCGAGCTGGCGGAACGACGGATCGACGGGGCGGGGCGGCGGGTGACGGTGAACCTGCGCGAATCGCCGCTGGCGTGGCTCGCGGCGCGCGGGCTGGTCGACGCGCGGCAGAGCGAGGCGGGCGAGCGGCTCCGCACCGACTGGGAGCGCGCGGGGCGGGCGCCGCGCGTGACGATGCGGTGGAGCCCGCGGGTGTCGGGGGGCGGCGGCGGGGTCGATCCGGCGACCGCGCAACTGTCGGCCAAGCGCCGCTTCGACGACGCGGTGGCGGCGGTCGGGCGGGGGCTCGCCGACGTGCTGTGGCGGGTGGTCTGCGCGGGCGAGGCGCTGCCGGGGGCGGAGAAGGCGCTGGGATGGCCGGCGCGGAGCGGGCGGGTGGTGCTGACCATCGCGCTCGACCGGCTGGCGGATCATTACCGGCTTCCGTGAAGCGGGCGGCTGCGGCATGGGCGCGGCCATGCGGTTCGCAATCACCAAGTGCCACGGGTCGGGCAACGACTTTCCGATGATCGATGCGCGGGGGCTCGACGTGGCCGACTGGGCGCCGGTCGCGCGCGCGCTCGCCGACCGCGGCGGGCCGGTAGGCGGCGACGGGCTGCTGCTGCTGGTGCCGGGACGCGGTGGCGCGGCGTTCGGGATGCGGATGTTCAACAGCGACGGGACGGAGGCGGAGACGTGCCTCAACGGCCTGCGCTGCGTCGCGCGCGCGGGGTTCGAGGCGACGGGAGTCGACGCGGCGGAGGCGAGCCTCGCGACATCGGTTGCGACCGTGTCGCGCGACGCCGAGGTGGCGCCCGGGGTCTACACGGTGCGCGAAGCGGTGGGCCCGGTTGGGCTCGACGTGCGCGACTGGCCGATGCACGTCGGGGCGACGCGGATCGTCGACGCGCCCGTGCCGCCGCTCGGGGGTCGGCGCTTCACCGCGGTGGCCATGCCCAACCCCCACCTCGTCGCCTTCGTCGAGGCGGTCGACGAGGCCGAGCTGGTGGCGCTGGGAGAGACCTGCGAGGTAGCGCCCGACTGGCTGCCGCGCCGCGCCAACGTCAGCTTCGTGGTGGCGGGGCAGGGGACCCTGTTCGTGCGGACCTTCGAGCGCGGGGTGGGGCTGACCGACAGCTGCGGCAGCGCGATGGCGGCGTCGACCGTGGCGGCGTGTTTGACCGGGCGGCTCGGCTACGGCGAGGAGGTCGCCGTGCTCAACCGCGGCGGCATGGTCCGCGCGGTCGCCGGCGGGGACGGCGGGGTGACGCTGTCGGGCAACGCGACCTTCGAGTGGCACGGTACGGTCGAGGTCGACCCGGCGACCGGTGCCGCGTCGGACCTCGTCGTCGAGCGGCGGTTCGACGCCGAGGTGGCGGCGTGGGCGGTGGTCGTCGAACGCGCGCGTAACCTGGGGTAATCGCTTCGGCCTTTCGGCCGGCCATCCACGCCCCATATCGGCGGCATGGATTTGAGGACGGCGATCGGCGAACGGGTACGCGGGCTGGTCGGCTCGCAGGAGCTCGACCTGTCGCGGCCGGCGGGCGATCCCGGGCTGTTCGGGCCGGGATCGGCCACCTGGGCGGTCCACGGCGACTTCACCAGCATGATGATCGGCGGGGTGTGCTCGCTCCTCGTCCAGATGCTCCATCCGGCCGCGCTGGCGGGAGTGTGGGACCATTCGGACTTCCGCCGCGACATGCTGGGGCGACTGAAGCGGACCGCGCAGTTCGTGACGGTGACGAGCTACGGTTCGACCGCCAGCGCCGAGGCGCTGATCGCCCGGGTGCGGCGCATCCACGATCACGTCGCGGGGACGCTGCCCGACGGCACGCCGTACAGCGCGAACGACCCCGCGCTCCTCACCTGGGTCCACGCCGCCGAGGTCGACAGCTTCCTGCGCGCGCACCTGCGCTATCGCGACCCGGCAATGCCGATCGCGCGGCAGGACGCGTATCTGGCCGAGATGGCGCAAGTCGCCGAGGCGTTGGGGGCGACCGACGTGCCGCGGACGCGCGCGGCGCTCACGGCGTATCTCGCGGCGATGCGGCCGGCGCTCCGCAGCGACGCGCGGACGCGCGAGGTGGTGCGGCTGCTCGTCCGGCGGCCGTCGCCGAGCCTCCTCAACGCGCCCGCCAACGCGCTGATGATGCAGGCGGGGGTCGACCTGCTTCCCGGCTGGGCGGCGCGGACGCACGGGTTGGCGCTGCCGCCGCCTGCGCGACCCGCGATCCGGCTCGGCGCGCTCGGCGTCGGCGGGCTGATGCGCTGGGCGCTGCGTTGAGGCCAACTTGAATTAAGCTGGGCGATCCGGCATCACGATAAACAATTGGCCGGAAACGGTCGTGTGGGGCGGCAAGACGATGCTCGGGGTTGAAGGAGGTGGCGCGCGGGGCGGCACCGTGGCCGACGGCTACGCCATCCTCGATACCCCCGCCGAGCGTTGCTTCGACGATCTCGCGATCCTCGCGGCGGAATGCTGCGACGCGCCGATCGCGCTGGTGAGCGTGCTGACGCCGGAGCGACAGTGGTTCAAGGCGCGAGTCGGGCTCGACGATCCGGAGACGCCGATCGCCGACGCGATCTGCGCGCTCGTCGCCGACCAGAGCGACCTGATTGTCGTGCCCGACCTGACGATCGACGAGCGGACCCGGGCGAGTGAGCTCGTCACCCGCGACAACGGCGCGCGATTCTACGCGGGCGCGCCGCTCCTCACGCCGGCCGGCGACCGGCTGGGCACGCTCTGCGTCCTCGACAAACGCCCGCGTCCCGATGGGTTGTCGCCGCGCGAGAGCGAAACGCTGCGCCGGCTGGCGCGACAGGCGACCGCCCAGCTCGAACTGCGCCGGATGATTGCAGAGCGCGACGGCGACCTCGATCAGCACCGCGCCGCGCACACGCGGCTGTCCGATGCCGCCGACGTGCTTGCGGTCAGCGAGCGACGCTGGCGCGAGTTGTTCGAGAAGCTGAGCGAAGGGTTCCTGGTCGGTGAACTGATCCGCGACGCCGACGGCAGCGCCGTCGACTGGCGGTATCTCGACGTCAACCAGGCGTGGGCCGAATTGGTCGGCGTGGAGCCGACGGCGGCGCTGGGGCGGACGGTGCGCGAGGTGCTGCCCGGCATCGAGGACGTGTGGATCGACGATCCGGCGCGGGTCTGCGGAACCGGCGTGCCCGCGTCATTCGTGCGGCGCGTCGGAGCGCTCGGGCGCGACTACGAGGGGCACGTCTTCCGCCTCGATCCAGAGCGCTTCGCGATGATCTTCGTCGAGGTGACCGACCGCGTCCAGGCCGCGCGGCGCATCGAGGCGCTGCTCACCCTGGGCGATCGATTGCGTGGGGCCGAGACCATCCCGGAAATGACGCGGATCGCGTCGCGGATCGTCGGCGAGACGCTGGAGGCGACGCGCGCCGGTTTCGGCCGCATCGACCTCCAGACCGAGACGATCGAGATGGAGCGCGACTGGACGATGCCCGGCGTCGCGTCGATCGAGGGCACGCACCGCTTCGCCGACTACGGCGACCTTCTCAACGAGTTGTTGGTCGGTGACCCGCTGGTGATCGACGACGTCCGCATCGATCCGCGCACCGCGGCCGACCCGACCGCGATCCTGGGCCTGGGGATCGGCGCGATGGTCAACATGCCGGTGCGCGACCGCGGGCAGACGGTCGCAGCGTTCTTCGTCCACGCGGCGCAGCCGCGACACTGGACCCCCGACGAATTGTCGTTCCTCCGCAACGTCGCCGACCGCGTCGAGGTCGGCGCGGCGCGGCTGCGCGCCGAGGAGCGGCAGACGGTCCTCAACCAGGAGCTGTCGCACCGGCTCAAGAACACGCTGGCGATGGTCCAGGCGATCGCCGGCCAGACGCTGAAGCCGGTGACCGAGCGCGACGCGGTGGCGAGTTTCGAGCAGCGGCTCGGCGCGCTCGCCAGCGCCCACGACGTGCTGCTCGGCAAGGGATGGGGGGCGGCCGATCTCGGCAAGGTGGCGACCGGGGTGCTCGAAGTGCTCGACGGGCGCGATCGCTTCCACGTCGATGGGCCGCCGATCGACCTGGGCGCGCGCGCCGCGCTGTCGACCTCGCTCCTCCTCCACGAACTCGGCACCAACGCGGTCAAATACGGTGCGCTGTCGGTGGACGGCGGCACCGTGACGCTCGGCTGGACCGTCGAGGAGGGCATGCTGGTCGTGCGCTGGACGGAAACGGGGGGACCACCCGCCGAGGTGCCGAAAAGACACGGTTTCGGCTCGCGTCTCATCCGAATGGGGCTGGTGGGAACGGGCGGGGTGACGACGAGTTACGACGCCACCGGTTTCTCCGCGACGATGACCGCGCCGCTGGCGGAACTGACGCAGTCGTGAGAGCGCAACATAAGGTATTCGTTGGCGTCATGCCCGTCCCCGTGCTCCTGATCGTCGAGGACGAACCGCTGTTGCGGATGATGGCGGTGGACCTCGCGCACGACGCCGGGTTCGAAACGGTGGAGGCGGCCAACGCCGACGACGCGGTCGCCATCCTGGAAACGCGGACCGACATCCGCATCGTCTTCACCGACATCGACATGCCGGGCAGCATGGACGGCATGCGGCTGGCCGCATGCATTCGCGACCGCTGGCCGCCGATCGACATCATCCTCACCTCCGGCCAGGGTCGCCCGCGCACCGAGGACCTGCCCGCGCGCAGCGTCTTCTTCCCCAAGCCCTACCGGCACGCGCAGGTCGCCGAGGCGATGAAGCGGATGGCCTCGGCCGGCTGAGCTTTCGGCAGCACGCCCGGCGGCCATGATCCGACGTCGGTATATGACGAGGGTTCCTCTCGACGCCGCAGCCATGGGAAGGCGACGGCGGCTCGCGGATCCGAAGCCACCGCCTGCTCCTCCCAATCGCGAAAGATGTTATCCACGTCGGGCAAGTTATTTCCGGTGCGCGCCGTCGCTGTACGCCGCCCGCCGACCTGCCAACGCCGCGAGCGATACAACATATTCACACGCGCGATAGTGAACGTTGACACAATCGAATTACGCGCGCATGATCATCCTCACCGAACGATCGCGACCGGCAACGACCGGCGCGGCACCATTGGGAGAGAGAGCATGCGGGCAAGCTTCCTGGCATCGGCGTGCGTCGCCGCCCTGGCATCGAGTGGGGTGATCGGCGCGGCCCCCGCCGCGGCGCAGACCGTGGTGGCGCCCGCGACCCCGACGCAACAAGGGGCCCCCCCGCCGGTCGGCACCGACGAGGCCGAGGAGGACCGCAGCGGCGACATCGTCGTCACCGCGACGCGCCGCGCCGAGCGCATCCAGGACGTTCCTCTGTCGATCACCGCCTTCCGGCAGGAGGAGCTGACCGAGAAGGGCATCGTCGGCTTCGAGGGGATCGCGCGCGAGACGCCGGGCGTCGTGCTCAATCGCCCGACGCAGAACTTCAACAACTTCACCGCGCGCGGCATCGCCACCAACGGCTACAACGCCAACCTGCAGAGCTCGGTCGCGGTCTACATCGACGAGCTGCCCGTCTCGACGATCGGCAACACCACCGTCGTCGACCCCAACCTCTTCGACGTCGAGCGCGTCGAGTTCCTGCGCGGGCCACAGGGGACGCTGTTCGGCTCGGGCTCGCTGTCGGGCGCGATGCGCATCCTGACCAAGAGCCCCGACCTCAACGACTTCGACGCCTCCGGGCTGGTCGACCTCGGCCTCACGCTCTCCGACAGCTTCCGCCAGCGCTACAACGCGATGATCAACGTCCCGATCGTCACCGACAGGCTCGCGATCCGCGCGGTCGGCTTCTACCGCGACGAGGAGGGCTACCTCGACAACGTCGGCACCGGCGTGAAGAACGCCAACACGCTGGTCGACTACGGCGGCCGCGTCATCGCCCTGTGGAAGCCGACCGATCGGCTGTCGATCCGCCTGCTCGGCTCCTACGAGAACAGTGATCCCAAGGATTCGTCGCTGACCAGCCCGTCGCTCGGCAAGCGCAAGCGCATCTCCGACCGACCCGACCGCTTCACCGGCGAGCAGACCATCGCCAACGCCACGATCGACTGGGACACCGGCGCCGGCCGCGTCACCAGCTCGTCGACCTTCTCCGACTTCAACCAGCGCTTCTACGTCGACCTCGCCAACACCTTCGCTTTCGCGATCCCCTTCGCGCTCGACGCCGACGCGCGCGACAAGGTGTTCGTCGAGGAGGCGCGCTTCGTGTCGGAGTTGGACGGCCCGCTCAACGTCGTCGCGGGCGGCTTCTTCCTCCACCGCCGCCGCGACGTCGACTTCAACTATCGCACCTCGCTCGCCTTCTTGGCGGCGCGGAACCTGACCGGGCTGCCGGACGAATTTTTCATCCGCAACCTGACCCATCAGAAGTCGAACGAGCTCGCCGGTTTCGGCGAGCTGACCTACCGCTTCAGCGACCGCTTCTGGCTGACCGGCGGCATCCGCTACGGCCGGCTCGACGCGCAGGCCTTCACCGAAGCGGGCGGCTACGGCCTCAACACCAACTATTACGCGCTGGCGCTCGGCGGCGTCCGCAACGCGCGGATCACCACCACCCCCTACGTCGCGGTCGAGGGGATCAAGGCCAAGGCCGACAAGCCCTCCTACAAGGCCAGCATCAGCTTCAAGCCGGTCGACCACATCACCACCTACGCGACCTTCTCGACCGGCTTCCGCGCGCCGATCGTCAACGCCTTCGCCGGCCGGCCGAGCCTCGTCACGCCGACCGACATCATCATCCCCGACGGCGCGTCGTCGGACGACCTCGAGAGCTACGAGGTCGGCGCCAAGGGCCGCTGGCTCGACGGCCGCGTGACGATCAACGCCGCGGCCTATTACATCGACTGGTCGAACATCCAGGCTCAGGCCAACCGCGTCTCCGACTCGGTGCAGTTCGCCACCAACATCGGCGGCGCGCGCAGCCAGGGCTTCGAGGTCGAGATGGCGGTGATCCCCGCCACCGACGTGACGATCGGCCTCAACGCCGCCTACAACGACAGCAAGATCAACCGGCTGTCGGCGGCGGAGGCGGCGATCTCCGGCGCGGTGCTCGGCCATCGTCTGTCGGCGCCGCGGCTCCAGGGATCGACCTACGTCAACGTCGGCTTCGACCTGGGCGCGAGCACCAAGGGGTCCGCCTCGATCAACGCTCAGTACGTGGGATCGTACAACAGCTCGTTCCCCAACGTGCCCGGCGCGCCCAACCGCCGGCTGCCGACCTTCGGCGAAACCGACGAGTACGTGAACGTCAACCTCGCGCTCGGCGCCAAGCGCGGGCCGATCACCGCGCAGATCTACGCGGAGAACGTCTTCAACGACCAGTCCGTGACGTACATCCACCCCGAGGCCTTCCTGGCCAGCCGGTTCGGTACGCTGCGGCCGCGCACCATCGGCATCCGCCTCGGCTACGGGATTTGACCGGATGTCCGGCGTGACCGCGGCGGGGATCGAGGCGGTGCCCCCACCGGCGCCGGCGCCGGCGCCCGTCGCCGGCGCGGTAAGCGCCGCGCGGCGGCGGGTGGTGCTGGCGACGTTGACCTTCGTCTACGTCCTCAACTTCCTCGACCGCCAGCTGATCGGCATCCTCGCCAAGCCGATCCAGGACGCGCTCGCGATCAGCGCCGGCCAGCTCGGGCTGATCGGCGGCCTGTACTTCGCGATGTTCTACTGCTTCATCGCGATCCCCGTCGGCTGGTTCGCCGACCGCACCAGCCGCACCGGCGTGCTGTCGCTGGCCTGCGCGATCTGGAGCGGGGCGACCGTCGCCTGCGGGCTCGCCGCCAACTACACCCAGCTCGTCGTCGCGCGGATGACGGTCGGCTTCGGCGAGGCGGGCGGGGTGCCGCCGTCCTACGCGATCATCACCGACACCTACCCGCCCGGCAAGCGCGCCGCCGCGTTCGGCATCTACAATCTCGGCCCCGCGATCGGCGCGGCGGCGGGGGTCGCGTTCGGCGCCGCGATCGCGGAGGCGTACGGCTGGCGAATGCCCTTCATCGTCGTCGGCGTGATCGGCATCGTCACCGCCGTGGTCGTCCGCGTCGTCGTCCGCGAGCCCGCGCAATTCTGGCCGACGCTGCGCATGTTCTTCGCCAACCCGGTGCTGATGCTCGCTGCGCTCGGCAGCGGCGCGACCCAGTTCGTCACCTACGGCCTCGGCAATTTCGCGGTGCTGTTCCTGATGCGCGACAAGGGCATGGCCCTGGGCGAGGTCGCGATCTGGTACGCGCTCGTCCTCGTCGTCGGCATGGGCGGCGGGATGGTCGCGTCCGGCCGCATGATCGACCGGATGACGAGAGGGTCGCGCACCGGCTACGCGCTCGCCCCCGCGCTGTCGCTGGCGGTGGCGATGCCCTTCTATCTCGGCTTCGTCTGGGCGCCGGGCTCGCCGCTGGCGCTGGCGCTGCTCGGCGTCGTCATGGTCTTCAACTACTTCTATCTCTCCGCCTCCGTGGCGCTCGTCCAGGACGAGGTGCGCCCGGACCAGCGCGTCCTGTCGGGCGCGCTCCTGCTCCTGGTGATGAACTTCATCGGGCTGGGGCTGGGCCCGACCTGGGTCGGCTTCGCGAGCGACTGGTTCCGCGTCGCCGGCCACGCGCGTTACCTGCAGAGCGCGCTCTATACGCTCACCCCCTTCTACCTCCTCGCGATCGCGATCTTCCTCCTCCTCGCGCGCCGCCTCGCGCGCGAGACCGCCGGGACCCCCGCATGAGACACGCCCTCCTCCTCGCCGCGAGCCTGCTCGCCGCCGCTCCCGCCAGCGCCGAAGGTCCCGTTGTCCGCGCCCCCGCCGGCGCCGTGGAGGGGCGTGCCGAGGGGCGGCTCCGCGTCTTCCGCGGCATCCCCTACGCGCTGCCACCGGTCGGCGCGAAGCGCTGGACCGCGCCCGTCGCCGTCCCCGACTGGACCGGGACCCGCAAGGCGACCGACTTCGGCCCGGCCTGCGTGCAGCCGCGCGGCCGGAACAGCGGCATCTACGCCAACCCGCCCGCGCGGATGAGCGAGGATTGCCTGACGCTCAACGTCTGGGCCCCCGCGCACGCCACCAAGGCGCCGGTGATCGTCTGGATTCACGGCGGCGCCCTCCTGTCGGGCTACAGCCACGAGCCGATGTACGACGCCGCGAGGATGGCCGCGACCGGCGCGGTGGTCGTCTCGATCAACTACCGCCTGGGGCCCCTCGGCTACCTCGCGCACCCAGGCTTGAGCGCCGAGGCCGCCGACGGCGTGTCGGGCAATTATGGCCTCCGCGACCAGATCGCCGCGCTCGAGTGGGTCCGCCGCAACATCGCCACGTTCGGCGGCGACCCCGCCAACGTCACGATCGCGGGTGAATCGGCGGGCGGGCTCAGCGTCATGTACCTGATGGCGAGCCCGCCCGCGCGCGGCCTCTTCGCCAAGGCGATCGCGCAGAGCGCCTACATGGTCACGACGCCCGAGCTGAAGGCGACGCGCCACGGTCTGCCGAGCGCCGAGACCGCGGGTGCGACCCTCGCCGCCGCGCTCGGCGCGCCCGACCTGGCCGGCCTGCGCGCGATGGACGCCGACAAGCTGACGGCCGGCGCGCTCGCCAAGGGCTGGCTTCCCTGGGGCACTGTCGACGGCAAGCTGCTCCCGCGTCAGCTGGTCGAGACCTGGGACCGCGGCGAGCAGGCGCCCGTGCCGCTGATCGCGGGCTTCAACGCGGGCGAGATCCGCTCGCTCGGCGTGCTCCTGCCGCCCGCCCCGCCGAGCGCCGCCGCCTACGAGGAGGTGATCCGCGCCCGCTACGGCAGCCTCGCCAACGCTTTCCTGGCGCAATATCCATCGCGGACGATGGCGGAGAGCATGCTCGCGGCGAGCCGCGACGCGATGTACGGCTGGACCTCCACGCGCCTCGCGATCGGCCAGACCGCGATCGGCCAGCGCGGCTTCCTCTACTTCTTCGACCACGGCTACCCCGCCGCCGACGACAACGGACTCCACGCCTTTCACGCCGCCGAGATCCCCTACGTCTTCGGCACCCCCGACAAGACGCCGCCGCTCTGGCCGCGCGTCCCCGACACCCTGACCGAGCGGCGCCTGTCCGACGCGATGCTCGGCTATTGGACGTCGTTCGCGGCGACCGGCACGCCCGTCGCCAAGGGCGCGCCCGCGTGGCAGCCGTACGGCGGGGAAGCGAACTACATGGCCTTCGTTGCGCGGCCCGAGCCGCGCCGCAAGCTCCTCCCCGGCATGTTCGCGCTCCACGAGGCCGCGGTCTGCCGCCGCCGCGCCGCCGGCGACCAGCCGTGGAACTGGAACACCGGCGTCGCCTCGCCCGTGCTCGCGCCCGCGAAGGACTGCCGATGATCGACGGCAGCATGCAGGAGTTCGCGCTGACGCTCGACCGCTTCCTGCTCCACGCCGCCAAGTGGCACCCGGACGCGGAGGTCGTCAGTGCGCGCGGCGACGGCGGCGTCGACCGCGTCGGCTACGCCGCGCTCGCCGACCGCGCGCGCGGCGTCTCGGGCGTGCTCGCGGGGCTCGGCGTGGGGCGGGGCGACCGCGTCGCGACCCTCGCCTGGCACAGCGCCGCGCACGTCGAGGCCTGGTCCGGCG
>SXGQ01607563.1_pt1 | contig 11069 bp, 11 predicted proteins | sample 3178371 | NCBI WGS metagenome assembly SXGQ01 (sample SAMN11356859, study PRJNA531348) | freshwater metagenome | isolation source: freshwater sample F1-20 | place: China: Fuxian Lake, Yuxi | collected 2017-12-25 | reverse complement strand
GGTTGGTCAGGGCGACCTGAATTTTTTTGAGAACGTTCATGCTGGCGGAGGCGGTCATCGAATCGAGCATGAGATCATCGTCCCACGTGCAGGAGTACCCCCCAAAGAGACCGTACTCATCTTGGAAATTAGGGTTAAGTGGAAGGACGAGAGGTGGGGCAGAGCGTCCCGTTTGCAAGAAGGGACCAAGGAGAAGAAGTAGGAGGAGGGCGTAAGGCATAAAAATATGATATGGCGTATTGATGGGGAGGGAAGTGTTTTGGGAGAAAGGGATGGCAGGGGATGGTCGAAAGTTCGTGGGTGCGAAGGGGAATAGGTGGAGCTAAAGCAAGTGTATGGATTTTACGATTGTGACACCGAGTTATGGGCAGTTGGATTACTTAGGCTGCTGCATCGCGTCGGTAGCGGATCAGCAAGGCGTGACCACCGAACACATCATTCAGGATGGAGGCACAGCCAATTTTACTGAATTTGCAGAAACAATGAGCAAACGGTGGCCTGACCGTCCGAACTATCGCAGGGTGATGATTTCGGAGCCTGACTCCGGCATGTACGACGCCATTAATAAGGGACTCAAAAAGGGGACTGGGCGGATTTGTGCGTACTTAAATTGTGACGAGCAGTATTTGGCTGGGGCGTTGGCCAAGGTGTTAGATGAGTTCAAAAAACAGCCAGCAGCTGAGATATTGTACGGGGGGTTTCTCGTGGTGGATGAAAAGGGCGATTTGGTAACGGCCCAACGGCCCGTAAAAATGTTTTGGCAACATGTGGCAACATCTCACCTGCCCAACTTCACCTGTGCGACCTTTTTCAAAAGAGAAATGATAGAAAGAGAGAAGGCTTACTTTGATGCGCAGTACAGAGCATGTGCTGATGCGCTCTGGACAATCGAAAGGTTAAAAAGAGGAACAAAGATGGGAATGACGGCTGATTTTATTAGCGTGTTTGTCGAACAGGAGGCGAATCAGGGTGTAAAAAAAGAGGGATTGGCTGAAGCAGACGCGATTCGGTGCCGGTTGACCCCAAGCGTAAGAAGCAGGGCATTTCTATGGAGGCTGATGCATCGGCTTCGAAAACTGGTTAAAGGGAAATATTTTCCGCAAAGAGTGAGCTACGATATTTTTAGAAAAAGGGAATTGAGCAAACGGCGAAATTTTGCAGCGAAATGGGCAAGTCCGTTCTGGGAATCAAGATTGCGGATGGGTTGAGACAAGTGGCTGGCGGCAAAAATCGCAGCTGTGAGGAGAAAATAAAAATAGCGGGAACAGCTCAGGCTGGACAGAGCACAACCCCGAAACAACTTAGGGAAAAAAGCTGGGTGGGGATGGCAGAATCAGGGACGGACAGAATGGATTTATGGGATCAATCTGGCTAGCTTGTGCTTGTCTAGGGTAGTTGCCAGCCCCTGTGCTCTTTGAGCCACTGGGTTGTACGGCGGATGCCGTCCTGCAAGGAAAAGGAGCCGGGACCTAGGATTCTGAAGGTTTCACTCATCTCGATCGGATAATCGGTGGTCATGCTCATCACACGGGTGGAATCGATGTAGAAGCGACGGCCAGTGACGCAAGAGATAGCATCCCCGACCTTGCCCAAGAGACGAAGAGTCGGACGATTGATACGAGGCGGGGTTCGTCCGTGTAGAGCTCGGCAAAATCCGGAGGCCCAAGACCAGATGTCATCCGTTTCATCCCCCACATAAAGGGTTTTTCCATTCACGGCTGATTCCGGAAGGGAGAAAATTTGCTCGATCTGATCCAAGACATTGCCCACGTAGGCGTAGGCTCGGCGGACCGGGGCGCCCCCCGGATGAAAATACCAACCGCGATGAGCGACCCGCCAAAACTCCCTTTCATAGCGGGTGTGCCAAGGACCCCAAACGTTGGTGGGTCGAATCATGGTCCAACAAAAAGGGAGGGAAGCGGCACGAGTTAACTTTTCCGTAATCACCTTACTGGCTCCATAGACGGTGGCCGGGCAGTAATCCTCGTCAAACTTGGGCTGATAGCCAGGCCCGCACACGTATTGGCTGGAGGTGATGATTGACCGCCGGACCGAAGGACAAGTTGCGATAGCCTGTAGGAAATTGGAGCTGCCTTGAGTGTTGTCCTTGTATCCTTCCTCTACGGTTATGGTTTCAACACAGTCCGTCCTTGCGGCAAGGTGAAGCACATGGGTGGGGCGAAAGGCGTGAACACACTCCTTGAGGGTGGCGGAGTCCAAAAGATCGGACTTTTGCCAAAATTGACGATGATGCTGAGGTTCGGGCGGGTTTCGGTCGAGATTGAGAAGGGCTTCGGCTTTGGAGAAAAACCGCTCGACTGTGTTTAATCCGATAAAGCCAGACCCACCTGTGAGTAAAAGCCTCATGAGTGTTTGTTGAGCACTTCCGTATAAGTTTTGGAAATGCTGTTCACGGTGTGGTCGAGGGAGAGTTGGGTGGCAATTCTTTGTCGGCCAGCTCTACCCATACGAATAGATAGATCTCGGTCCTCACAAAGCTTCCGAAGTTTCACTGCCAAGGATTGAGGGTCTGCTGAAGGAATTAGAAAACCAGTTTCCTCCGGGACGACTTGCTCTGGAGATCCTCCGATCGCAGTCGCGATCACTGGAAGCCCCAAAGCCATTGCCTCCAAGACCACTCCGCCAAAAGGTTCGGGCTGTGCGGAGGGGAGTACAAAAATATCCATGGCAGCGTAGGCGGCACGCGGATCGGGCAGCTCGCCAGAAAAAACAACCTGATTCTCCAGATTGAGGTCGCGGGACAGTTGTTGCATGCGCGGGATATGATCCTCAGATCCGGGGGCAGCGCCGCCTGTTAAAAGGACCTTAATAAAAAAGCCTTGGTCATGCAATGACCGGACAGCGCGCAAAAGATATTCCTGCCCTTTTCGGACAAATTTAATGCGGCCAACAGTTCCCACGACAAAGTCTGTGGAAGAAAAACCGAATTTCCGACGTGCCTCCACTCTCTCTTTCTCGGAAAAAGGAGGGAATTCGGCCAGGTCCAAACCATTATGGAGGACACAAACCTTAGGCGATTGGGTAAACTGACCTGCAATGGGTCGGGAAACGCAAATCACCTTTTTAGAAAAACCGACAATATAGGCTGAGTAAGGACGCCAGAGGGCACCAAACTCCTGAAACCAGTCGCGAATATGCCATAGGTGGGGCACCCCTGCACACCACGCAGCTAAGGCGGAAGAGATAACAATACCGACGTTCGTATGAACAAGTTGAAAGTGCTCCCGCTTAATCAGGGCAGTGGTTTGAAACACGGAAAAGGGGAGCCCCAGCAAAAAAGGAAATATTCTCCAAGAAGAAAAAATGGGGCGAGTGATAACGCGAAGGGAGGGTTGGACGAAAACTCTGACGTGCATTTTCTCTAAAAGAAGCTGAAGAGGGCCAGAAATGGGCAAAAGAACAGAGGGGACAAATCTGTTTCGATCCAGACGCGAGGCCAAGCGAAGTAAAGAACGACTCGCGCCATAAATATCCGCACTGTTATGGACAAGGAGTACGGGAATAGCGGAGGGCACATATCCTTCTTAGGGAGCAACAAGGGGAGTGCCAAGCCACGGAGTTTCGCGCTAGGCAGTCAATGGATTTGGCCTCAAAGTCTGCTTCATGTGTGGAATTGCGGGCATAGTTTCGGCAAAAAAAATCGACTCTTCGCGGGTGGAGAAGATGACTGCCGAGATGGTTCATCGGGGTCCTGATGAAGGAGGAATCTGGGTAGCGGATGGGTGTACTCTCGGCCACCGAAGGCTTCGCATCATTGATTTGTCGGCATCAGGAGCCCAGCCCATGGCGGATGAGGCGCAACAAATAGCCGTAGTTTTTAATGGAGAGATATTCAACTACCGCGAGCTGCGCGAGCAGTTGCAGGAGCGGGGGCACGCCTTTGTTGGGCGAAGCGATACAGAAGTCATTTTGCGTGGGTATCAAGAGTGGGGAGAGAAAGTCGTTTCTAAGCTGCTCGGGATGTTCGCCATTGGGCTCTGGGACGCGAAGGCAAAGAAGCTTCTCTTAGCGCGGGATCGATATGGCAAGAAACCCCTATTTTACTCTGATAAAGAAGAGGAGCTGAGCTTTGCCTCGGAGTTGGAGGCTCTGCTTGCAGCAGAGCGCGGCACACCAGAGATTTCGGCAGAGGACTTTGCTAGTTATCTGCGCTATGGGTATGTGCCCGGAAGCGACACAGTCCTTCCTCAAGTGCGACAGCTACGAGCTGGGCATCTACTCCAATGGCAGGTTGGAAAGATTCAACAAACTGCCTTCGGCGATGCTCCAGTATATCGATCGCGGGTTTTGAAGGATGAAGAGTTTCTCGACCAACTCGACACGCGGCTGCAGGCGGCCGTTGAAGCGAGGCTGATCAGCGATGTGCCACTGGGATGTTTTTTAAGCGGCGGGATCGACTCCAGCCTTGTGGTGGCTTACGCAAGAAAGATCTACGGACCTAAGCTTAAAACCTTTACGGTTTCGTTTCCTGGGACCATGAGAGATGAGGGAGACTATGGAAAAAAAGTGGCGGAGATACTGGGAACCGACCACCACACGATCCAAATTGAAGCCCAAGACATGGAGAAACACTACATCGAGACCCTACAAAGATGTCCTGAACCTTTGGGGGATGACTCATTTTTGCCAACCTATTTTATCAGCCGCGCGACTCGCCGACATGTTACAGTGGCACTTTCTGGTGATGGAGGAGACGAGCTTTTCGGAGGTTATCCAAAATACCGCCAAATCCGCGTTGCAGCGGCCCTCCACCCTTTTGCCCGATTTATGCCCGCAGGACTACTTTCACTGCTACCTGACCGGTGGGCGAAGGCGGGCGAACTGGCCCAAGCCCCAGCAGAGTGGAGCCGCGCTCTTTGGCTTTCTTCTCTTTGGAAGGAAAGCGAACTCAAAGTCGTTCTGGAAAAACCCTTAACCGCACGGAAGGGGCAAACATTTTTTAGAATAGAGTGGGAAAAGCATAAGAGGGCCTCGCTGGAGGAGCGATTTGCCATAACGGATGTCGCGACTTATTTGGAGGGATCGATTTTAAGAAAAGTAGATCGTGCCAGCATGGCGGCCAGCCTCGAAGTAAGAGCCCCGTTGCTAGATGAGCGGATTCTTGATCTCACGGTGACCGCCGGGGTTCGCGACACGGCACTGGGGAAACGAAAAGTGGCCCTCCGAACTCTACTCTCACGGCATCTTCCATTAGAAATATTTCGCGGAGCTAAAAGAGGTTTTGGACTTCCCATTGATGAGTGGTTCCGCGGGGGGTTGCGGGGAGCCCTAGTGAAATATACCGATGCAGAGCGATTGAGGGAAGGAGGGTTGGTTGACCCGCAAGCAGTCGCACGAATTCGAGATGATCATCTTTCTGGACGACGCAATTATGGCCGAAAATTGCATGCGCTCGTCGCCTGGGAAGTATGGAGAGAAGAAGCCGGGTTATGAGGGGCGCCGAGCAGTGATGGAGATGCCGCCGTGCGGGTGTCGTGGATCGACAATGAAACCTGCCTCCGTGAGCCACTGGGAGACCCTATCAAACTTCTGCGGGTGATCGTGGGCAGGAGAATACATGTCGAAGGTATCCAATCGAACCCATTGGCGGAAGTCGTGGTCGCTGAGAGGAACTTCTTGGAGATAAGCAGAAGACACGGGGAGTAGGCGCATAATTACCTTGCCGAGCCAGCCGCACTTTCGAGCCACGCGATTGATCGGCCAGCATAAACATTCCAATAGGTTGCAGAATCTTTCCACTTGGTCCCGAGTCAGCGACGTGGTCCAAGGGCGAAGAAGGTATTTAAACCCAATGGTGCCAAGATACGATTTCCAGTCCCGCTCGTAGATCCAGAAACCCAAACGGCCGCCTGGGCGCACCATGCGTGCTATATTCAAAATGGATTGTTTTGGGTCTGGCGTATGTTGCACCACGCCAATGCAGTAGACGAAATCAAAAGAGCCCGGGCGAAATGGGAGCTCATAAATAGAGGCCTGAACCACATCAAGATTCACATGAGAACGAAGGTTTTTGTGGCAAGCCTCCACGGCTTGGCTTAGATCGACGGCAACCACATGGGCTCCTGTGCGCAAGACCACTTCGGAAAATCGTCCGGCGCCACAACCAACATCAAGCACGCGAGCCCCCAAAAGATCAGCCTTCGACCATTCGGTGATAGAAAAAAATCGATCCTCCGAAAAGGTAGTGCCGTTTTTTGAATCCAGTTGGAGTTCGGCATACTTATTCCACTGATAACCAAACGAGCTGGCATAGTTGGAGGCTGGGACAAACCTTGGAATTCCGTGAAGAATAGGGAAAGAGTGGCCTGTACTGGCGACTAACACGCCTTGCTCAATTTCGGATGGGCTGGGTACAGGGGAAGCTAAAGTCAGGGGCTGCCCTGAGGTTGGGTCAACAAGATTTGCGAGTAGGCGAGGATGCACTGCGAGGCAGACAAACAGAAAGGGAAGGGATGGGCAAGCATTCGTCCTTGCCTAGAGGGGGAGATCCCTCTCTGATTTTAGAATGGATCAAGTCGTTTTCGAGACGGTGTACCGCGGCCGGCAGAGAGGTTGGCATCATCTGGCTTATATGCGACTGGGGAAAGTATGGCTGACCTTAGAGCTTCTCCGACAAAGTGGAGTGAATTTGGCGGAAAAGAAGATTTTTGATTATGGATTTGGGGCGGGAACACTGTTTCACTATCTGCCCAAGACAGCGAATCTCTTCGGGGTCGAGCAAGACCCGGAATTGTGCAAGGAGGTGGCGGCAAGGATTAAGAAGAAGTGGTATGGGGAGGTGGATTTGGCTCCGATTGAGCTTGAGAGGTGGACGGAACACCGACTCCTGAAGCAGAAATACGATTTGATTATTTGCAGTCATGTTTTGGAGCATCTGCCAGAGCCAGAAAAGCTCCTTAAGGTGCTAGGGGAGTGCCTGAGCCCCACAGGTCGGATTGTGGGACTCGTTCCAATCCATGAGCGAGCGGAGAATCCGCACCATGTGCAGAAGGCGAGCAAGGGAGTTGTCCTAAGTTGGGCAAAGAGTAGTGGGTTGGAGGTGGAAAAGTATATGGAGGCGGACCCATGGCTTTACTGGCTCCAGCCAATTTATACGCACGATGGAGGTGCTTGGCATATTGTGGCGCGAGGGATCAGTCTTGGATTAGGCTTTCTGGCTCGCCTTTCAGGCCCTAGAGGGTGGGCAAGATTGGGCCGGATCTTTGGAGCCTTGACAGGTTCGCTTCCTACTCAGGCAGCTTTTATTCTGAGAAAAAGATGAGATTTTCCATCGTTACCCCCAGCTTCAAGCAGCTCGACTATCTGGGGTGTTGCATTGCCTCGGTCGCGGATCAGGGGGTCACAGTTGAACATATGATACAGGATGCGGGGAGTCCTGGGATCGAGGAGTTTGCGAAGAAGATGGCAGAACAGATTTTGGGGAGATATGGGGGAGAGCGGGTATCGGACCTTGAGACATTCGAACTTTTACACATTCGCACAGCACACGGCTACACATTGCGAATTTTTAAGGAGAAGGATGAGGGGATGTACGACGCGATCAACAGGGGGCTGCAAAAGGCGACTGGAGAGGTCTGTGCTTACTTGAATTGCGATGAGCAGTATTTGCGGGGGACGCTGCCTCGGGTGGCAGATTATTTTGGGCGCTCACCCAAAATCGACGTGCTATTTGGGGCGGCGATTGTAGTACGGCCTGATGGGAGTTATGTGTGCGACCGCAAGGTGATGAAGCCGACGAGACTTCACACGCTGGTCTCGGGAAATCTTTCGATCTTCACCAGCTCTACCTTTTTTCGCCGGAGTGCAGTGGTAGAGCGGGGGCTTTTCTTTGAGAGGGAGTGGAAGGTGGTGGGAGATGCGGTTTGGATTTTGGATTTGCTAGATCAGAGATTGAAGATGGGGGTTCTGCGTCAACCCTTGAGTGTGTTTACCGAAACAGGGTCGAACCTAAGCCTGCAAGACAAGGCGGGGGTGGAAAGAAAGCGCCTAGGGGAGCGTGCTTCCAAATCCGTGAGGATGGGAGGGTGGCTGATTTTAGTCGTGTATCGCCTTAAAAGATTTTTCGGAGGTGCCTACTGGATCCGGCCTCACACGTACTGTATCTACACTGCGGCATCACCTCACGAGCGAGAAGGCTTCATTGTAGAAAAACCAACCTACCGTTGGGTTACCATGAGATGTGACTAGGATTATAAAGCAAAGAGAAGTTGTCTTTTTGAGCCCTGCGCAAGTATAAATCATTATGGTTCGTATCGCTCAACTTGGGGTTGGCTACTGGGGGCCCAATCTGCTCCGCAACTTATATTCGAACCCCCGTTGCAAATTAACCTGCGTTGTTGACCCATCCCCTGAACGGCGGGCGTTTGTTTCAAAAAACTATTCAGGAATTGAAACATGGGAAACTGTAGAGCAAGCAATAGACAGCCGTGCAGTCGATGCGATTGTCATTGCGACTCCAGCAACCACCCATTTTAAAATTGCGGTGCGATGTTTAAATGCGGGCAAGCATGTGCTTGTCGAGAAGCCATTGGCCACGACTGTTGCCGAAGTAGATCAAATGAGCGAAGTGGCTAACGGAAAAAAACTCGTGGTCATGGCTGCTCACACTTTTATTTACAACGATGCGGTTTGCTGCCTGAAAAACCTCATTGATTCAGGGGAGCTCGGTGAGATTCGCTATATATACAGTCGGCGGCTAAACCTCGGGCGCATTCGAAGCGACGTGGATGCACTATGGAATCTTGCGCCCCATGATGTAAGCATCATCCAGCATCTCCTAGGAAATCCGATTCCAATTTCAATTTCTAGAACCGGCATGGATTTTATTCAAAAAGGAATTGAGGACGTAACCTTCCTTCAAATAACCTACCCGGGAAAAGTAATTGCGCAGGTTCATGTGAGCTGGCTGGATCCGCACAAAGTTAGGGAGATGACTGTCGTTGGTTCAAAGAAGATGGCTATTTATGACGATGTTGCTGAAAATAAGATTGCCGTTTACGATATGGGCATTGAGCCAAGAGCCATTCTCGGGGAAAAAATGGACTACGATCGGACAAGTCCAGCGCAGTTTATTCATCGAAGTGGTGACATCCACATTCCGAAAATTAACTTCCGAGAGCCTCTCAAAGTTGAAATTGATCATTTCCTCGATTGTATTGAGGGAAAAGCTAAATGTTTAACTGGCCCAGCCCATGCGCGCCAAGTCGTGGCAATTCTCGAAAAAGCGGCTGTACAATAGCGACATGAAGAACGCCCCCCCTAAGATTCTCCGCGCAAGCATCAAAAACGTAACATTTGGAGCAGGGTGTACGGTCGTAGAGCCGGCCAATCTTTATGAGTGTGAGATTGGGGCCTCAACTTTTGTTGGTCCATTTGTTGAAATTCAAAAAAATGTCCGAATCGGAGAGCGGTGCAAAATCCAGTCCCATGTGTTTATTTGCGAGCTTGTCGAGATTGGGGATGATTGTTTTATTTCTCATGGAGTTATGTTTGTGAACGACCTTTTTAAAATTGGCGGCCCCGCCCGAGGCGACAAAGCCCACTGGAAAGCCACGAAAATAGGGAATTGTGTTTCGATTGGAACGGGTTCCACGATCCTTCCTGTTGCGGTGTGCGACAATGTTGTGATTGGAGCAGGAAGCGTAGTGACGAAGGATATTACAGAGCCGGGTATTTATGCCGGGAACCCAGCCGTACTCTTGAGAAAAATCTGAAACGTGGAGCTTCTAAAAATACGACTATGCCTGACCCCTACCGATCTCAAACGATGCCTGACTGGCAGTTTGCCTTGTCGGGCGCATGCAGTGTCATATTCATTTGGTGGACCAAGCAACAAACACCACATAAGCATGATCACTTAGTATTTATATAGCATGAGCATTCCTTTTGTAGATCTTCAGGCCCAGTATCGGACTATCCAGTCTTCCATTGATTCCGCTATCGAAGCAGTGATTTCTGAGGCTGCTTTTGTTAGGGGAAAGTACGTCGCGGCTTTTGAGGAGGCATTTAAAGAAGCCTCGGGAGCCAGATATTGCGTGAGTTGCGCGAATGGAACGGATGCATTATTTATCGCCTTAAAAATGCTTGGAATCGGCGCAGGCGACGAAGTTATTACAACTGCAAACAGCTGGATCGCGACTAGCGAGACGATTTCACTGACCGGTGCAACTCCGGTTTTTGTCGATCTTGAAGATAAGTTTTATTGCCTCGATCCCTCTTTAATCGAAGCAAAGATCACCGCTCGAACTAAGGCCATTCTTCCGGTCCACCTGCTTGGGCAATCCGCTGCAATGGACGAAATTCTTGCGATTGCCAAAAGGCATGGGCTGCTTGTCGTGGAGGACTGTGCGCAGGCTCATTTGGCCAAGTATAAGAGCCGGCAGATTGGCCTGATGGGAACTGTCGGTACGTTCAGCTTCTACCCAGGGAAGAATCTTGGCGCCTACGGAGATGCTGGGGCCATTATCACAAACGATGGGGAGCTTGCCGCCAAGTGTCGGATGTTTGCCAACCACGGGGCGGACCGCACAAATAAGCACGACCACCAAATGGAGGGAATCTGTAGCCGGATGGATGGCCTACAAGCGGCGATTCTTTCTGCCAAGCTGCCACACCTCACGGCATGGACTGAAGCCCGCCGTGCGGCGGCTATGCGTTACGACAATCTTCTTGCCGAGATCCCTGGGATCATTACCCCGAGAGTAAGGGAGGGTGCCACACATGTTTACCACGTATACTGTATTCGAATCCCTAAGCGCGATAAACTGCAGGAGGCTTTAAAACAGGTTGGGATCGAGAGTACTCGCCATTATCCAACACCGCTCCCACTACTCACCGCCTACAAGAGGTTCAGTCATAAGCCTGAGGACTTTCCTATCGCAGTGCGCCATTCCAAGGAGATTCTTTCACTTCCGATCTATCCTGAAATCACCGCGGATCAGCAGGCTACAGTGGCCAGGACGATTCGGGAATTTTACCGATCCTGATTCATTGATCATCGTCATGGCCCGCATTGCCAAGGAGACGATGGTACACATTGAGGACCTTTC
>SXGQ01091893.1_pt1 | contig 11071 bp, 9 predicted proteins | sample 3178371 | NCBI WGS metagenome assembly SXGQ01 (sample SAMN11356859, study PRJNA531348) | freshwater metagenome | isolation source: freshwater sample F1-20 | place: China: Fuxian Lake, Yuxi | collected 2017-12-25 | reverse complement strand
TTGTCTGGATTGGCTTTGTTGTAAGCGGCCAAAGTTTCTGTAATTTCAATCAACCACTCTTCCAACTGTTCTGCAGGACGCGCATTCAAAGCAGGCATTGAACCCACCACACCGGCTTTGCACTGCTCAATGACCAACTTGGGATTGCTGATGATGAACAAAGGCGATGCAATCACCGGGAACGGCAAATTGGCCAAAACGGCAGGTAATTTCGACATGAAGTCTCCAGTGATTTGAATGTAAAAAAGCAGTTACCGATTTTAGAAAGCTTCCAGCGCCAGCTCTGTCACGCACTTTGCACCCTCAACAATGCTGTCGCGCACACCTGGAGCACGGCTGAGCAAATGATCTGCATAGAAACGCGCAGTGGTGATCTTGGCATGCATGAATGCTTTGTCATTGCCTTGCTCGATTTGCGACAAAGCCACCAACAAGGCGCGACCCATTTGCCAGCCCGCCATCAAATTGCCCGTCAGCATCAAATAAGGCACGCTGCCCGCAAAAACATCATTCGGGTTGGCTTTGGTGTTACCTGCAACAAAATCAACCACATCCAAGAAAGCCAAACGAGCGGCTTTCAAACGACGACCCACCGCTTGTGCATCGGCATTGGCGTTGGCCAAGAGTTCCTTCTCAGTTTGCTCAACTTGACCCGCCAATGCCTTGGCAGTTTGACCGCCATCTCGTGCGGTTTTGCGACCCACCAAGTCATTGGCTTGAATGGCCGTGGTGCCTTCATAGATGGTCAAAATTTTGGCATCACGGTAGTACTGGGCAGCGCCGGTTTCTTCAATGAAGCCCATGCCGCCGTGAACTTGTACGCCTAGCGATGTCACTTCCAAACTCATCTCTGTGCTGTAGCCCTTGACCAGCGGCACCATGAACTCATAGAACAGCGCGTTTTGTTTGCGCACTTCTGCATCGGGGTGGTGGTGGGCAGCATCATAGGCAGCCGCAGCCACGGTGGCCAACGCGCGGCATCCCTCGGTGCTGGCTCGCATGGTCATGAGCATGCGCTTCACATCAGGGTGGTGAATGATGGGCGCAGAGGTGTTCATGCTGCCATCGACAGGTCGGCTTTGCACACGGTCTTTGGCGTACTGAACGGCCTTTTGATAAGAACGCTCTGCAATGGCAATGCCTTGAACACCCACGGCGTAACGCGCAGCGTTCATCATGATGAACATGTACTCGAGGCCGCGGTTTTCTTCACCTACCAAGAAGCCAATGGCACCACCGTTGTCGCCATATTGCAGCACCGCTGTGGGGCTGGCCTTGATGCCCATTTTGTGTTCAATGCTGACACAGTGAACATCATTTCGATTACCCAAGCTTCCATCGGCTTTCACCATGAACTTGGGCACCACAAACAAGCTGATGCCCTTCACGCCTTCGGGCGCACCTTGCACACGGGCCAACACCAAATGCACGATGTTGTCGGCCATGTCGTGTTCACCGTAGGTGATGTAAATTTTGGTGCCAAACACTTTGTAGGTGCCATCGGGCAAGGGTTCTGCGCGCGTGCGCACCAAAGCCAAATCAGAGCCGGCTTGGGGCTCAGTCAAATTCATGGTCCCTGTCCACTCACCAGAGATGAGTTTCTCCAGGTAGATGTTTTTCAAATCGTCAGAGCCCGCCGTCAGCAGTGCTTCAATGGCACCATCTGTGAGCAAGGGGCACAATGCAAAACTCATATTGGCCGAGTTGAGCATCTCACCGCAAGCAGCACCAATGGTTTTGGGCAAACCTTGTCCGCCAAAATCGGTGGGGTGCTGTAAACCTTGCCAGCCGCCTTCGCCATACTGCTTGAATGCCTCTTTAAATCCTGGCGTGGTTTTCACTGCACCATTGGCAAACGCCGATGGGTTTTTGTCGCCTTCCCAATTCAGGGGAGCAATCACGTCTTGGTTCAACTTGGCGCATTCTTCCAATACAGCTTGCGCTGTTTCCATGCCAGCATCTTCAAAACCTGGCATTTGGGCAACTTGGTCTATGCGAGCCAAGTGCTCAATGTTGAAAAGCATGTCTTTGAGGGGGGCAACGTAACTCATCTTCTTCTCCGAATAAAAGAAAGGCACCACTGCGGATGCCTTTCAAACTCACATATCAAATCAATTCAATTGCTTCAAAGCGCGTTGACCAGTTCTGGTACTGCCGCAAACAGGTCTGCTTCCAAACCATAATCGGCCACGCTGAAAATAGGCGCTTCTGGGTCTTTGTTGATAGCCACAATGACCTTGCTGTCTTTCATACCGGCCAAGTGCTGAATGGCGCCTGAGATACCGCAAGCCACATACAACTGCGGCGCCACAATCTTGCCAGTTTGGCCCACTTGCCAATCGTTGGGGGCATAGCCCGCGTCCACTGCTGCGCGGCTGGCACCCATGGCGGCACCGAGTTTGTCTGCCAGGGGCGTGATCACTTCTGCAAACTTTTCTGCACTGCCCAAAGCACGGCCACCCGACACAATGATCTTGGCGGCTGTGAGTTCGGGGCGATCATTCTTGGCAATTTCGCTGCCCTTGAATGCACTCTTACCTGAGTCGGCAGTGGCAGCAGCCGTCTCAACGCTGGCTGAACCTCCAGAGGCCGCTGCCGCGTCAAAACCTGTGGTGCGAACAGTCAAGACTTTGACTGCATCTTTGCTTTGCACAGTGGCAATGGCGTTGCCTGCGTAAATAGGACGCTCGAAAGTGTCGGCAGAAACAACCAAAGTGACATCGCTCAATTGCGCCACATCCAGTTTGGCGGCAACGCGAGGTGCCACGTTTTTACCGGCTGCTGTTGCAGGAAACAAGATGTGAGTGTAGTTGCCAGCAATGGCCAGCACTTGGGCGGCCACGTTTTCAGCCAAACCATGGGCCAGACCTTCTGCATCGGCGTGGATCACTTTGGACACGCCTGCAATTTGTGCAGCTGCTTGGGCGGCTGAGCCAGCATTGTGACCTGCCACCAAAACGTGCACATCACCACCGCAAGCTACAGCGGCTGTAACCGTATTCAAAGTTGCACCCTTGATGGATGCGTTGTCGTGTTCTGCAATAACCAATGAAGCCATGATTAAATTACCTTCGAAACATTCTTGAGTTTGTCTACCAATGTCGCAACATCAGGAACTTTGATACCTGCAGAGCGCTTGGGTGGCTCTGAAACTTTCAAGGTGGTGATGCGAGGAGAAACATCCACGCCCAAGTCTTCAGGCTTGAACGTGTCGAGTTGTTTTTTCTTGGCCTTCATGATGTTGGGCAAGGTCACGTAGCGCGGTTCGTTCAAACGCAAGTCTGTGGTGATCACAGCGGGTATAGACAATGACAGAACCTCCAAGCCACCATCTACTTCGCGCGTGACTTGCGCTTTGCCATCCACCACTTCCACTTTGGATGCAAAAGTGGCTTGGGGCAAGTCGGCCAATGCAGCCAACATCTGACCCGTTTGGTTGCAATCATCATCAATGGCTTGCTTGCCCAAGATGATCAAACCCGGTTGTTCTTTGTCGACCAAGGCTTTGAGCAATTTGGCAACTGCCAAAGGTTGCAACTCCAAGTCGGCAGGTGTTTCAACCAAGATGGCACGATCGGCGCCAATGGCCATGGCAGTACGCAATGTTTCTTGGCACTGCGTCACGCCACAAGACACGGCGATGACCTCCGTGGCAACGCCCTTTTCTTTCAAACGCACAGCTTCTTCGACTGCAATTTCGTCAAAGGGGTTCATGCTCATTTTGACGTTGGCGATGTCTACGCCTGTGCCGTCAGATTTGACGCGCACCTTCACGTTGTAGTCGACAACCCTTTTGACGGGAACCAGAATTTTCATGAAAGCTCTCCATTGATATCAAAATCCAAGCGCCTAGAAAGGCGGCGGTGCCTTTGACGTTACGTAAACGTCAATTGTGCATCAATTCTTCATGCAGGGGGCCACTCACCCGCCGAAAAAGCACGGTCGTTCGCATTTTAGAACGGTTTGCAAAACCTTAATAAGGATATTTTTTTAGCTCCATCGGGAATTCACCGACCAATCGGTAGGTGAATCAAGGTTAATATTAATTTTTCCCTTTTAAATCAACTTTCCGATTGTATTTTGCAACCTACTTAATGGAGCACTCAGATGAAAAAAACTTTGATCACCGTCGCTACAGTGGCCCTCGCCGGCTTCAGCGGTTTGGCACAAGCGCAAACGGTATTGACTGTCTCAAGCTGGGTCCCACCCACCCACGGCCTGTCAATGTCCCAAAAAGAATGGTGCGATGACCTGGCAAGCAAAACATCCAATCGCGTTCGTTGCAACATCCTGCCCCGCGCTGTCACCCCAGCACCAGGCACTTTCGATGCAGTTAGAAATGGCTTGGTCGATGTGTCATTTACCGTTCATGGTTACACGCCTGGCCGATTTGTTCTCACCCAAATGGCCGAATTTCCCTTCTTGGGTGACCGCGCTGAGCCCTTGTCAGTTGCCTTTAACCGCATTGCCAGCAAAAACCCAGAGTTCACAGCTGAGCACCAAGGCGTCAAAATTTTGGGCTATTTCACACACGGCCCTGGCATCATTTTCAACACCAAAAAACCCATTACCCGCGTTGAAGACCTGCAAGGTCTCAAATTCCGCATTGGGGGTGGTATGGTCAATGAAATCTCCAAACAGCTTGACATGAACGTCACGCTCAAACCTGCGCCTGAATCTTTTGAACTGTTGTCTAGTGGCGTGATGGATGGTACTTTGTTCCCTGCGGAGTCCACAGACTCCTTCAAAATTGACAAGATCATCAAGCACGCGACTCAGATTCCCGGCGGTCTTTACAACACCAGCTTCGTCTTCATGATGAACCCAGCCAAATACAACAGCCTTTCTGCCGAAGACAAAAAAGTGGTGGATGAGTTGTCTGGTGAAGCCGTGGCAAGGCGCTTTGGCAAAGCCTGGGACCGTGTGGACGAACTGGCTTTGGCCAACATGCAAAAAAATGGTGTGAAGGTCATTAAAGCCGACAGCGGTTTTGTGAGCGGTATCACTGTGCGTGTCAGCAAGCTCGAGCGCGACTGGGCGCAAGCAGCCAAAGCCAAAGGGCTGAAAGACCCATCTGGTACATTGTCTGAATTCCGCGCTGAGATCGCCAAGCTGCAAAAGCAAAAATGATCAGAGCTTTCCTGGGATAAAGCCCCAGTAAAATGAAGTACATCAGCGGTATTTGCCCTTTTCGCAAATACCGCTTTTTTGATGGGCCCAAAGTTGAAAAAAATACTTGAAATTCTGTGCAGCACGCTTGCGGGTGCCGCCCTATTTGCCATCATGGTGCTGACGTTTTTTGATGTCTCTGGCCGAAAATTTCTGTCTCAGTCCATTACCGGTTCTTTGGAGCTGACTGAATTGTTGATGGTCGTGGTCATTTTTGCGGCGCTGCCTTTGGTCTCTCTCAAGGGCGAGCACGTGTTGTTCGACTCCCTCGATGGGATCATGCCCAGATGGGTTCGTCAAATTCAACAAGGTCTCATTCACATAGTGTGCGCGGCTTTGCTCTTTGGTCTGGCTTATTTGATGTGGCAAACGGGTAGCGAGTTTGCAAGCACGGGCGAAACGACTGCTCAACTGAAAATCACCAAAGCACCGTTCATTTATGGCATGGGCATCCTGTGCGGTCTTGCTGCCATGGTGCATCTGGTCAAAGCCTTTGTATTCAAAGAAGACAATGCTTCTGAAGGAGGCACAGTATGACCGCTGCCTTGCTCGGATTCTTGGCCATCTTCGTTTTGGCACTGATGCGCATGCCCTTGGCTTTTTCAATGGGCCTGGTAGGGGTTGTCGGAATTGGATTGACACGGGGCTGGTTGCCAGCACTGGCCAGTACGGCCCAAGTGGTGCACGAAACAGGTTTTGCCTACACCTTGTCGGTCATTCCACTGTTCATCTTGATGGGCAATTTTGTGGCGCGCGCTGGTTTGGCACACGAACTTTTTCACGCGGCCTACACCTTCATTGGTCACCGCAGAGGCGGACTGGCCCATGCCACCATTGCGGCTTGCGCAGGATTTGGTGCCATTTGTGGCTCCTCCATTGCCACTGCCGCCACCATGGGCAAAGTAGCTTACCCGTCCATGAAAAAACTGGGCTACAGCGATGCCATGTCCACAGGTGTGATCGCCGCGGGTGGTACTTTGGGCATCATGATTCCGCCCTCCACCATCCTTGTGATTTACGGCATCATCACCGAAACCCATATCGGCAAATTGTTTGCTGCCGGGGTTCTGCCGGGTGTATTGACCGCATGCCTCATGATGTTGGCCATCGTGCTAATGACTTGGCACAATCCAGAACACGCACCTGCCGGTGAAAAATTCAGTTGGTCCGAGCGCTTCAAAGCCGTGCGTGGCATCTGGGGCGTTTTGGTGTTGGTGGTGCTGGTACTGGGCGGTATATATGGTGGCTTCTTCACTGCCACTGAGGGCGCTGGCATGGGTGCCACAGGCGCTTTTGTTTTTGCATTGGCGCGCAAAGCTTTGAGCTGGAAAGTGCTCATGCAGGTTTTGGTCGAATCAGCTCGAACCACGGCCATGCTATTTACCTTGCTCATTGCCGCCACGATCTTTGCCAATTTCGTCAACTACACCAGCTTGCCATTTGAGCTCAAAGACTGGATCACCAGCTTGGGCCTTTCTCCCATCATGATCGTTGCTGCCATGATGCTGATTTATGTGCTGTTAGGCACCGTGATGGAAGAGTTGACCATGGTCCTGCTCACCATACCGCTGTTTTTTCCCATTGTTGTTCAGTTGGGTTTTGACCCTGTCTGGTTTGGTGTGCTAATCGTGATGGTGATTCAAATTGGACTGATTTCGCCCCCTGTCGGTATGAACCTCTTTGTGCTCAACGCCTTGTTGCCCCAAGTCGGACTGGGCGCCATCTTTAGAGGCGTTTGGCCCATGGTGCTGGTGCTGATCATCACACTCGGAATTTTGCTGGCCTTCCCAGGCATCAGCCTTTGGTTACCTTCAATGATGGATTGAACATGCTAGACCCTCAAGCCCAAGCCCTGATGCAACTCATGGTTGAGAAAGGTGTGCCTCCCGTCTACACCCTAACTCCCACAGAGGCACGCGAGTCTTACCGGTCTCGTCGCACCTTCACACAGCCTGATGCACCCGAGGTGTTCAAAGTCGAAGACAAGGTGGCTTCAGCCAATGGCTTGAATGTGCCTGTGCGGGTGTATCACCCCCCTGCCGCGCAAACCCAAAAGAACTTGCCTGGCTTAGTTTACCTGCACGGTGGCGGCTGGACCATTGGCGATCTTGACACGCACGACGTGCTGTGCAGAAGTCTGTGCCTAGAAGCTCAAGTGGTCGTAGTCTCTGTCGATTACCGCATGGGGCCTGAGCACAAATTTCCAGCCGCTTATGAAGACACCGTGGCTGCATTTAATTGGACTGTGTCACACGCCGAAAGCTTAGGGATAGACCCCCAGCGCCTGGCCATTAGTGGCGACAGTGCCGGCGGCAATTTGTCTGCTGCAGCCTGCATCGGACTGCGCGATAACCCAAAAGTTGCAGTGCAACCCGCTTATCAGCTGCTCATTTATCCAGCCACCATCATGTGGCAAGACACACCGTCGTATCACGCCAATGGCAAAGACTACATGCTCACCAAAGAGTCGATTGCCTACTACACCGAAAACTATTTGAGTCGCCGCGAAGATGCCAAAGATTGGCGCGCATCACCTCAGTTCGCAAACAGTCACAAAAACCTGCCGCCGGCTTTTGTCATGACTGCAGGTTTTGATCCTTTGCGTGACGAAGGTTTGATGTATGCCGATGCTTTGTCCAAAGCCGGTGTGTCTACACAATACGTTTGTTTTGAACGCCAAATTCACGGCTTCATCACCATGGGCCGCGTGATGCAAGAGGCCAATACCGCCGTTAGTTTGTGCGCCTCGGTATTGAAGGCCAACTTACATCGATGAAAAAACTGAGTTGAATCAAAGCGTTGGTGAAAGGCTATGTTCAATATTCGTCTCTAAGTCCTGTTAAGGGTATGAACAACGCGTTGGGGGAATGGAATTTCAATCCCCTTGTCTTGCAGCAGCTGCAATATTCGGATGTTGATTTCTGACTTCAAAGTCAACAATCCCGCCTGCTGTTCATCCACCCAATAGTGGGCACCAAACTCCAAGCCATCGGCCGCAAAATTGGTGAGAGTCACAAATGGCCTTGGGTCTTTCAGAACTTTGGCTTGCTCCTCGCACGCTTGAGTCAGCAGTTGCATGACCAAATTGACATCCGTGCCGTAAGCCACCGTGACTTGGGTGGCCTGTAACACGCGAGAATCGGCCAAAGACAAATTTTCTACACGACTGTTAATCAGCATTTCATTGGGCACGATAGATTCACGCCCAGTGGGTGAGCGAATGACGGTGTAGCGTGCTTTGATGTCTGAGATGCGTCCTTCAAAACCATCCACTTTCACACTGTCGCCAAGTCGCATGCTGCGCTCGGCCAAGATCACAAAACCACTGACATAGTTGGCAGCTAACTTTTGCAAACCAAAACCGATACCCACACCAACGGCACCGCCCAAAACAGACAGTGCAGTGAGGTCGATGCCCACCGCCGACAAGGACAACATCAACCCGACAAACAACATCAAGGAGGTGACTGCATTGCTCACCGCTTTGCGCAGAGACAACTCACTGCCAGATGAGGATTTGAGCAATCTGGCTTCAATGGCCGACGACACCCAAAGGGTGAGCAACATGACCAAACCTGCCGTTAGCCCGCCTTCGATGAGGGTTCTGACAGAAAGATGCGAGCCACCAATCTTCCATTTGATTTGATCTAACTCTTCCAGCACAAGCGGCAACAAACCTGTGAGCCAAAGAACCACAGCAGCCCAAGCCAGCCAAGAGAGGCTGGTTTCGATAGGCTTGACCCAAGAGGCAGATTTGAAGGTGGCCTGCAACACTTTCACGCCCAATCGAATACCTGCTAAAGACAAACAGACAGGCACCAGAAAATCAAAAATCCAGATGGGGTGTGAGCGCGCCCACACTGCCCGCATTACAAAAACCATGCCGAGCAAAAGCACGGGAAACAAAACACCATCGAGTAAATTTTTACCCAATAAAACGGACAACTCCCATTGGCTTGTGGCACGCCGCACACCCCAGACCACCAACCATGCCATTGCAATGCAAGCAAAAAACAAAACCAGCTCTAGCAAAGCTTCTTGGGAATTCATGCGAGACCACCAAAGCGCGGGGTCGTGCATCATGATAGGCGCAGAAGTCAAAGTTGATTCCTTGAATATTTTTCAAACATTGGCCAAAACTCGCAAGTGAGCTTCAACACTTCGGGACAACGCACTCAAGTTGTAGCCCCCTTCTAGGCAACTCACAATACGGCCATGGGCATATTTTTGCGCAATGTCTTTGATGCGCTGGGTCATCCACGCATAGTCTTGCTCGACCAAACCCAGTTGACCCAAATCATCTTCCCGATGGGCGTCAAATCCTGCACTGATGAAGATGAGCTCAGGCCGGTGCGCTTCCAAACGCGGGATCCACATCATCTCAATCAATTCCCGAATGTCCATGCCCTTGGTATAGGCAGGCACAGGCAAATTGAGCAAGTTGGCGTCGTGCTTGCGTGCGCCGCCCTCAGGGTAAAACGGATGCTGAAAGAAGCTGACCATCAAAATACGATCATCGCCCGCCACAATGTCTTCGGTGCCATTGCCATGGTGAACATCAAAATCAACAACAGCCACCCGCTTCAGGCCGTGGCGCTCTAGGGCATATTTGGCAGCAATGGCCACATTGTTGAAAAAACAAAAACCCATGGCTTTGTCGCGACAAGCATGGTGGCCAGGTGGGCGAATGGCGCAAAAAGCGTTTTCTAATTCACCCGCCATCACGGCATCGGTGGCATCCAAGGCAGCGCCAGCCGAGCGCAATGCAGCATGCCAAGTATGGGCATTCATGGTGGTGTCGGGGTCAAGCGCAGTGTGGGAAGGCCCACCCGCTTGCATGTCTTCAATCAGAGCCTCACTCAAACCTCTGAGCGAAGCTACGTACATGCGATCATGCGCCAATTCAATGTCGGCCAAGGAGGCTGGAGAAGGCTCTCTGCGCTCAAGCGCGTGATCAAGTCCCGTGATAAGCAGGCGATCCTCAATGGCATCCAGGCGCTGAAGGCACTCGGGGTGGCCTGCGCCCATTTCGTGCAAGCGGCAATCAGAGTGCGTGAAATAACCAGTAGCGCCCATGGATGTTGGATCAAAGAGGAGGGAAAATTTGTGAGGATTCCAGCTTATCACGACACCTGCACTCAATACAAAGGCTAAACTCAAGGCATGCGAAATTTGTCCTTGATCTTGATCAGTTTGGCGCTTTTATTTTCAGCTGGCACTCAGGCTGCTGAAAGCACCAAAAAACCGAAGTCAAAATCAAAAAACAAGGCGCCGGCTCAAACTGTGGCTGCTTCCTATGCCCAAAGGTCTGATGCCATGGCTTGGGCAGAGCGAATGGCTCAAGAAAATCAGCTAGACCCCCAGTGGGTCAAAGCGCAGGTGGCTCAAGCCAAACTAATTCCCAGCATTCCCAAGCTGATATTGCCGCCCGCGCAGGTTAGCCAAAAAAATTGGGCGGCCTACCGAGCCCGCTTCATCGAGCCCAAGCGCATTCAAGCGGGGGTTCAGTTTTGGCAGCGTCATCAAGCCCTGCTCCTTCAGGCCGAGCAAACTTACGGGGTGCCGCAATGGCTCATTGTGGGTGTGATTGGCGTTGAAACTTTTTATGGACAACACACAGGCAACTTCAGAGTCTTAGACGCCTTGAGCACCCTGACCTTTGACTTCCCCAAAGAACATCCCAGGGCCAAGGAGCGTCAGGCCTTTTTCTCCAAAGAATTGGCGCAGTTTTTAGCCATCGCCGCCAAGGAAAAAATCAATCCCACCAAACTCAAAGGCAGCTACGCGGGTGCCATAGGATTGCCCCAATTCATGCCATCGAGCTGGGTCAACTTTGCGGTCGATTTTGATGGCGATAAACACATTGATTTGTTCAACAGTCCGGCCGATGTCATTGGCTCTG
>SXGQ01105380.1_pt1 | contig 11073 bp, 10 predicted proteins | sample 3178371 | NCBI WGS metagenome assembly SXGQ01 (sample SAMN11356859, study PRJNA531348) | freshwater metagenome | isolation source: freshwater sample F1-20 | place: China: Fuxian Lake, Yuxi | collected 2017-12-25 | reverse complement strand
GTCGTCCTCGCCGCGATGCGCGATTTCACGGGGGCCCGCCGGGCGTGGGAGGACGCCCTGCGCCTCGGCGGCCCACGCCCACTGGTGGGGCATCATCTCAGCCTCGCGACCGCCCGGGCCGACAAGCGGGTCCTCGTTGACGCGCGCCGGGCCTGGCTCGCTGGCCGCCACGCTGAGGCCCTGTCGCTCGCGCGGGGCTCGGCCACCCCGCACGGCGATCGCATCGAGGCCGACATCCTCGGCGCCCTCGGCATGCACAGCGAAGCGCTCGCGCTTTGGGACGCCGCGCTGAAGGCCCGCGCCATCGACCGCGTCGCCCTCGCAGGGCGCGCCGAGACGCTCGTGCTTCTCGGTCGCAAGCACGAGGCCGATCTCGCGCGTCTCGCCTTCTACGCCGGGCTCGAGGACGAGGGCTGGGAGCCGCTGTTCCTCTACCGGCGGACGGTCCTGCGCTCCGAAGTCGAGGCCTCGCTGGCGGGGGCCGCCGCCGCCCCCGCCACATCGCCCGCACCCGCGGCGCCTGCAGAGAGCGAAGCTCCGCCGCTTACGTCCCCGGCCGTGCCTGTCGGGGACGTCCCGACGACCCTTGAGTGAGCCGGTACGCCATTTCGGGTTGACAGTCGCCCGCGGACTGCTTAGAAGCCGAAAGCCTGCTGGCGCCATGGCCAAGTGGTAAGGCAGAGGACTGCAAATCCTCCACCCCCGGTTCGATCCCGGGTGGCGCCTCCAGAGAGGCCGATCCCTTCGCGGGGGTCGGCCTTTCCTGATTTCGCTCAGCTCGCAGACGCGGGAGGCCGCCGTGAGGGACACGCCACCAGAGTCCGAGCACGCGTCGGCGCTCGCTGTCCTGGTCCGCTCGGTCGACGTGGGCGCCCCACGCTTCGCCCTCGACCTGGTCGGGACGTCCGTGGCGGCCGGTGAGGAGGTCACGCTCGCGCTCTTCGGCCCCGCGGTCGGAGTCTGGCTCCGCGAGCTCCGCGGGCCCCTTGGCGCGTTCGGGCGTGATCTGGCGCTCGTGCGCGCCATGGCCGAGGCTGGCGGCGGAACGTTGTCGGTCTACGCGTGCAGCGCCGCCGTGGCCGAGCTAAGTGAAGATCCGGACGCCCTCGAGGACGCCCGGATCGTCGACTGCGTGCTTGGCTGGCCTGGCATCTGGCGCGAAATCCGCCTCGCCCGCCTCGTCGTTATCTGACGACGCTGCGGGAGGCGGCGCGAGACGACCGTCTCAGGCTCGCGAGCGGGCGATGTCTTCGTCGGTGACGCGCTCGGACGGCGGCACACGCGAGGTCTCGTTCGTCACGCGCGCGGGCTCGTGCTGAATCTGGTCCTGCAGCATGAGGACCGCGTCCATGACGGCCTCCGGACGCGGCGGGCACCCGGGGATGTAGACATCGACCGGGATGATGTGGTCGATGCCCGGCACGGTCGCGTAGTTGTCGTAGAAGCCGCCCGTCGATGCGCACACGCCGAACGCGATGACCCACTTCGGCTCGGCCATCTGCTCGTAGATGCGACGAAGGACCGGCGCGTTCTTGTGCGTGATGGTGCCGACGACCCACAGCAGGTCGGCCTGACGCGGCGAGAAGCGCGGCACCTCGGCGCCGAAGCGCGCGATGTCGTGCTTCGCGGCCGCGGTGGCCATGTACTCCATGCCGCAGCAGGCCGTGACGAACGGGTACTGGAAGAGGCTGTAACTGCGGCACCAGTTGACGAGCTCGGAGAGCTTCGTCGTGATGACCTGCTCCTCGAATCCACCAGCGAGCGGGTTCTTGGCCATGGAGACTCCGGGTTGGGGCGCCGAGCGATCCGGCGCGGGACCGGACGCTAGCATTCCGCTCCGAGTCCGGCAACGCGGATCGACAGCGAGCCCCCGCCGCTCGCCCCCCGCAAGCCCGCGCGGCGCCCCGTGGGCCAGCGCGGGCCAACGTGCGCCGAAGTGGCGCCGCCCGATCGGATGTGCTCCACTGTCGCGGAACAACGGGCGGCGGCAGGACGTTCTGCCGTCGCGAGGCAGCCAGGCCGTGACCAGGCTGCCAATCGAGGCGCGCGTCGCCGGCCAGACCGAATGGCCAGAGGCAGGCGCCATGGAACGACAGGCCGCGTCGCGAGAGCGACGGGTGAAGGGTGGCTGGACGCGATGGGATGGCAAGCGGGTGGCGTGCTAGCGGAAGGCTCCGGGCAGCGGTCGGCGGACGTGAAGGCGGCCCGATGGGGTCGGGGGCCACTGCGCGGGCTCGTGTGGACGCTCGCGCTCTCCACGGCTGGCACCGGGTGCGATGGCGGGGGCGAGGCGCCAGCTGCGGTCATCCCGCAGGTCGAGGGCGGTGAGGCGCTGCCTTCGGTGACGGGTGCTCCACGCAACGCCTCGGCCGATCCCAAGGCCGCGGCGCCCGAGCTTCCGAAGGCGGGGGGCAGCCTCGCCGCGCAGGTGGCGAGCTTTCACCGTGCGCTCGGGGCTGGCGGGGCTGCGCCGTCGGATGCACAGCCATTCCCTGACGACACCCCGTTTCGGGACGTCGTCACCACGCGCGCGGCGGCCCTCGAAGGGCGGCTCCTGTTCTTCGCCGAAGGCGGCCTGACGCCACTCGGTGAGCGCTTTCTGAGCCTTTACCGGCAAGTTGATACGCAGGGGTTCGACCCGGTGAAGCTCGACGTCCCCGGGCTCGAGGCCGCAGTGAAGGCTTGGACCGAGGCCCGCGAGGCGGCTGGGCGCGGGCTCGGCGAGGGTGCCACGCCAGCACGGAAGGCGCTCCTCGACGTCATCCTGACGACGCACGGACAGGACGAGGCCGCCATCGAGGCTGCGCTTGGCAAGGCTGGCCTCGATGAGGAGGCGGCGGAAGAGGGCCTCGAGGCGCTCCGTGGACGCTTTGCCGCGCTCGGTGACACGCGCCGCGCGGCTGCCGAGGCGATGGTCGCTGCCGACCGGGCGATGCTCGCGCGCCTCGTCCGCTACGCCTTCGAGATGCGTTTCGCGCGATGGGCCCACCCGTTCACGGCCGACAAGGACCTCGCCACCGCGCGGAAGCGGGTCGGCGGCGAGCTCGGCGCGTGGCTCGAGCGCTTCCTGAAGGCCGACGGGCTCGACCTCGACGGGCTCCTCGAGGCCGCGACGCCGCAGCACCCCGATTACCCGCGCACTGTCGAGGCCCTCGCGCGCTACCGGGGGCTTGCGGCGCGACACGCCACGCACCTCGAGCTCGGCAAGGAGGTCGAGAAGCTGCGGCGCGGCAAGTCGGGCCCCGCGGTCAGGAAGCTCGCCGAGCGGCTGAAGCAGGAGGGGTACCTCGACAGCGACATCGGCGAGAAGTTCGACGCTGCACTCGAGTCGGCCGTCCTCGCGTACCAGCAGACGCATCAGATCAAGGACTCGGGCGAGGTCGACAAGATCATGCGCCAGTCGTTGAACAGGACCTTCGCCGAGCGGGCCGCCCAGCTCGCGCTGTCCTTGCAGCGCCTGCGCGAGAGCGATCTGCACCAGGGGGAGGCCCGTTTCGGCGAGGCCCAGATGCGTATCCGCGTCAATCTGCCCGCCTTCGAGGCCACGTTCTTCACGGGCCGGGAGGAGAGTCGACGCCACCGCGTGATCATCGGGAACAACACGACCGAGGGGGATGTCCGCAGTGGAAAGCGTGGCAAGATGAACCACACTCGTCTCTTCAGCGCCGAGATGTCGACAGTCGTGCTGAATCCGACGTGGAACGTGCCGCGCCGCATCAAGGAGCAGGAGCTCGACCTGCTGCTCCTCGAGGAGCCCGACTACTACGCGAAGCACAATTTCGAGGTGAAGGTGCTGCCCGATGGCTCGGAGGTCGTCGTTCAGCAGCCCGGTACCGGTAACGCGCTCGGAGTTGTGAAGTTCCTGTTCCCCAACGACTATTCCATCTACATGCACGACACGCCGAGCAAGAACCTTTTCTCGCGCCCGGTCCGCGCCTTCTCGCATGGCTGCATGCGCACGGAGAACCCCGTCGAGCTCGCGCGCTGGCTGCTCATCGAGGTCACCGGGCGCCTCACGACCGAGAAGTTCGACGAGATTCTTGAGTCCCGCAAGGAGTCGGCCTTCGCCCTCGAGTCGAAGATCCCGATCTCGACCGACTACGTGAACACCGGCTTTGACCCCGAGGGGCGCCTCGTCTTCTACTCGGACGTCTACGGCTACGACCGCGACTGGGCCGAGGGCAAGACGCCCTACGCCGCCGACGCGGACCACCCGAATACGCTCGTCTTCAAGGCCGAGCCGTGAGCACGCCCCCGGAGGCGCCAGACGGCACCCCCGAGCGGGTGGTCCTTGAGGGGCCCCTCGGGCCGCTTGAGCTCATCATCCACGACGACGGCTCGGTGACCTTCGTCGACCTGCCGCCCGAGCTGCTCGACATCGCCCACGCGCTCAACCCCGACGACCCGCTCGTCTGCGAGCGCCGGGCGCTGCTGCCCGTCAGGACCGAGGCGGACACGCTGGCCGAGCCTGACGACGCCGCCGAGCCCTGAGCCGCGTCAGCCGAACGTCGTCGCCCGCGCGACGAGCTCGCCGTAGCGGGACAGCGCCCCGATGTCATGGATGTCCTTGCTGAAGAGCGGGACCGGGACGATGGCCTTCCGCCCGCCTGCCGCCCGCGACAGCGTGGCGAGCGCCTCGGCATCGCGCGCCACGACGACGTTCCAGGCCCGCGCGGCCGCCTCGGCCGCCTCGGCGATTCGGCGCAGCGCCTCCTGATCGCCAAGCGGCGGGGCCTCGGCCCGGATGCGATGCGCGAGGCCGTCAAGTGCTGCGTCGGGGACGCGGCTCTCGCGCACGCGGTTCACGATCATGCCGTCAAAGGGCATCCGGTTGCGCTCAAGTTGCGCGGAGAGGAAGCCAGCTTCATCGATAGCGGCCGGATCGGTCGAGGTCACGACGAGGAAGCTCACGTCGGGGCCGCGCAGGATGGCCCGTACCCGGCCAGCCCGCTCCTTGAAGCCGGCGTAGAGTTCGTGGAGCGACTGGATGAAGTCGAGCAGATTCAGCAACATGTCCGCGCCGACAAAGCGGTTCAGACCGCGGACGATGATCGTGTTGAGCTTCAGCAGGCCGAGCCCGAAACGCCCCGCGGCCTTCGCGCCCTGGACGAGCATCTTCGCTGTCTGCGAGCCCATGAAGTCCTCGAGGCGGTCGGGGGCGTCGAGGAAGTCGAGCGCGTTGGCGGTCGGGGGCGTGTCGAGGACGATGAGGTCGTAGGCCCGCTTCTCGCGCAGCTCGTAGAGCTTCTCCATCGCCATGTACTCCTGCGACCCCGCGAGCGCCGAGCTCGCCTGCACGTAGAAGGGGTTGCCGAGGATCTTGTCGCGCGTGGCGACGGTCGGCGCATGGCGGCGGATGAGGTCGTCGAAGGTCGACTTCACGTCGAGCATCATCCCGAAGAGCTGCCCCGGGCGCCCGGACGGGCCGGGGGCGAGTGGCACCCCGGCCTCCTCGAAGTGGGCCGGGTCGATCTCGACCTCGCGGTTGCCGAGTTCCTTGAGGCCGAGCGAGCTCGCGAGTCGGCGCGCAGGATCGACCGTCAGCACGAGCACCTTCAGCCCGAGACGCGCCGCGTGGACCGCGAGCGCCGCCGACGTCGTGGTCTTGCCGACGCCGCCAGGTCCGACGACGACGATGGTCTTCTTCTCGGTGAGGAGCGTCTCGAGCATCGACTCGTTCATCCCCCGGCGAGGCCGTCGTCGTCAACCACGGACTCGACCGCGGATGCGGGGGCCGAATCGTCCTCCGTCGGCCCGCGGCCGGTGACCTCGAGCGCGCGCTTGCCGATGCGCGGGTAGCCGTCGAAGTGCACCGTGTGAAGGGTCAGCCCGAGGGCAGGCGCGGTCTGTGCGGCGTCGTCTCGCCGCAGGGTCGCGAGCAGCGTGCTGATCCACTCCGGAGGCCGCCGCCCGAGCCCGACCGAAATCAGCGAGCCGGCCATGATACGCACCATGTTGCGTAGAAATGCGTTGCCGGTGATGGAGATCGTCACCAGATCATCGGCGTCGATCTCGAGCGTCACCGCGTGGATGGTGCGTCGGGTCGACTTTGCGTCGCAATGGACGCTGCGGAAGGCCGCGAAGTCATGCTCGCCGAGGAAGTGCGCGCTCGCCTGCCGCATCGCGTCGAGGTCACAGCGCGGCTGCTTCGGGCACCACGCGAAGCGGCTCGCGAGGGCCCGTCGCGGGCCGAGCTGCACGCGGTAGAGGTAGGTCGTCGCGAGCGCCACGTCGCGCGGGCGCACGCCGAGCGGCAGGGCTCCGATCGCGGTCACCGAGATGTCGTGCGGGAGCCGCGCGTTGAGCCCGCGCAGGAGACCGTGCTCGGGGATGGCCTTCGTCGTCTCGAAGCTCACCGGCATCGCGCGGGCGTGCACCCCCGCATCGGTCCGCGAGCTCGCCCAGGCCTCGACCGAATGGCCGACGATGCCCTCGATGGACTGCACGAGCTCGCCCTGCACGGTCCGCTTTCCAGGCTGGTACTGCCAACCCGAGAAACCCGTCCCGTCGTACTGCAGGGTCAGGAGGATGTTGCGGGGCGACGCCTCGGCCATCGTGCGCGGTCTCCGTCGGGGGCCTCGCCGCTCAGAACTCGAAGGCGAGACCGAAGGAGAGCGCGTCGTCACTCAGCACGAGCGAACGACCGCCGCCGAAGTCGTCCAGCACGTTATGGCTGAACTCTGCGAAGATGTAGGTGTTTCGTACGTCGGCCTCGTCGCGCATGCTCGCCGCCATGCCAGGCGCCAGCACGTCGAGGAGGAACATGAGCCCGCCCGCGGCGTGCCAGCCGAAGGTCAGGCCCGAGCCGCGCCGCGAGGCGCCCCCTGCACCGACCGCGCTCGAGATGTCGTCGTTCGCGTCGGTCGCCCACCACAGCCCCGCCGAGAGCCCGGCCTTGCCGTACGGCACGAGGGGAAACCCGTAACGGGCTGTGGCCCAGTCGAAGCGGTAGACGAGCGACAGCGAGAGGGGCATGAGGTTGAAGCCGACCTCGTCCTCGGTCGCCTCGCCGTCGCCGTCGCGCGCGTAGCCATCGACCCAGCCGTAGCCCCCGCCGAGACCGACCGCGACGGTCCCGAAGCCGTTCCACAGCTGCCAGTCGAAGTGCCCCCGCAGGAGCGTCAGCTGCTTGCCGCCGAAGACATCGGCCCATGGGGTCTTGTCCGCGTCTCCGAAGGTCGAGTCGACTGCGGGCCCGTAGTTGCCCCCGTGCAGCTCGAACATGCGGCCAGGGCCCTCCTGCGGTTTCGCCGCCGCGGCTCCGCCCGAGGTCAACGCCAACGCGGCCGTCCCAGCGGCCAGACCGGTCCTTGCGAGGCTCATCATCAGCGGACGCATCACGACGGCTCCTTGGCGAGGTGCGGGCGTGTCGCACCAAGGCGTCGCCGCGCGAGGATGAAGGCCGCGGTCAGGGCGAGCCCGACAGCGAAGGCGCCAGGCGCGCCGAGCGTCAGCACGAGCCACGCGCACCAGACGACGGGCGCCAGGATCACGCGCACCGCGGCGCGAAGGGTCGGCTCGTCCGCGATCCAGGCTGCGGCGAAGCGCCCGTAGCGGTAGTACGACTCGACGAAGGCGCGACCTGTCGCGGTGGTGCCAAGGACATCGTCCCGAAAGGCCCGCAGGATGTCGAGGTGCTCGTGCATCGCCGTCCCGTGCGCAACGGTCGCAATGAAGCAGAAGTTGCCCGGCTCGTCGCCGCCAGCCGCGACATAGCCCTCCCAGAAGTCGAGGGTCTCCTCGGGGACCGCGGTCAGCATGTTCGACAGCGGCGAGGCGTTGTCCGCGTCATCGACCGCGACGACGCCGACATGGTAGGTCCGGCCGTTCTCGAGCGCGCTGTCGATGTCGTAGGACGTCGCGCCGATGTCGTCGGCGGAGGAGACCGCGTCCAGATCGTCGTCGCCGAACGCCACGTCGTCCCAGTAGACCGTGTAGGTGGTCGCGCTCGCGTCGTTGACCTCGTCGCTCCAGCCCAGCGCGATCCGCTCGTCCCCACCTGTCGCCTCGTCGAGTGTCGGCGCGGACGGCGGCTCGAGGTCGGTGAGGACGTCCACGGTCTCGTACTTCACGGACGCGAGCGTCGGCTCCTCGAGGATGAGGTACAGCTTCGCCGTGCCTTCCGTGTCTGCGTCGCAGTCGCTGCCGATGAGGCTCGCGAAGTCGACGCGCAGCGAGATCGAGGTCTCCGTGAGCTCGCGCTGCGCGGCGGGCACGAAGCACGACCCGTCGGTCGCCTCGGGGTTCGCGTTGGTCGTCGCGCACGTCTTGCCAGGCGGGGCGTAGGCCACCGCGTATTGCCAGTTGCCAGCGGGCAGCGGGCTCACGCGGAAGGTCACCGTCGCCTCGCCGCCACGATAGCGCTCGCAGTCGTCGACGTTGATGACGTGCGTTGTCGCGTTCACGGTCACGCCGAGGCGGTCGGAGAGCTGCCCCTCGAGGGCGCCCTCGCCCTCGATGCCGACGAAGGCGTAGTTCGGGATTTCCGCGCGGGCCGCGGGCGCTGCAGCGAGGAGCGCGAGGGCGCCGAGGGTCATGAACGGACGGAGCGTCTTCATGTCGGACTCGCTAGGCAAGAATCATGCCAGGTTTCGGGTGTTGAATTCACAGGGTTTCTTGGCGGACCGTCGCCGGCCAATGTGCCAGCGTGACAGCAGCGTGTGACACAGTGGCACAGTGGCACGGCGTGTCACGCGAACATGTCACTTTGGCACGTCAGTCGGAGGCCTCCGCGAGCCAGCGCGCGATGATGGTCTCGCAGGCGGCCGCGGTCCGGTGCAGTGGGTCCGCCATCACGACGACGCGCAGCGCCCCGTCTGCTCCGAGGCTCGGTGAGCTGACCCGGACCGCGTCGCTGTCGAGGGCGTCCCGGAGCCCTGCGGCGCCTCTCGCGCCATCCTCGGCTGCGGTCGGGGCGGGTCGCCCTGTCGGGGCCGCGTCGCTGTCGTCGTCGTCCTCGAGGTCCACGTCATCGAGGTCGCGCAGCGCGGCGGCCGCCTCGACGTCGGGGTGGGCGAGGAGGGCGGCCTCGGCGCGTGCGAGCGACGGTGTCTCGCGGAATCGCACGGTCAGGACCGCGGCGAGACCGGAGAAGGCCGACACGAGGACTGGCACGATGCCGATCGGGACCGATGCGAGGGCGGGCAGCAGCGCCAGCAGCTCGTCGGCGGCTGTCCCCTCGGCGAGCAGGGCCTCATCCTGCGCGGGGGCCACGGCGCTGAACGCGAGCGCGGCCGGGAAGGGTGCCGGGTCGAGGACGGGCTGGTAGTTCAGCAGCGCGACGGCCTGGGACGACAGCGCCTGGACCCCGCGACGCCCCGCGGCGGCCGCCGAGCGGAGGACCACCGCGTCGACGGTCACGACGGGCGGCAGGAGTCCGACGCCTGGCGCCGCGGCCGCCGTCAGCGCCTCGAGCACGGGCGCGAGCGTCGAGGCGATGTCGCCAGGGAGGGCGATGACGGTCTCGTCCGCGAGGTCGCCGCAGCTGGCCAGTCTCGGCCAGCGCAGCCGAGCGGGCCCTGCGAGGCCGGACGCCACGGGGGTCCGTGCGAGCCCTCCGGAGGCGTCGACCACCCGGACACCCGCCTTCACGAGTCGCGGCCCCTCGCGACGTGCGACGATGGCGGGGCAGGCGAGGGCGGCGATGTCGACCTTCGACGGGTCGACTGCGCCGGGCGCCACGACCGGGAGGCTCGCGCCGCGCCAGGTCACGGAGGCCCCCGCCGAGCCTGTCCCGGCCACCGGGATGAAGCGACCGATGGCGTCCTGGTCGACCTCGAGCGCGGCCTGGAGCTCGCGGCCGAGGGCCCCGGTGATGCCGAAGAGGGCGACGTTCTCGGCGGGGGCTTCGTGCTGTCCCATGGGCTCGCTCGTTGGAGAGGGTCGGATGCGGCCTGCCCTCTGTTCCCGGCGTGGCGAGGGTGCTACGCTAGTCGATGGAGGCAAGGCCGGAGGCGGACGATGAAGAACCTGATGGCCCACGTCAAGCTCGCCTGGCTCGCGCTCGTGAACCGGATCGGGCCGGGGCGCCCCGCGGCGATGCGACGGCTCGGCCTCGCCCTGCATACGGAGGGGCGTGACGCGGAGGCGTGGGTCCACCTCGCGGAGGCGGCCGTCCTCGAGCCCGACCACGCGCACGGACATTACGCCCTCGGCTCGGTGCTCGCGGCCCTCGGCCTGCCGAACGAGGCGCGCGTCGCCTTCGTCCGGGCGCGTCGCCTCGACCCCGGTCAGCCCGACTATGCGTTCGCACTCGGCAACGCATGGTTCGAGGCGCGCGAGATCGCGCTTGCGGTGCACGCCTACGAGGTCGCGGTTGCGCTCCGTCCTGACCATTCGCGGGCCTGGTTCAACCTTGGGCACGCCCTCAAGGAGAAGGGACACCTCAAGGCCGCCGCGACCGCCTTCCGCCGTGCGGTTCAGGTCGACACGACCTTCTACAAGGCGCGGTTCATGCTCGGCTACGTGCTCGCGCTGCTCGACCTGAACACCGAGGCAATTTCCCAGTATCGCCAGACGCTCGCCGACGCGCCCGATTACCTGAAGGCGTATTACAACCTCGGTAACTGCTACCTCAAGTGTGGCAGGCTCCACGAGGCGCTCGAGGCCTATGCGGCGATCCTCGAGCGCGATCCGCGGCACGCCCGCGCGACCTTTGCGGTCGGACAGGTCCTCGCGCGGCAGGGGGAAGTCTCCGAGGCGCTCGCGCGCTTCCAGCGGGCGCTCGAGCTCCGTCCCGACTTCGCCGAATGCCACCTCGCGTGCGGTCGCGCCTGTGAGAGCGCGGGGCGGCTGCGCGAGGCGCTGCATCACTACCGGGCCTACCTCAACGACCCCACGGCCGAGGATCCGCGCGGCGAGCTCGCGCGCCACGTCGCGACCCTCGAGCCGCGGCTGATGCGCCCCACGGCAGAAATGCCGCGACCGCAGGCGGTCGGCGTTGACGAACCGCGTCCGGTCGCGCAACGTCCGTCCCACGGATGAGCGATCCTGCCCCCGAGACCGTCACGACGAACCCGGAACACGCAGTCAGCCCGAGCGACGCCGGTCGTCGGCTCGTCGTCGGCATCGCGG
>SXGQ01393375.1_pt1 | contig 11074 bp, 9 predicted proteins | sample 3178371 | NCBI WGS metagenome assembly SXGQ01 (sample SAMN11356859, study PRJNA531348) | freshwater metagenome | isolation source: freshwater sample F1-20 | place: China: Fuxian Lake, Yuxi | collected 2017-12-25 | reverse complement strand
GGTATCGTGCGGATCACTGCCCCGTTCGGCGAGCGCATCGACAAGCGCGGCGATCAGACCGTGGGGCGTCTGTGCCGCCAGCCCGCCATCGGGGCGTGCCTTGCCGCGCGGGGTTCGCACGGCGTCGTGGATATAGACGTTCATCGGACGAACTCCGCCAGCCGACCGCGCCAGGCCGGGGGGTGGGGATAGGCGAAGAAGCCGACGGGCGCGCGAACCACATGCGGGATCGCCGCGATCGCGACCGCGACGGTGGCGTCGGTCAATGCGCGCGCGCGCGGCATGTCGGGATCGCCCTCGTCGATCGACAGCGTCATGCGGATGTTCGGTCGTCCCTCGACATCGATCGTCCAATGCGCCGCAGCCAGGTCGGGATGCAGCGACGGATCGGATGTCCACAGGATCGCCAGTTCGATGCTGGCGCCGCCTTCCAACGCAGCGATCCACCGCCAGCGCGTCGCCGCCACGCTGCCCTTCGGGATCGTGCCCGCCGCGACGACGATATCGCGTGGTGCGACGACCAGTTCGGGCGCGGGGTCGAGCCGTGCGATGCGGTCGCCCGTGCCCTGTGCCGCGCGATGGAGGACTTCGGAAAACAACTGGGTGTAAAGCGCCGCCAATGGCCCTTTGGTGATGTCCTCCGCTATGGGGTTGCTGCCGAAGCCCATCAGACCGAACACGAAGCCGGGAGCGCGCATCGCCGACGCATCGACCGTCTCATGCACGACGACGCGGTCGATCGTGCTGCACAACCCGGTGGCGGCCAACGCAAAGCGTTCGACGATCGCGCCGGGATTGATCCCGAGCCCGGCGAGCGAACTCGCTCCGTCGTCGCACGCGCGGCGCAGCGGCTGGGCGTAATCGGCTTCATGCACCCAGGGAGCGTGAAATCCGGCAATCGAAATGACGTTCTTCCCCGACCTCAGCAACCGCTCCACATCGCGGTTGAGCGCTGAATAGGGGAGGGTGATGCGCGGCATATGGAGCACGATGTCGGCATCGAGCGCCAGAATGGCTTCGATATCGTTGGTGGCGTGGAGGCCGATCGGCGGACGTCCTGCGATCGTCCCGGCGTCCTGCCCCGATTTCTCTTCGGAATAGACGTAGCAGCCGACCAGTTCGAGGTCGGGGTGATCGATCACGCGGCGCAGCGCCGTCCTGCCCATCGATCCGGTCGCCCATTGAATGACGCGGTAGGCCACGCCGTCAGGCCACGGCCCGACCGGAGTCGATGAAACTGCGATCTGCCCAGACGGCGTGCGTACCGCTGCTGATCTTGTGCGGAAGCGCGATGCGACACACCGGACCGGCGGCGATGTCCTTCGCATCGATCAGGATGCATTCGGAGGTGCCGAGATTTTCGTCCGTCACGAAGCTGACGAGGTAGCCATCGTCCTCGTCGGTGGCGCCGATGCGGGGGGCGAAGGGGGCTTCGCTGGCGTAGCGGCCATCCTCCAGGATCAGTTCCTCAGTCTTGCCGGTTTCCAGATCGTGCTTGACGAAGCCGTTGAACAGGAACCAGCCGGGCTTGGACGTCGTCGAATAGACATAGCGATAGGGGCGACCGGCAACGCGTGCATTGATCATCCCGAATTCGACGGTGCGGTCGGACAGGCGTTCCTCGCGCGTGGTGCCGTCCTTCAGGTTAAATCGCCAGCGGTGCAGCCGCGAGCGAAAGCTGTGTTCGTCGAGATAGGCCATCATATGCTCGAACCCCTCGGGCGCGTCGCCCAGCGGGTCCGGCGTCGGATTTTCCTGGAAATAGCCGTCGAGCACGATCTCGTCGCCGTCCTCATAGGCGTTGACGAAGTGCAGCGCGTAGCAGGGCGCGCCTTCGAACCAGCGAATATCCTCGGTGCCGCCGTGGCGCGGCAGGATCGCGAAGCGTGACGGCATGTCGTTGAAGAACCGCACCGCGTGGATATTTCGTCCGAGCAGCGTTTCGTCCCAGAACACCGGAAGGTCGTTCAGAATCGAATAGTTCTCGGTGAACGCCATGTCATGGGGCAGGCGCGGACCCGGTAGAGGCACCGGGACATAGGATTTGAGCCGCCCATCGGCACCGACCACGCCGTAATGCATATAGGGCGGGTGTTTGGAATAGTTGAAGAACAGCAGCTCTCCGGTCGCCTCATCCACCTTGCAATGCGCCGATACCCCGTCGAGCGGTGCCCAGGGCGCGACGCCCAGATCCTCGAGCGTATCGGGATCGACCTGATACGCCTCTCCGCATTGATAGAAGGTGGACACCAGCTTTCCGTTGTGGACGACGACATCGGTGGATGCGCTGTCCTTGAGCGCGCCGTGGGCGCCAAAGCCGGGACGCTTGGCGGTTTCGACCGGATCGGCCAGCCCGCCCCACAGCGATGCCCCCGCTTCCTGTTCGGCAACGAAGCAGCGCGTGCGGACGAAGCGGTTTCCGTACCGCACGCGGCCTTGCGAAAACTCGATGCGGTGGAGCATCGCATCGCCATCGAACGGATGGTGACGCCCCAGCGGCTGGTGCACCTGATTTTCGGTGTTGCGGATATACATCCCCGCAATGTCGGTCGGGACGCTCCCCTCGATCACCTCCAGATCCTCGGCATCGACCTCTTCATGCACCGGCGTCCATGCCCCGGTCAGAGAGGGGTGGTTGCTGGGCTTCAGGCTGGTGACGACCGGGGGGTGGCGGAAAAGCTTCATAGAGAGTCCTCAGGTGCGGCGACCGTCGAAGGGAGGGTGCGACGGTCGCCTTTCGGTAAGCGGCGGCAGATCAGAATTTGCTCGAGAACCGGACGCCGTACGTCCGCGGCGGGCCGTAAAGCGACGCTTCGTCGCCCAGGAACGGGATGACGCTGACGCGGTAGAGCTTGTTGGTCAGGTTCTTCGCCCAGACCGATACCGCCCAGCCGTCATCCGCGGCACCAATGCCGATGCGTGCGTTCAACAGGCCATAGCCCGGCTCGAAATTGGTGTTGTCCGGCCCGTAGAAGAAATCGTCCTGATAGACATAATCGACATGCGCCTTGGCCGACAGGGCGCCAAGCGGCACGACATAATCGGCGGCGACCGAATATTGGAAATCGGACGTCCGGGGTAGTTTGTTGCCCGTGAAGTCGAGATTGCGGCCGACATCGAGAGAGTCGAGATATTTGGCGTCGATGATCGAGCCCGATCCCGACAGCGTCAGCCCTTCGGTGACGGCCAGTGTGAGTTCGCCCTCGACGCCCCTGATCTTGGCATTTGCGGCATTGGCGACGACCGTCGTCAACAACACGTCGTCCAGCTGCTCGACCTGCAAATCCTTGAAATCGAGCTGGAACGCCGACAGGTTCAGACGCACGCGGCGATCGAAGAAGTCGCTCTTGATCCCGATTTCATAATTCCATGCGGTTTCCGGGTCGAACGGACGCGACGCCGTCGCCGCGTCGGGCGTCGCCGACTGCCAGCCGCCGCCCTTGAACCCGCGCGCGGCCGAAGCATAGAGCAGGATATCGGGTGTCGCCTTGAATTCGACCGCCAGTCGCGGCGTGAATTCGCGCCAAGTGTTATCGACATCGACCGCATATGGCTGGCGCAGCGGTGCGGGCGACAGGATGTCGCCCGGCAGCCCGAGGCTGAGGATACGGGCCGAGGCCACCATCTGCTTGTGGTCGATGGTGTAGCGACCGCCCGCCGACACCGTGAGTTGCGGCGTGATCGCATAGGATAGTTCGCCGAACGCGGCATAATTCTGGGCGATGCCGACTTGCTCGAAGATATTGTCGCCGTCCAGGCTGTCGCGCGTGCCGCCGGGGCCGCCGGGCAGGAACGAGCGCGCCGTATTGCGCGAGCTGCGATCGGTTTCCTCGCGCAGATAATAGAGGCCGACCAGCCAGCGCAGCGATCCGGTCGCGTTCGATGCCAGACGCAGTTCCTGGGTGATGCCCTGATATTCCTCGAACTGGGTGAGGACCGAGTCGGTGAAGGACGGCGGCGAACCGGCACCCGCCTGGCTGTAACGCTGTGCCGAGTCGCCGACGCGCACGGCACCGAGATAGGTGAACCGCGCAAAGTCGGTGTCGTAATCGACGCGCCCGGTCAGGCCGTAGGTCTTGCGACGATTGAACTGGAAATAGGGGGTTTCGGTGGTGCGTGGATCCTTGGAGATCTGGCCTGTGGTGATCGGACCGATGCCCGGCCGCGTCGGATCGTCGACTGCATGGCGGGCCTGGCCGCCGCCTTCATCCTTGCTGAAATCGGCGATCAGGTTGACCGTCAGGTTGCCGGTCGGATTGGCCAGCACCGAAACGCGCCCGGCATAGCTGTCGAGATCGTCCAGTTCCTGCCCATTGACGATGTTGCGGCTGTAGCCATCGCGGCGATTGGTGGTGAAGGCGACGCGCGCCGCGACCGTGTCGCCGAGCGCGCCGGTGGCATAGGCTTCGGACTGGACGCTGTCGTAATTGCCGATCGACAGGTTGAAGCCGCCGGAGGAGGTGAAGGAGGGCGCAGCGGTAATCAGGCTGATCGCGCCGCCGACCACGTTCTTGCCGAAGATCGTTCCCTGGGGACCGCGCAGCACCTCCACCCGTTCCAGGTCGAAGATCGGCGGGGTCGCCGAGCCCCGGCGTCCGATGTAGATTTCGTTGAAGAACAGCCCGATCGACGGATCGGCGGTCGCGCTGTTCAGACGAACCGTGCCGACGCCGCGAATAAAGGCTTCCTGCTCCAGCGAGCTTTGAGTCTGGAAGGTGAAGCTGGGCGTGCGTCCGGCAAATTCCGACAAGTCGACGATCTGGGCGTCGCGGATCGTATCACCGTCATAGGCGGTGATGGCGATGGGTACGTCCTGAAGGCTTTCGTCGCGCTTTCGCGCGGTCACGATGATGTCTGCGATCTGGGGCCCATCGCTTTGCTCGGTCACTTGCGGTTCGGAGGCAGCGACATTCGCCGCGACCCCGTCCTGTGCGTGGGCGGGGGCGGCGAGGGCCATCAGGCCCACGCTGCTGCTGGTGAGCATCGAACGCAACAAGGTCGTACGAAATCCCGTAGCCATATCCTGTCCTCCCCATGATCCGCCCGACCTGATTGGCCGTGGCGCGGCATTAGTCGCTTTATGCAAGCAAGCTTGCGCAAGGTCGCTTGCTTGTCAAGACTAACTTGTTGACAGGCGCGATCGAAGGCCGCAAGTTGCTTGCATAAACAGACCAAGGGAGAGGTTATGTCGGCTTCGGACGAAACGAAGATCGCGGTCGGGCGTGCGATGATCGCCGCGTGGAACGCCATGGACTGGGACCGGGCGGCGTCGATGCTGACCGAGGATGCCGTCCTTCATTCGATGATGATCGACCCGATCGAAGGGCGCGACGCGATCCACAAGCGCATCGCCGGGCTCGGCGCGTTGGCCGACAGTATCGACCTGCACGTCAGCAATATCGGCGTCATCAACGGCACGCTGTACATGGAGCGGATCGACCGGTTCGTGTGCAAGGGGAAGCCCGGCGCGACGCCGGTGTGCGGGGCGCTGGAATTCGAGGGCGACAAGATCAAGGTGTGGCGCGAATATTACGACCGCCACCATCTGCTGACCCAGATGGGCATGGCCGAGGATTTCGATTCGAGCACCCGCTGAACAAGGATCGATCCGCCATGGCCACCGCCGCCGTTCCGCCGCCCCAGATTGCCGCATGGCCAGCGCCATCCCGAAGCTGGTTTGCGGTGGCGGTGCTGACCCTGGGGTATATCGTGTCGTTCGTCGATCGGACGATCCTCAGCCTGATGATCGATCCGATCAAAGCCGATCTGGGGCTGACCGATACCCAGATCGCGTTGCTTCAGGGCCTGGCATTTGGCTTGTTCTACACGGTGATGGCGTTGCCGATCGGGTGGCTGGTCGATCGGGTATCGCGCAAGGGCGTGATCGGCGTCGGCGTCACGATATGGTGCCTGGCGACCGCGGCGTGCGGGCTGGCGGGCAATTTCTGGCATCTGTTCGTCGCCCGGATGGGCGTGGGCGCGGGAGAAGCGACCTTGTCCCCCGCCGCGATCTCGATGATCGGCGATAATTTTCCGCCTGAAAAGCGCGCGTTTCCGATCAGCATCTATTCCATGGCCAGTTCGATCGGAGCGGGATTGGCACTGATGGTCGGCGGCGCCGTCATCGGCGCGGTCGCCTCCAGCCCGGAGGTGGTGCTGCCGATCGTCGGGGCGGTTGCGCCGTGGCAGGCGACGTTCATCATCGTCGGTCTGGCCGGGCTGGTCGTGGTCGTGCTGCTCGCCTTCGTGACGGAACCCGCCCGGCGCGAAGTGCCGGTTCACGGGGCCGTGGGGGGCGGGCTGATGGCGCATCTCAAACGGCACCCCGCATTCCACTTGCGGCATCTGGGCGGCATGGCGCTGTATTGCGTGCTGATCTACGGCGTGCTGTCCTGGATGCCCGCCTATTTCATGCGGTCGTTCGGATGGGGGCCGGCCGAAGTCGGGTTGCGCTACGGATTCGTCGTGATGGTGTTCGGCGGTTTCGGCCTTTCGGCGGCGGGATGGCTGGCATCGCATCTGGCACAGCGCGGGATCGAAGCGGCGAGCCTGAAGATTACCGGCTGGTCGATCCTGGCGGTAACGCCGCTGATGATCGCGGCGTGCCTGGCGCCCACTGGCTGGATCGCGCTGGCGATTCTGGTGCCCGGGATGGTCGCCTTTACCGCGTCGGGCGGGATCGCGGTCGCGGCGCTGTGCGAAGCGGCGCCGGGCACGCTGCGAGGCCGGGTCGCCGCACTTTACTTCTTCGTCCTGGGGGTCGTGGGGCTGACGGTCGGGCCGGTCAGCGTCGCATTGATTACCGAGTATGTGTTCCGCGATCCCCGCGCGCTTGGCCCCGCCATCGCGGTGGCAGCGGGCGTGCTGGGACCGCTTGCGGGTCTGCTCGTCCTCTCCGCCATCGCGCCGTTCAAGCGCGCGGTTGCGGCCATGGCGGCGAGCACCGCGATCACAGCCGAAGGAGCGTTGGCATGACCTATATCCTGGGCGGTTGGCAAAGCGACTTTTCCGCGAACTGGGCACGCGAGGGTCTCGACCTGGCCGATGCCTTCTCGCAGACGCTCGAATCGGGGCTTCGGGCGGCCGCTCTGGATGCCGAGGATATCGAGGTCGGGCATGTCGGGAATTTCGTCGCCGAACTGTTCGCAGGCCAGGGGTTGCTGGGCGGTTTCTTCGGTCAGGTCCACCCCGCGCTCGATGGTCTGCCGACCTCGCGTCACGAAGCCGCCTGCGCGTCGGGCTCGGTCGCGATCATGGCGGCGATGGCGGATATCGAGTCCGGGCGATACGACCTCGCCTGCGTCATCGGGTTGGAGCAGATGCGCAACGTGCCGGGCAAACAGGCGGCGGAGCATCTGGGTGCAGCCGCCTGGGCGGGGCATGAATATGGCGATGCGACCTATGTCTGGCCGCGCGCCTTTTCCGACCTGACGGACGAATATGATCGGCGCTACGGCATCGATCCCGCGCATTTGAGTCGGATTGCCGAGATCAACTTCGCGAACGCCAGGGCCAACCCCAATGCCCAGTCGCGCGAGTGGCGATTCACGCCCGAACGCTTCACCGCAGACGATGAAGCGAACCCGGTCGTCGAGGGGCGCATCCGCAAGACCGATTGCGGTCAGGTCACCGATGGCGCCAGCGTGATCTTTCTCGCATCGCCCGAACGCGCCGCCGAACATGCGCGCCGTCGGGGCATCGCGCTCGACAGCCTGTCGCGCATATCGGGGTGGGGCCATCGTTCGGCGCCGATCTCCTACACCCGCAAGATCGCGGATTCGGAACAGGCGAGCCATGTATTTCCGCAAGTGAAACGCGCAGCAGAGGAAGCGCGCGCGCGCGCCGGAATCGATCTGGATGCGATCGACGCGTTCGAGGTCCATGACTGTTTCACCACCACCGAATATATGGCGATCGACCATCTTGGTCTTACTGCGCCCGGCGAGGCGTGGAAGGCGATCGAGAGCGGCGCCATCGAAAAAGGCGGTGCGACTCCCGTCAATCCATCGGGGGGGCTGATCGGCTGTGGCCATCCTGTCGGCGCGACCGGCATCCGCATGGCCCTCGACGGACACAAGCAGGTGACCGGCACCGCGGGTGACTATCAGGTCGATGGCGCACGCGCGGTGCAGACGCTCAACATCGGCGGATCGACCACGACGACCGTCAGCCTGATCGTCGAGCGGGGATGATCGACCGACGAACCATCATAATCGGGGGCACGGCGACGTGGTTCGCCGCAAGCATCCCGGCACTGGCACAGGAGAGAGACATGACCGACCATATCGCCACCCTGCGACGCGTGATCGAAAGCTGGCACCGCGCCGACGTGGAGGGCGTTCTCGCCTGCCTTCATCCCGACATCGTCTGGAATAACTCTGGCGGCATCCGCGCGCCGATCCGCGGACGCGACGCGATGCGCAAGGCGCTGGAGGCGATGAAGGGACGGATCGTCAACAATCGCTGGCGGCTGTTCGACGTGGCGCAGGTCGGCGACACGGTATGGATGGAGGGAGTCGACGAATTCGATACCGTGGACGGTATCCGCGTCGCCATCCCCTATTGCGGGATCCTCGACTATGAAGACGGGGTGATCCGCCATTGGCGCGAATATTTCGACGGGCGGTTGCAGGAAAACCAGCTCGCCGGACAAGGGGTGAGCGAGCATGTCGAGGCGATGCTCGCGCGGCCTGCGGTGTGACCATGGCCACCGCAACCAGCATCCCCGATACGCTGCCGCCGTTTCGCGAAACCGGGTTCATGCCGGTCGATCTGGCGGTCGAGCGACGCGACGACGGTACGATCATCCTGTCCGCGAACGTGCCGCTGGCCGATTTCGACGCCAACCTGCCCGCCGCGTTCGGGCGTGCCGCCGCGGCGCAGGGTGACAAGCCCGCGCTTGCGTGGCGCGAGACGGGGCATGATGGCTGGCGCACGATCGGCTATGTCGATCTGAAGCGCCGCATCGACGCGACCACCCAGTGGCTGCTCGATCACGCACCCGATGGACGCCCCCTGCTGCTGATCGCCGACAACGGTTTGGCTTTTGCGGTGATGAGCTTTGCCGGTTGGGCCGCCGGGCTGCCGGTCGTACCCGTCAGCAGCGCCTATGCCGCGCTGGGTGGGGACTATGGACGCCTGTCGCATGTCGTTGCCAAGACGTTGCCGGGCGTGGTCGTCGCGGGAAGCGCGGCGCGCATGGCCGATGCGCTGCGCGTGCTCGATCTGGGCGACGCGCTGATCGTCGCCGACCGGCCTGAGCAGCTGGATCGCCCTGCCACTGCGTTCGATACGCTTTACCAGACTGCGCCCAGCGACGCGGTCGGCATCGCGATCGACGCGATCCGTCCCGACGACATCGCCGCCTATATGCTGACGTCCGGGTCCACCGGCCTGCCCAAGCTGGTCGAGATCAGCTTCGACAATCTGGGCGCCAATTCGGTGCAGTGCCGTCAGATGGTCGGCGAGGCTGCGGGCTGGCAGGATGCGATGCTCGACTGGCTGCCCTGGCACCACGCCGCCGGTGCGTCAGTGCTGCGCACCACCCTCACCGAAGGCGGCACGCTTTACATCGACGATGGCAAGCCGGTCCCCGGCCTGTTCGACACGTCGATCCGCAATCTGCGGGAGGTCGCGGTCGGCTTCTACAACAATGTGCCGATGGGATACGGCATGCTGGTCGAGGCGCTGGAGGCCGATCCGGTGCTGCGCCGCACTTTTTTCTCCAAACTGCGCGTCATGCTCTACGGCGGCGCCGGGTTGAGCCAGCCGGTGTACGACCGGTTGCAGGCATGCGCGATCGCCGAGACCGGCCACCGTATCATGCTGACCTCGGGCTATGGTGCGACCGAAACCGTGTCGGCATTCATGGCGATCTATTTCGAAAGCGATCTGGTCGGCATCGGGCTTCCCGCGCCTGGCGCCACCGTCAAGCTGGTGCCGCAGGGCGACCGCTATGAAGTGCGAGTCAAGGGCCGGATGGTCACGTCGGGTTATCTCGACGAACCGGACAAGACCGCAGCGGCGTTCGATGACGACGGCTATTACCGCACCGGCGACATGGCGGTGTTCAACGATCCGGCACGCCCCGAGGCGGGCCTGGCCTTTGCCGGTCGGCTGGCCGAGGAGTTCAAGCTGTCGAGCGGTGCATGGGTCTATGGTGGCGCCCTGCGCGATCAGTTGATCAAGGCATTGTCGCCGATGGTGCAGGACGTCGTGCTCTGCGACGAGAACCGCCCCTATCTGACGCTGCTGGTCTGGCCGACCAAAGCGGGGACGCGCGACGCCATCGCTGCTGCCCTGAACGCGTTCAATGCGCATCAGCAGGGCGGTTCATCGCGCATTCGCCGCGCGTTGCTGCTCGACGAACCGCCCAGCGCCAATGCGCATGAAATGTCGGACAAGGGCACGATCAACCGCCGCGCGGTGATCGACCGCCGTCGCGCCGATGTCGCGCGGCTCTATGCCGACATTCCCGACGCGGACGTCATCGACCTGAGCGGAGACGCACAATGACCGACCCCCGTATCGAAGCCCTGATCGACAAGCAGGCCATCACCGATGTCATCAACCTCTACCTGCGCGGGGCGGACCGGGCGGACGCCGACCTGATCGCCGCGGCCTATCATGCGGACGCGATCGAGGATCATGGCGGCGTCTATAACGGGCCGGCTTCCGACTATGTCGCGCTGATGGCGAAGATGCTGCCCAAGGCGGGGGTGATGAATCACCTTGCCACCAACATCGTCATCGAACTCCACGGGGATGTCGCGCACGCGGAGCATTACATCCTCGCTTTCGCCCGGATGAAGAAGGACGGCGAGAAATTCGACACGCTGACGCTCGCCCGCGCGATCGACCGGTTCGAACGGCGCGACGGCGAATGGAAGATTGCACACCGCCGGCTCGCCTGGGAATGGAATCACGAAATGCCGTTCGCCGAAAGCTGGGGACGCGGGACGATGTTCCCTCCCGGCACCGAACTGGTACGCGGCGCGAAAAAGCCCGACGACCTCATCTATGCTGCAAGGAATGCTGCATGACGGCGACGACGATCGAAGGCGCGGTCGCGCTC
>SXGQ01267315.1_pt1 | contig 11074 bp, 16 predicted proteins | sample 3178371 | NCBI WGS metagenome assembly SXGQ01 (sample SAMN11356859, study PRJNA531348) | freshwater metagenome | isolation source: freshwater sample F1-20 | place: China: Fuxian Lake, Yuxi | collected 2017-12-25 | reverse complement strand
GGATTATCTGGAGTATGTGGATGGCAGACCATTGCCGGCGCACATACGGTATATTGCCGACCGATTGCAGGACGTGGCGGAGGGTCGGATTTCGCGGCTGATGGTTTCGCTGCCGCCGGGGCATGGGAAGTCGCACACGGCATCGCAGCACTTTCCAGCATGGTATCTCTCGCGGTTTGGAAAGCAGCAGTTCATATCGGCGGCGCACACGCAGGGGCTGTCGGATTCGTTCGGCCTGAAGGTGCGGAATATCATAAAGTCGGACGAACACAGGCGGGTGTTTCCCGACAGTGGCATCAGCAGCGATAAGTCAGCGGCGGCGGAATGGATGACCGAAGCAGGTGGCGGCTATCTGGCGACGGCTGTCGGCGCATCGGTCACGGGCCGGCGCGGGGATATATTGCTGGGCGACGATCTGTTGTCGGGGATCGAGCAGGCGGAGTCCGAGTCGCAGAGGCGGAAACTGTGGGAATGGTATAACGCGGATTTGGCGACGCGCGCGAAATCGGGAGATACGCCGATCATATTGATTGGGACGCGCTGGCACTTGGGGGATCACTTCGGGAAGCTGGATGCGGACGAGCGCGAAGGCACGGGCGATAAATGGGTGCGCGTTACGCTGCCGGCGATTGCAGGCGATAAGGACCCGCTGGGCAGGCGGGCGGGTGAGGCGCTGTGGCCGGAGCAGTTTCCGATTGACTATCTGGAGAAACGTAAACGCTCGCAGGGGATGTCGGCGCGGATGTGGGCGTCGCTGTATCAGCAGACGCCGATTGTGGACGAGGGCGGCATCATCGACCGACGCTGGTTTAAAGTATGGAGACAGCAGGAGCCACCGAAGTTGGAGTTCACGGTGCAGTCGTGGGATACCGCGCTGACATCGGGGAAGTCGTCGGCGTTCAGTGCGTGTACGACGTGGGGCGTATTTAAGGACGATCAGGGCAGCCCGAACCTGATCCTGTTGTCAGTGTGGCGCGGCAGGAAAGAATACCACGAAGTACGCAGTATGGCGCAGCGGATGGCGGCGAACTATCTGGATACGAACGAAGGCGTGTTTAAGGGAACGAAATCGCTGCCGCCGGATATGGTGCTGGTGGAAGCGAAGGCGACCGGCGATCAGTTGATACGCGACCTGCGTAGAGCAGGCGTAATGGCGACGGGGTTCAATCCAGACCGTAAGGGCGATAAGATCGCGCGCGTTCGATTGATTGCGCCGCTGTTGGAAAATGGCGTGGTCTGGGTGCCGGGGCAGCCGCCGCTGTATGAAGATATGCGACCGTGGGCGCGGGATTTCGTTGAACAGTGCGGGCAGTTCCCGGCGTCCGATAGCCGAGATTTGGTTGACACGATGACACAGGCGTTCCATCGTGTGCTGGATAGTGGCTGGGTGTGGCACGGCGAAGACCCAGTAAACGAACCGAACGTCGATGTTGGTGAACGTCGCCGTCTATACTGGTGATTTGATTTCTGATAAGGTGCCACAATGGAAAACGAAGACGACATCGAAATCGAACTGCCGATGCCCGAACCGCAGATGGTGGACGGTGCGATGGTGACGGAGTTGGAAGACGGAGGCGTCGATATTGATCTGTCGCCGATGATGGAAAGTCTGTCTTCGGTTCCATTTGAAGTACACGGCGCGAACCTCGCGGAACACCTCGACGATACGCGGCTGTCTGAAATTGCCGACACGCTGATGACGGGCGTGATGCGCGACCGCGAAAGCCGCGCCGACTGGGAAACGATGCTGGCCAAGGGCATCGAACTGATGGGCCTGAAGATCGAAGAGCGTTCGACGCCGTTCGATGGCGCGTGCGGTATCTATGACCCGCTGATGGCGGAAGCCGTGGTGCGCTGGCAGTCGTCGGCGATGGCAGAACTGTTTCCGGCGGCAGGCCCGGTGAAAACGCAGATCACGGGTGTGCCGAACTCGAACTTGGAAGCGCAGGCGTCGCGCGTGCAGGACTGGATGAACCTGTACCTGACGCGGCTTGCGCCAGAATATATCGAAGAAAAAGACCAGATGATGATGTGGCTGCCGCTCATGGGCAGCACGTTCTCGAAGCCGTATCAGGACCCGATCCTGAAGCGCCCAGTCTCGCGGTTTAAGACGCCGTATCAGGTTATCGTTCCATACGGCGCGGTCGATCTGGAAACCTGCTCGCGGTATGCCTGCATCGAGCCGATGACGCAGCGTCAGATGAAGGCGTTCATGCTGGCCGGCGTCTATCGTGAGATCGAACTGGACGAGCCGGTGCTGGATATGCACGGCAATGAGATCAAGGAAGCCGCCGACGAATCGCAGGGCGTGGCTCCGGGTATCGATACGGCAGAAGAATATGAGGTCTACGAGGTCTACGCCGATCTCGATCTCGACGAACACGACGAGGGGCTGCCGCTGCCGTATATCGTGTCGATTGAGCGCGTAACGCAGGAAGTTCTGTCGATCCGCCGTAACTGGCGCGAGGGCGACGAGGAATACAGCCGTAAGCGCGGCCTTATCCACTGGCGGTTCATGCCGGGCTTTGGCTTCTACGGCATCGGTTACGCGCACTTGCTAGGCAATAGCGCGATGGCCGCGACGATGGGCGAGCGCAATCTGATTGATGCGGCGACCCTGAAGAACTTCCCCGGCGGCGTTCGCGTCAAGGGGATGCGGATTGAAGATAATAACTTCACCATCGCGCCCGGTGAGTTCAAGGAAATCGACACTGGCGGCCAGCCCATCCAGAACGCCTTCATGCCGCTGCCGTATGGCGGTGCTGACCCGACACTGGCGGCGATGATCGGCAATGTCCGCGATGGCGCGAGGGGTCTGGCGAACACGACCGAGATTTCCGTCGGTGAAGGCCGTCAGGATGCGCCGGTTGGAACGACGGTCGCGCTCATGGAGGCCGCGAACCTTGTAAAATCCGGCACGATCAAGCGCGCGTTCCGCTCATTGAGCAAGGAATTGAAGGTAATTGCCGACCTGTTTGGCGAATATCTGGGCGATGAACCCTATCCGTTCCCGGTCAAGGGCGGTCAGCAGTCGATCATGAAGGCAGATTTCGTCACGAATGTGGACGTAATCCCGGTTGCAGACCCGAATGTCGTCAGTTCGACGCAGCGCATGGTGCGCGCCGAAGGTCTGGTGCGTATGGCGCAGCAGTTCCCGCAGGTGCATGACATTCGCGCCACGCTGGCGAACTATTATCAGGAAATCGGCCTCGATCCTGACCGCGTTCAGGCGATTCTGCCGGCCCCGCAACAGGCACCGCAGGCGCGTCCGCTCGATCCGCTGACCGAAAACATGAACGTCCTTGTCGGCAAGCCCGTCGTTGCCGGTGACTATCAGGATCACGACGCGCACATCGCGTCGCACATGCCAGTTGCCGAAAACAACCCCGCATTGCAGGCGCACATCAACGAACACTTGGCGTTTAAGATGCGTCAGCAGGTGCAGTTGATTATCGGTCAGCCGTTGCCGCCGATGGGTACGCCATTGCCGCCGCAGATTGAAAATCAGATCGCTGTTATGGTCGCGCAGGCCATGCAGCAGTTGGCTCCGATGTATAAATCGCAGCCGCAGACCGATCCGATTGTGGTCACCGAGCAGATGCGCGTGGCGGCTCAGGCCGAGAAGGCTGCGCTTGACGCGAAGACGAAGATTGACGTGGCGGCGATTAACGCGGCGGTTGACCAAGAGAAGATTATCGCTGATAATGCGAACGCAGAGCGCGACCGAGAAGCGAGGGTCGCAATCGCGGTGATTAACGCTGGAGATCGCAATGCCGGGTAAACGAATGATGCCGCCGATTGGTGATAGTGCTGCCAGCGGTAATCGTATGTCGGCAATGGAAGCCGCTGAGATGCGCGCGATGCGCCGCGCCGCGATGCCGTCGATTGGTGATAGCATTGCCAGCGGGAACCGCATGTCGGAAATGAACGCTGCCGAGATGCGTATGATTAACGAAGGCCCGATGTCGCCGGTCGATATGACGATGATGCGCATGTACGGAAAGAAGGGCAAGAAAAAGTGAAGCGCAAATACGCAGATGGCGGCTTGGTCGTTTCGCGCGGCTATGATGCTGGCCTAGGAAACATCCGTTTGATGGATATGCCCGATGTGAGCCTCGCTCCGTCTGCGGCTATGGCGGCTGATCGTATGGCTTCTGACGATACGGTTGCAGCGCGTCCCTCGATGAAAGAATTGCAGGACGCGAACCTAAAGGCTGTTCGTTCTTCTGATGCCGCTCCAGTGCGCCGTCGTCGCGCTGCTGCCGCTGCGCCTGCATCCGTTGCAAAGACGAAGAAGGATGACATGTCGGACGCGGAAATCCGCGCGTTCATGCGTGAGAATGATAGGGCTGCGGATGCATCTGTTCGTAAGCCTGTTCGTAAGCCTGCTACAGGGCAAGGTCCTCGTGTCGGTATCCAGAATCTTGGCGACAAGATTCCCGCTGTTGGTCGTTATCTTAAAACTGTCGGCCAAGAACGCTCGGCTGCTCGCGCGGCTAATCAAGCTAAGGTTGAGCAGTATCTGCGCCAAGGTCGTCCGGGCATGGCTCGCATGTACGCAGCGATTGCTGAAGGCGCTGATCTGGATGCCGCAAAGCGAAAGCTGAACATGAAAAACGGTGGCTCCGTGAAAAAGGCTGATGCAATGAAAAAGATGCCCGCTAAAGCTATGCCCAAGAAGGCCATGCCGATGGCTGCCATGATGGCGAAGAAGCCTGCCAAAAAGGCCAAGTAAGTGGCTAGCCCTCCGAAAAAATCCACGGTGAACTCGGCGGGCAACTACACGAAGCCGACGATGCGCAAGGCTCTTTTTGAGTCCATCAAGGCTGGCGGTAAGGGCGCTTCTCCGGGAAAATGGTCAGCCCGTAAGGCACAAATGCTGGCACAGCAGTATAAGGCCAAAGGCGGCGGTTACCGTGATTAAGAAGCCGCAGCAGAGCCTCAAGGCGTGGACGCAGCAGGACTGGGGAACCAAGTCTGGCAAGCCGTCCACGCAGGGGCCAAAGGCGACTGGTGAGCGTTACCTGCCGAAAGGCGCGCGAGAGTCGCTGTCGCCCGCTGAGTATGCTGCCACGACGAAGGCGAAGCGCGCTGGCACGGCGAAGGGCAAGCAGTTTGTTGCCCAGCCCAAGGCGATTGCAAAGAAGACTGCGAGGTTCCGGTGAAGCCTAAAGATAAAATTTCCAAGATCATGCGCGAGTTCAAGGCTGGCAAACTTCATGGCGGCATTGATCCCAAGGGGCCGAAGAAGGCTGCCATCGTGAAGAACCCGAAGCAGGCGATTGCGATTGCGCTTGCACAAGCTGGGAAAATGAAGAAGAAATGAAGACGATCCGTCCCACTAAGCGCGCGACCAAGATGAAGATCATCAAGCCGCAGGTGCCGAAGATGACGGGCTTGAAGGTGAAGGTTCCTCGCGCTTAAACGTCAGCAGCAGAAGGTGGGTTAGTGGCGCATTTCCAGAACGTCCTTGACAAATATAACCGCGATGTACACAATGCGCTTCACGGAATGCTTGATCGCGTCCGTGCGTCTCAGACTAACCTGATACTCAGGAAGTCATCTGGGGGTGGTGCATCGTTTACTCCGGCATCAACCTGTGAAGAGATCGCTATGGCAGCGGTTGAGCAAGCAAGTAGGGCGCGAGCGATTGAAGAAGTGATCGAGTTAGTTACGCAGGTTTACAGCAGTCTGTTCGAGAGGGAAAACGGTGACAGGGACGATGACTTTCACTCTGCCTAATCTGGCAAAACAAAGCACAGTTTCAAAAATTGAGGCGCATGAGGAAACTCTGGCGCGAGAACTGATTGATCAGCAGTTCGTTGAGATGACGGGAAAGTCTATGGACTTGAACCCGGCAGGTTACTTCATTGCGTTGCGTCTCTGGATTCCACCGGAAAAGGTTGGCAGCGTGTTTTTGGCTGACACCTACCGCGATGAGCGCAAGTTCACCAGCGCCGTCGCCTTGGTCTGCGCGATGGGTTCAGATGCCTACAAGGGTGAACGCTTTGAGCGCACCGGCCCTTGGTGCAAGGTTGGCGATTGGGTTATCTTCCCACGCTACGAGGGCAATGCCATGTCGTTTCGCGGGGTGCCGATGGTACTGATCCCTGATGATCGTATCATCGCTGTCATCAGCGATCCGGCGGAAATTGAAAGCATCAACAGCGCGAGTAAACTGTGATGAGCAGTCCTGATCAATTTGAATCCTCGGACGATGAAATCGAATTTGACATTGATGTTGTCGAAAACGATGAAGGCGAACCGGAGGTCGATCTAGCCGATGAAGACGCGGAACCTGAATCCGAGCAGGAACAGGAACCAGAGCCTAAAGCCGAAGCAGAGGAATCGGAGCAGCAAAAGCCGCACCGAAATCGGGCCAAAGAGCGAATCGCCGAACTCTCCCGACGCGCCGCCGAAGCAGAGCATCGAGCCGCAGAAGCAGAACGCAAAGCCAGTCAGTATGAACAGCGCATGGCTGCTGCCAATGTGGCTCAGGTTGAGCAGGCTGAAACCGCTCTGAAGTCTGAACTCGCATATGCGCGTAAGGAACTCATTGAGGCTAAGGCTCTCGGTGATTACGAGAAGGAAGCCGAAGCCACGGCGAAGATGGCTGAGTTGTCGGCGACGATGGCTCAGGTCAGGATGTACCGCGAGGCCAATCCTGCGCGCGAGGAAAGGCAGGCAGAGCGGGCGGTTCCATCTCAGCCGATTGTCGAGCCGCGCACGGCTTCGTGGATCAACGAGAACTCGTGGTTCAATCCACAGTCTCCTGATTACGATGCCGAGATGGCGGTCGATGCGCAGGCCTATGCTCGCAAGTTGGAAATACGCCTGACGCGCGAAGGTCGTCAGAACGAAATCGGCAGCGCGGAATATTTCGCCGTGATCGACGATTATGTTCGCGAGCAGAATCCTGACGTTTTCGAAGATGCTCCGCCTCCGCAGAAGAAGCGTATGCCCAGTATGTCTGCCGGAAGGGATGTTGCCCCGGTTGCTCGTCAGACGGCCCCGGTGCAGCCCGCTCCGAAAAAGAACAGCGTTCGCTTGACCGCTGATCAGCGCGACATGGCAGAGCGCATGTTCCCCAACCTCCAGCCGCAGCAGGCGTGGACCAAGTATGCGAGGCATCAATAATGACTGGTCGTCGTTCAACCCGCGCCACTGAAACGCGCGATAGCGAAATCCGTGAAGTTCTGGACAATCTGGAGCGTTCGCAGCTTGACATCTCCCCGCGCGATATTCCCGATGGCATGGAATATGCGTGGTGCCGTAAAAGCGTAAACGGCTATGAGGATGAGGGCAACCTCACCGAGAAGTCGCGCCTTGGCTGGAAGTCGGTTCCTGCCGAGCGTCACCCTGACATTGGCAATAACGACACGATCTTCAATCGCACTGAAGATCGTCAGGGTCACTCCAAGGGGTACATCGAGTATCGCGGGCTTATCCTGTGTGAGCGTCCGAAGAAAATCGGTGAAGCCATTCGTCAGCGTATGGAAATGCAGAACGTGGAAATCATGCAGTCCACGCCGGGCATGGACGCGCTTTCGACTGGATACGTCCGTGAGAACAAGTTGACCCGCGCCGCTGAGGCTGGGTTTCAGGAATAGCACACACATCTCGCCACTGTTGTGTGTGCTTGAAGGGGCGGTCCGGGAAGTGGTCCGCCCCTTCTTCTTGACGGGCATGGCATTTCAATATATCATCAGTTTACTTTCGATGGTGGTCACGTATCCACCGAGTAGCGATTGCGGTCACGTATCCGCTGGCAACCCAATCTTTCAAGGAAAAAACAATGGCTTATGGCACCAATGCGCCTAACGGCCTGCGTCCGAAGCGGAAGTTGGATGGCTCAGCATGGACTGGCCAGACCAATCGCTACCCGGTCGCATCCGGTTATGGCAACTCGCTCTTCAAGGGCGACCCGGTTACTGTTCTGGCTGACGGCACGCTCGGCATCGCCACTGCGGGTTCTGCCGCTATCGGCGTTTTCTGGGGTGTTCAGTGGACCGCTCCGAACGGCTTCTTCAACAACGACCCGTTCTGGACGGCTTCGACCGCCACCCGTGGCGCTGTCGCTGCTGAGGCTTTCGTGATCGACGATCCGAACGTCGTCTTCACCATTCAGGAAAGCAATGGTTCCGGCGCTGCTGGCACCCCGCTTACTGCTGCTGACGTTGGCCTGAACGCCAACTTCGCTGTCGGCACCGGCAACACCACCACTGGCGACAGCGGTGCAACCATCAACAACACCACCGAGGCTGTGACTGACACGCTGAACCTGAAAATTCTGGGTCTTGACCCGGAACCGGGCAATGCCGTCGGCGCTTTCGCCAACTGGCTCGTAACCATCAACAACCATCGCTATCGCGGTGGCGTTGCTGGCCTGTAATCGCGGTAAGGGAGAACAACAATGGCTGTGAATACCGCTGCGATTAAGAGCCTGCTTCGTCCGGGCCTCAACGCTGTCTTCGGTGACTACCCGTCTTATGGCGGTCAGTGGGCTGAAGTCTTCTCGAAAAACAAGAGCGACAAGCAAGTCGAATACGACGTGGAAATGCGTATGCTGGGTCTGGCCCAGCTTAAGCAGCAGGGCATGTCCATCACCTATGACAACGGGATGGCCGAACGCTACACCACGCCGTACCTGAACCAGACCATCGCTCTGGGCTTCATCATTACTCGTGAAGCCATGCGCGATAACCTGTACAAGTCGGACTTTCCGAAGCAGGCTCAGTCGCTCCGCAAGGCGCTTGAGCAGACCAAGGAAATCCGTGGCGCTTCCGTTCTCAACAACGGCTTCTCCGCGTCGTTCCCAATCGGCGACGGTCAGCCGCTGTTCAGCACTTCGCACCCGCTGGACAACGGCGTGTCGGCCAACACCTTCTCGGTGCAGGCTGACCTGAACGAAGCCTCGTTGGAACAGGCCGTCATTGGCACCCAGCGTTTCCGTGACGTTGCTGGCATCCTGACGAACTTCAAGCCCGACAAACTGGTGGTCCCTGCGGCCCTTCAGTTCACGGCTGAACGTCTGCTCAAGAGTCAACTGCGCACCGCGACGGGCAACAACGACGTGAACGCCATGTACAACGTGAACAGTGTTCCGGGTGGCTACACCGTCAACCAGTACCTGACCAGCGGTTCGGCTTGGTTCCTCAAGACCAACGCCGACAATGGCTTCAAGTACTTCGAGCGTGATCCCGTGGAAAACGAGATGACGACCGACTTCGACACCAAGAGCATCAAGGTTTCGGCCATCGAGCGTTATTCGTTCGGCGTGTCGAACTTCCGTGCCGCTTGGGGTTCGCAGGGCGCTTCGTAAGAACGCGAAGGGGGTGGCTTTCGGGTCACCCCCTAGCCAATGGAGGTAAACTATGACTCATTTCTCCGACGGTATTCGCGTTGGTGATTTCTTCCCGCCGGGCCTTCAGCCGGGTGTGCAGACTTCGCCGATCTTCGTCTACAGCGTGGTTCCTGCTGCTCTGGTAGCCAATGGTGTTGCGACGGCTCAGGCCGTGGCTGGTGCCGGCAACCTGACCCTGAACGGCTCTCTGGTGACGGGTGGCGTTGCCGTGTTTGATGTTGCTCGCGCTGTTAGCGTTACCAGCACCAACGCTGGCGATACGACGCAGACCGCGACTGTGACCGGCTTCGACATCTATGGTCAGCCGATGACCGAAACGATTGCTTTCAACGGCGCGGCCACTGTGTCGGGCAAGAAGGCTTTCGCCAAGGTTACGCGCGTTGCCATTTCGGCGGCTCTGGCCGGCAACGGTTCGGCTGGCACGACCGACATCATCGGCCTGCCGTATGATGCTCCGTCTCGTAACCATGCCCTTACCGCTTGGGATGGCGCTTTCGTAACGACCGGCACCTTCGTGGCTGCCGACGGTGCGACCGCGACCGCGACCACTGGTGACGTGCGTGGCACCTATGTACCGCCGACGGCTACCAACGCCGCTCGTCGTCTGACCGTTTGGCTGTTTATCTTGACCGCCACTCGTGCAGATGCTTATGGCGTGACGCAGGCGTAACGCTTAGGGGCGGCCTTCGGGTCGCCCCACCCTTTTCAGGAGAAGGCGCGTGGCAGCGAAGAAAACCTACAATCTGAAGGCGAAGGACAAATCCAAAGCCGGCGGATTAACAGCCGAAGGTCGCCGCGCCTACAATGCCGCCACTGGCAGCAATCTCAAGCCTCCTCAGCCTGAAGGCGGAAGCCGCAAGAAATCTTTCTGCGCCCGCTCTGCCGGCCAGATGAAGATGTATCCTGAGGCTGCAAAGGACCCGAATAGCCGGCTCCGCCTCGCACGCAAGCGTTGGGCCTGCTGATGACAACGTCGGGAACCTATACGTTCGGCGATACCGAACAGACAGATATTATCACTGAAGCGTTCGAACGCATCGGTCGTGACCCGCCGTCAATTACGGCGAACGATCTCGATAGCGCACGCCGCAGTTTGAACTTCATGTTCTCAGAGTGGGCTAACAATGGTCCGAACCTCTGGAAAACAGAACTAGTTTCTCTGACTCTTGTTCCGTTGCAGCAATCCTATACGTTGCCGGAAAGCCTGATCTACATCACGCAGGCTGCCACTCGCATCACCAATGGTGGCATCAATCAGGACCTGACGATCAGCCCGATTAGTCGCGCCGAGTATCTCGCGCTGCCTAACAAGGCTCAGTCTGCTTCGCGTCCGACGCAGTATTATCTGGAGCGCACGAACCCGCCGACCCTTAAGGTTTGGCCTGTCCCGCAGAACGCTGGCGTCACGCTGCTTTATTATGCCATGCGCACGCAGGAAGATGCAGGCGCGTTCTTGAATTCGCTCGACGCCCCCGGTCGCTTGCTTGAGGCAATTGCGTCTGGTCTCGCATCCAAGTTGGCAGTCAAGTTTGCCCCTGACCGCGCAGCCATGTTAAGCGAGATGGCGGTGAACTCTTATCGAGTTGCCATTACGGAAGATCGTGAACGAGTTCCTTTCCGCTTTATGCCGAGTTTGCGATGACCAGACTATATCGCTTTGATCGCCGCAATCCGGTTCCTCGTGCTGTATGTGATCAGTGCGGATTCATC
>SXGQ01310043.1_pt1 | contig 11076 bp, 12 predicted proteins | sample 3178371 | NCBI WGS metagenome assembly SXGQ01 (sample SAMN11356859, study PRJNA531348) | freshwater metagenome | isolation source: freshwater sample F1-20 | place: China: Fuxian Lake, Yuxi | collected 2017-12-25 | reverse complement strand
GGGGGGCGCGGCCGGCTCGGCGGGGGCCGGGGCGGCGGGGGACGGACCGGCGGCGAGGGCGGCGGGGGAGGCGATCAGGACGAGCAGGCACAGGAGACGCATGGGCGTGTAGTATGTCACCGGAGTCGCTTTCGCGCCCATTCCAGCGCGGTCTCCGGGGACGAAACGTGACCATCGAGCTGGGCGGCGCGGAGCTCGCGCAGGAGCGCGCCGAGCGCCGCGCCCGGGGCAAGACCGAGCTCGAGGAGGTCGCGCCCTCCGAGGAGCGGAACGAGGGGAGCGCGCCCCACGCCCAGGGTCTCCGCTGCGGCGGCGAGGGCCGGGTCGTCTTGCAGCAGAGCGAGGAGCTCCACCTCCAGCGCCTCCGCAGCCCAGCGCGCGCGCGTCAGGGCGTCCCGGGGGTCGGGCGCCGCGTGGGCGGCGCCAGCGAGCGAGAGCGCCTGGCTGCGGACGTCGTAGCCCAGCCAGGCGTGGATGCGCAGACGGTCGAGGAGCGACGCGAGGGGAGTGGGCGGAGCGCTGGCGGCGAGCAGGAGCGCGTAGCGGCGGGGGGCCTCGGCGATGGGGGCGTGCGCGAGTTGGTCGAGGCGCGGGGGCGCGGGGGCGTCCCACTCGGGGGCCAGACGCCGCCACAGGAGGGTTTCGTGGGCGAAGGCCCAGCCGGCGGCGGGACTCGCCCCTTTCAAGAGCAGCTTCTCCACCTCGCCGCGCACGCGCTCCGCCGGCAGCCCGGACACGTCCATCGTGCGGCACTGCTCCGTGAGCGCCGGCACGACCTCGAAGCCGTATCGGGCCACGAACTGGGCCACCCGCAGCGCCCGCAGGGGGTCCTCCGCGAAGGTCTCCGTGTCGACCGCCCGGAGCTTGCCCGCCCGAAGGTCGTCGTGGCCGCCGAAGGGGTCGATCAGCTCGCCGTTCAGCGGGTCCCAGGCGATGGCGTTGACCGTGAGGTCCCGTCGCCGCGCGGCCTCCGTCCAGCCGAGGTGGGGATCTGCGTCCACTCGGATGCCGCGGTGTCCCGCGCCCGCCTTGCTGTCCCGCCGCGGCACGCTGAGGTCGATCTGCGCGTCGCCCAGCCGCACCTTCAACACCCCGAACGCACGCCCTACCTCGTCCACCCGCCCGTGCCGCCGCGCCAGCTGCCGGAGGGCCTCCACCGGGAGCCCGTGCACCTCCATGTCCAGATCCGCGGGCTCCGTGCCCAGCAGCGCGTCGCGGACACAGCCGCCGACCAGAACGGCGCGTCCGCCCGCCGCGCCGCAGGCCTCCGCCAGGGCCCGGACCCGGTCGGGGACGGCGATCAGCGCAGCAACGGTCACGGTCACCCCGGCCCCGTAGCGCCACCCGCGGTCTTGCGCCCGGGTGTTATCTGGCGTCCATGTTGCTCGCGCTCCTTTCGCTCGCCCTTGCCGCCCCCGGTCCTGCGCTCCACGTGGGCGACACCGCGCTGCTCTTCAACCTGCCGGCGGTGAACGAAGACGCCGCGCTGCGCGCCGTGGCGCGCACCTCGGTGGCTCTGAGCGACTTCACCGGGGTCATGCCCGGCTTCCCGGCCAAGGCCGTGGTGGTGCACTTCCTCCGTCTTGAAGGCGGCGACACCCAGCTCGCCGCGCTGCAGCGGCTCCACAAGAAGTACGCGCCCAAGGGCGTGCGCACCATCGCCGTGCTGGCCGGCCCCGGCGAGGTTTCCGACGTGAGCGGCTGGGTCGAGGGCCAGAACCTCGAGTTCCCCGTGGTGCGCGATGCCCACGACATCGTCGTTTCCCGCTACGGGGTCCAGCAGTTCCCCACCACCTTCGTGGTCGACCAGGAGGGCTACGTGGTGGCTATCGGCGTACCGAAGGCGGACCTCGAGACCAGTCTCGACACCGTGCTCTCGGGCTTCTACTCGCGCTGAACGCGCCGCACGAGGGCGCTCATCCCGCGCGCCTCGAGCGCGGCGAGGAGGTCCTTGAGCATGTGGGGATCGAGCACCGCCTCGGTCTCGCTCACCCAGCCGAGCACGTGGTCATCGAGGTTCACCGCGGCGCGCAGCTCGGCTATCACGGCCGGTTCGCCCACCCGCAACAGCGCAAGGTTCTTGTGCAGGATGGGGGTCATCGCGTCTCGATGCGGTAGGCGTATCCCTGTTCGGTGAGGAAGAGCTGGCGCTTCTCGCCGAAGGTCTGCTCGACCGTGTCCCGGGTGACGATGCTGTAGAAGCTCGCCCGGTTCTCCCCGCCCTTGGGCCGGAGAATGCGGCCCAGTCGCTGCGCCTCCTCCTGCCGACTTCCCCAGGTCCCGGACACCTGGATCGCCACGTTGGCGTCGGGCAGATCCACGCTGAAGTTGCCCACCTTGGACACGACGAGCACGCGGTCCTCGCCGGTGCGGAACCGCTGGTAGAGCTCGTCGCGCCGCTTCTGGGGCGTCTTCCCCTCGATGAGCGGGAAGCCCAGCTTCTTGCTCAACCAGTCCAGCTGGTCCACGTACATGCCGAGGATGAGCACGCGGTCGGTCTCGTGCCGGGCGAGGAGCTCCTCGATGACCGGAAGCTTCCGGGCGTTGGTGCTGGCGATGCGGAATTTCTCGCGGTCGTCCGCCACCGCGTAACGAAGGCGGTCCTCGTCGCCGAAGCTCACCCGCAGCTCGGTACAGACGGCGGCAGCGATCCAGCCCTGGTGCTCGAGGTCCTTCCAGGGCACGTCGAAGCGCTTGGGGCCGATCAGCGCGAAGACGTCGGTCTCCTTGCCGTCCTCGCGCACGAGGGTGGCGGTCAGGCCGAGGCGGCGCCGCGCCTGAAGGTGGGCCACTGCCCGGAAGATCGGCGCGGGGAGCAGGTGCACCTCGTCGTAGATCACGAGCCCCCAGTTCTCCCGGTCGAAGATTCCGAAGTGCACGAACTCGCCGTTCTTCGACTTCCGGAAGGTGAGCATCTGGTAGGTGCTGAAGGTCACCGAGCGGATGTCCTTCAACTCGCCGGAGTACTCGCTGACGTCCTCCTCGGTGAGCGAGGTGCGCTCCAGCACCTCGGCCTTCCACTGCCTGAGCGCCGTCACGTTGGTGCAGAGCACGAGGGTCTTCATGCCGAGCCGCGCCATGGCGGCGATGCCGATCATGGTCTTGCCCGCGCCGCAGGGGAGCACGACCACGCCGTTGCCGCCCTGCGCCACGCTGTCGCCGAAGAAGGCGTCCACCGCGTCGCGCTGGTACTCGCGGAGCCCCCAGGGGGCGCCGCCTTTCGTCTCGGCGAGCATCTCCACGTTGAGCGCGGCGCCGTCGCGGTAGCCGGCAAGGTCTTCGACCGGATGGCCGGCGTGGGCCAGCACCTGCTTGATCTCGCCGCGGTTGGCAGGGTCGACCAGCACCGACTGCTCGTCCACCCGCTTGCCGAGCAGGGTCTGCAGCGGCTTCAGCGAGCAGACCTCGGTCATGAGGACCGGGTCGTCGGCCTCGAGGCGAAGACCTCGGGGGTCGGCGAACAACTTGAGGCGGCCCCAGCGCCCCATCGTCTGCCGGATCGAAACGGGCACGTTGGGCGGAACATCGTACTTCGCCCACTTTTCGAGGAGGTCGAGCACCTCCTCCACGGTCATCCCGGCGCTGGCGGCGTTCCACAACGACAGCGGGGTGACCCGGTAGGTGTGGACGTAGTCGGGGGACTTCACCAACTCCGCGAAGCGCACCAGCGCATCGCGGGCGGCACGGAAGTGTGGCCCCATCGTCTCCAGCATGAGCGTGTGGTCGGACTGGACGATTAGCGGGTTTTCGGGGACGTAGCGCATGGGGCGCGGGTTCTATCCGTTCCGAGGTGGTCGCTGCGGGCCCTTCGGTGACTCTCCGGAAACTTGTGGGCGGGAGAGGGCCCCGGTCACCGCGTCCCGTGCACCCACTCGACATCCACCCCAGACCAGGCGGGTACGGCCTCGCGGGCGCTGGCGAGCGCGCTGGCCTCTGCGTCGCGCACGATCACGCCGGCCAAGCCTGGGTCGCGGGCGTGGGGCCGCACGAGTCGCCAACTCACCATTCGCGCATTCGGCGCCGCGGCGCGCACGATGCGGCCCAGGAGCTCGGTCTGGGCGGCCGGCTCCAGCTCGTCGAGCGCGTCCGCGATGTGGAAGCGGGTCCAGCCGCCGGGAGGAGCGTTGTCGAGCACTTCGCCGAGGCGCGCGTTGATGACCCGCACCCGGGGCACGCTGGCCTTCAGCGCGGCGAGGCCAGCGGAGGAGAGCCAGTTGGCTTCCGCGGCCTCCAGCGCGTCGTCCCCGCCGTGCGCGCCGGTCAGTGCCCAGCGAAGCGCGGGCTCCCGCCGCATGTCCAGGGTGTCGAAGCTGTGCTTCACGCGCTCGGCGACCCGGTTGGGGTATCCGATGTCCGCGCCCACGAGCCGCGGCGTGTTCAGGTTGGAGCCCACGAGCGACAGCGGAGCGAGGGCAAAGCGCAGCGCCGCGCGCCAGCGCCAGCCGTCCCATCGGCGCGCGAAGGCCCCCGACTGGGTTGCGATGTCCGGGCTCGCGAGCACTTCGCTCACCGCCTCGCGATCCACGGCCACGTTGAGGAAGCGGGCCCGGAGCGCCGCGATGCGCCGCTCAACGTGCCCCTGCTCCACGAGGCCCATCCGGATCGCCCCCTCGTTGAGGTCCCAGAAGGAACGGGTCTCCGCATCGAGGTGGGGCCGGAGGTAGTGGTAGAACCACACCCGCCGGCCGTGGTGCCCGTAGCCGAGGAGCGAGCGCACGCTCTGGCTGGGCAGCTCGCGCGCCGCCGTGAGGCAGAGGCGGGTCCACGCGGCCTGGGCCTGCCGCACGTCCACCATGTCGACGCTCGCAGCGGCCGAGCAGGCAAACCCAATGTCGCCGCTGCCCGCGATGGCGAGCACCCGGTCTTCCGGGCCCGGCGCGAGGGCCTGCACGGCAACGGCCGGCGTGAACCACGGGCGCGTCGCCAGTAGTCCGGGCACAGGGTGGGGGGCGAGTGGGGGCCTCACGCGAGGCCGGCTAACGGAAGAGCAGGGAACGTGGGCGATGCGCGGAGAACCCACCGCCCTTTTCGTGGCCGGCTTCGGCTGCGCATCGCGACGCCATCGGGGCCTTCACGGCGGGTCAGAGCTCTGGCACGAATGCGGCGGACGCTGTCGCGGCGAGCACCGCCCCGAGCGTCACCACCGCGCCGATGGTGCGGTGGCGACGGCTGCGGCCCGGGCGGGTGAGCACCCGGAGGGTGACCCATCCGACGAGGAGCAGGGCGGGCGCCAGCCTACCGCGCCCCATCGAGGCCATGGCGAGCACCGCGGCGGCGGTGGCCAACGAGCCGAGCGCGAAGGGTACGAGGCCGGCAACCGGTCCTTCCTCCCAACGGGGGTGCGGACGGACCGCCGCCACGATGGCGCCGGCCGCGAAGATGAGCGAGAGCCCGATCATGGTGCGCCGAGTATAGTCGCCCGATGGTTCGCGTCGTAGATACCGCAGTCGGGCTCGAGCGTGAGCTGGAGGCGCTCTCCCTCGCCGAGAGCATCGCGGTGGACACCGAATTCCACCCCGAACGTTCGTACCTGCCTCGGCTGTTCCTGGTGCAGCTATGCGCGGAGGGGGGCGAGCCCGTGCTGATCGACCCCCTTGCGCTCTCCCTGGCACCGCTCGGGGCGGTGCTCAGCGGGGCTCGAGTGGTCGTGCACGGCGGCGATTGGGACCTCCGCCTTCTTGCCCACCACACCGGCTTCGTGCCCACCCGGGTGAGCGACACGCAGCGCGTGGCCGCCTTCGCCGGACTCGGCTGGCCGCGCCGCCTTCAGGACCTGCTCTTGGAGGTGCTCGGCGTGGCGCTCGACAAGGGCAGTACGCTGTCCGACTGGTCGCGGCGGCCGTTGAGCGCGGCGCAGCTCGCGTACGCCGCGGCAGACGTGCGGTTGTTGCTCGAGCTGGACCGTGTCCTTCGCGAACGGGTCGCCGGCTTCGGCAACGCGGAGTGGCTGGCGCAGGCGGAGGCCGATCATCTCGGCGAGGTGCTGCGGCCTACCGACCCCGATCTGGCCTGGCGGCGGGTCCCCGGCGCCCAGCTCCTCGACGACCGATCGCGCACCGCACTCCAGGCGCTCGCGGCGTGGCGGGAGAAGCAGGCGCGGACCGCCGACCTGCCCTTGAATCAGGTGGTGCCGGACGCCCACCTGCTCGACCTCGCGCGGCGGCGGCCGAGTACGCTGGAAGAAATTCGCGAAAATCGACGATTCCATAGCTCTGTCTGGAAGGTGCACGGGGCTGCGCTCCTCGGGTGTCTACAGGAGGGGCGGGCAGCACCCGCGCCCCTGCCTCGCGGCGGGCAGGTGGAGCTGCTTCGCGCGGCCGCCCGGGCAGCCGCCTCCCCGCGGGGGATGGCGGGGGAGTTCCTGTTGTCCGAGTGTGAGATGGAATACATTGTTTCAGGATCAGGATCGCCTTCGTGGCGCCTTCAGGCGCTGGGCCCGGACTTCACAGGTTTCCGACAGGGCCGCGTTCTGCTTAACTTCGACGGTGATCTTGTACCGGCGTGAACCAAGGGGTGTTCTACGTGGTTTTGAGGGAAAGGAACATAAATTTGAAATTCTAGCTTTTTAATGGCGCGCTATAGATCAGGGTGCGCAGCCACCGCGCTCAACTCAACCCAGTGAGGAACAGAACATGATCAAGAAGCTCATCCAAGACGAATCCGGAGCCACCGCCATCGAGTACGGCCTCATCGCCGGCCTCGTGTCCGTCGCGATCATCGTGGCGCTCACCGCCCTCGGTGGCAGCCTCGACGCGCTCTTCTCGCAGATCTCGGGTTCGGTCGACAGCGCCGCCGCGGGCTAGTCGGTCGGCAGATGCGCGGGCTCGGGCCTCTGGGGTCCCAGCCCGCGTCGTCTTTTGGGGAATGAGTAGGTTTGCCCCTGTCCGGCTGCGTCCATACATGCGACGCTGCAGAAGTACGGAGCTGAAGTAGATGCAAAGGCAGCAGAATTCCGGCCGCACCCGCGCCGGCCTGTTTCTGGTGGGTTCCTTGGTTCTGGCCTTGCTTGCCTCCGGGTTGGTGTACCGGATCGTACGGAAGAGCGAGGAACAGCTGGCGGAGGCCCAGCGGCCGAAGGAAACGGTGGACGTAGTGATCGCCATGCGCGATCTGGTGGTGGGCAACCCCATCAGCGAAGAGGACGTAGAGGTACGCGCGATGATTCCCGGGATGGTGCCCATCGAGGGGCTCTTCTCCACTTTGGAGGACATCATCGGCCGCACCCCGCGTGAACGGGTGCTCGCCGGCGAGCCGATTCGTGATGAGCGCATCGCCCGCCCCGACCAGGGCATCGGCCTCAACGCCATCGTCACCCCCGGCAAGCGCGCCATGACGGTGGCCACCAACACGGAGGACGCCGTCGCCGGCCTGCTCCAGCCGGGTAACTACGTCGACATCATCGTCACCATCAAGCCCGAGGAGCCCGACGCGGCCTCCTCCAAGTGGGTGACCGACACCATCCTCCAAACGCTGAAGGTGCTGGCAGTGGGCGGCTCGCTCGGCGGCCCCACGGCGGTGGAAACCCGGCGGGTCACCAACACCGCCGACGGCCAGAAGAAGGTCGAAACGGTCAAGCGGGATACGAAGGACACCTCCGCGCGCAAGCTCAAGCCGAGCATCACGCTGGAGGTCACCCCCGACGAGGCGGAGAAGCTCGCCCTCGCGGTGGCCCAGGGCGACATCTACGTGGTGCTGCGGAGCGACATCGACACGCTCCAGTACGCCGATCACGGGGTGAAGACGTCGCGTACGCTGATCGGTCTGCCCACGGTGCCGCTGGTCACCAAGCCGCAGGTCGCCGCGCCGGCCGAATCGAAGCCCGACGGCCCCTCGGCCATCGTGATTCAGGGGTCTCAGCGGACGGATGTGCAGTTCAACTCGAATGGAAGCTCGGAGACCACCTCCGGCAAGAAGAAGGGGGCGCGATGAGCTGGCCGATGCGGACCGCGATCGTGATGATGATCGCGGCCCCCTTCGTGGCGGAAGCCGCTGAACCGGCGGGGGTGATCGACGCGGGCGTGGGCACCTCGGTCATCAAGAACGAGGGCCGGTCCATCGCGCGTGTGCTGCTGAGCGACCCTTCGGTCGCCGAGATACGGCTCCTCGAGGAGGGGCAGTACCAGGTCCGCGGCGTGCAGGTTGGCAACACCGATCTCTACGTGTGGTTCCGAGGCGACGAATCCCGGCCCCGCTCCTATCGGGTGATGGTCACCAACGACCTGAGCGACATGGAGCGCCGGATTCGTGAGGCGGTGAAGGTCGGCTAGCCCCCCCGGGTGTACCCGCTGCGGGATCGGCTGGTCGTCGAAGGGACGGTCGCGGACATGGACACGCTCGAACGTGTCGCGGCCATCGCCCGGGTGTACGACGCCAAGTTCGTGAACCTGCTCTCGGTGAGCGGCGATCATCAGGTCCAGCTGAAGGTGGTCTTCGCCGAGCTGAGTCGTACCGGCCTGCGGGAGCTCGGTGTGAACGTGATGGGCGGCGGCGGCACCTTGCTGGGCGGCCTCCAAGGTCCGCAGAGCACGTCGGCCTATGACAGCCGCTTGTGGCAGCAGGATGCGGTGCCGAACATCAATGGCGGCCTCTCGCAGGCACCGTCGGGTGAGGCCTTCAACGTCATTGGCATGGTCACCGGCGCGGTGAACATCGCGGGTGTCTTGAGCGTGCTCGAGCAGTACTCGCTGGCCAAGACCCTCGCCCAGCCAACGCTCGTGGCCCTCTCCGGCCAGCAGGCGGAGACGCTCATTGGGGGGGAGGTCCCCATCCCCATCGCGCAGGTCGGAAACCGGATCACCATCGAGTACAAGGAGTACGGCGTCAAGCTCGTCTTCGTGCCCACGGTGCTCGCCAACAACGTGATCGACGTGCGCACCTATGTCGAGGTCTCCGACGTGGACGCGCGGACCTCCACGCGCATCGCCGGTATCGAGATTCCGGGGCTCATCTCCCGCAAGGTCCGCACGCAGCTCCGCATCGGCAGCGGCAAGACCTTCGCGATGGCCGGGCTCCTCGACGAGCGGGTGGAGTCCACCCGGGCGGCCGTGCCGCTCCTCGGCGACCTGCCGATCCTCGGCTCACTTTTCCGGTACGTGAAGCACGAGCGCAAGGAAACGGAGCTCGTGGTCTTCGTCACCCCCGAGTTGGTTCGTCCGATGTCGCCGGGCGAGGTGCCCGCCGCGCCGGGTACCACCATGGGCTACAACCCCAACGACTTCGAGCTGTTCATGATGGGACAGCTGCACGAGTCGGGCAGCAAGATCACCAGCCCCACCGGCAGCTATGGGATGAAGCGCTGAGATGAAGGCGCAGCAACCTCCAACATCCTCGTCGAATGCCGTCTCGGTCCTCGTCGTCGGGTTGGATGCACGGGCAATGGGCCAGATCCGCGAGACGATCGGTACCCAAGCCGTGCTTTCTCCCGTCCCGGTCCAGTATGACGACGCGGTCACCGCCGTGCGCAAGCAGAAGCCCGACCTGGTGGTCGTCGGCTTCGACTCCGATCCCCAGGAGGCCGTCCGGCTCGCGCCGCTGTTGCTCACGGAGGCGGGCCAGCGGCTTCGGCTCGTCGCCCACAGCTGGGGCGCGGATCCCGACCGCATTCGCGCTGCCATGCGCGCGGGCTACCGCGAGTTCGTCGTCCTCCCCGCCGACGGTGAGCTGCTGCGCCAGGCGGTCCACGAGGCCAACTGGTCCGACGACGATGACGACGACGCGGGCGAGGTCATCGCCATGTGGGGCAGCAAGGGGGGCGTCGGTACCACCTTCCTCGCGCTGAACCTCGCCGGAGAGCTGAGCCCGGTGCACCGGGTGTGCGTGGTCGACCTCGACTTCGCCATGGGCGACGTCGCCGCTTTCCTCGACGTGCAGGTGCCCTCCTCCATCGCGGACGTTTTCCGGAACATTGCCCGCCTCGACGAGCGCATGCTCGCCGGGAGCGTGGCGGTGCACTCCAGTCGCGTCCACGTCCTCGGTCAGCCGATCGACCTGGAAACCCGTGAAGAGCCCCGCGGCGACCTCGTGATGCGCGTGCTCACCGCCACCGCGCGGGCCTACCAGTACGTGATCACCGACTGCGGTTCTTCGCTCGACGAGGCCTCGGTCACCGCCGCCACGGTGGCTGACCACATCGTGCTGATCACGACGCCCGACATTCCGAGCGTGAAGGACACCTGGCGCCGCCTCCAGTTCCTCGACAAGCTCGGACTCGAGAAGGAACGCATCCGGCTCGTCGTGAACCGCGTGGACCGGCGCGGCTCGCAGATCTCGCTCGCGGACATCGAGTCCAACCTCTCCCGGAAGATCGACGCCACCATTGTCGAGGAGCCCAAGGTTCTTCGGTCCATCGCAGAGGGCGTGCTCCTGCGCGACCTGGACCGAAAGTGCGAGGGCGCGCGCGACATTGGTCGGATGGTGGGCTTCGTCACCGGGGAGACCGTCGAGTCCGAACCGAAACCCGAAAGCTTGATGAGCCGGCTTTTCCGCCGCTGAGGTAGCCCTTGTCCTCCCGTCTGATCGATCGCGTCCGAGGGGCTCAAGCCCGCTTCCGGCAGACCCCGGGTGCCACGAATCTCGAAGAGTACGAACGCATCAAGCGCGCGCTCCACAACGAGATCATCGAGTCACTCGACTTTGCTCAGGTGGGCGCCACGCCCCGTGCCGAGCTGGCGGAGCAGCTTCGTGAAACGCTCACCATCGAGGTGGAGGGGCGCGCCCTGCCCCTCAATCGGATGGAGCGGGAGCGCCTGGTCGAGGAGATACTCGACGACATCCTCGGTCTGGGACCGCTCGAGCCGCTCCTGAAGGACCCGGACATCAGCGACATCCTCGTCAACGCCTACGATCAGGTGTGGGTGGAGAAGCGCGGCCTGCTCCAGCGGGTCGACGCGCGCTTCCACGACAACCGCCACCTGATGCAGGTCATCGAGCGCATCGTCTCGGCGGTGGGCCGCCGCATCGACGAAACCAGCCCGATGGTCGACGCGCGCCTCGCCGACGGCAGCCGTTTCAACGCCATCATCCCGCCACTGGCCCTCGAAGGGCCGGCGGTCTCCATCCGTCGGTTCGGGACGCGGC
>SXGQ01537148.1_pt1 | contig 11077 bp, 16 predicted proteins | sample 3178371 | NCBI WGS metagenome assembly SXGQ01 (sample SAMN11356859, study PRJNA531348) | freshwater metagenome | isolation source: freshwater sample F1-20 | place: China: Fuxian Lake, Yuxi | collected 2017-12-25 | reverse complement strand
TCCACCAGTACCATCAGTACCACCAGTACCATCAGTACCCCCAGTTCCTCCAGTACCCCCAGTTCCTCCAGTACCCCCAGTTCCTCCAGTACCCCCAGTTCCTCCAGTACCCCCAGTTCCTCCAGTGCCATCAGTTCCCCCAGTACCATCAGTTCCCCCAGTTCCACCAGTTCCACCAGTACCACCAGTTCCCCCAGTGCCATCAGTTCCCCCAGTGCCATCAGTTCCCCCAGTTCCACCAGTTCCTCCAGTACCACCATCAACCCAAATTGATCCGGTGGCCGCTTTAGGTATGGTTCTAGGAGGAAATGGCTTTGGAATATTTTTATCAATTATTGGAAAAATAATAGGATCATCACTATCAGGAGCACCACTCATATACCAAGGAACAACGCCACTATTATTATATCCATTTAAATCTGACATACCATCACCACCCTCTTTTATATAACCAACATCCGTAAATTTATCAGACCTCCAAGCTGGATAATATGTTTCTACAGAAAATGATAATTTAACTGATATTTTATTATCACTTGTTAAATTCTTTTCTCTATTAATTTGAATTGTATTACTATCTGGTAAGGTAATGACAGCGTCTATATTCATGAAATTATGCTCAAAATATATAAATTTATATATCCACATAGTATCCATTAAAGCTTGTGAACATTTAAATGTATCTACTTCAGATGAAACTAGTATTTCCAAATCATAATTAACTGTTATTGGGATTGCTCTAACCTGAGTGAGTGCCTTTCTAATTTCCCACTCATTTTCAACAACCATTTTTAACCAAACATTTGGATTGGCAAATTCATCAGATTTTATATTAAAACCAGTTAAGGTCAAATGACCCCTTGGTATAATGTCAGTATTCAATTCAACGTATCTATTTTCAGAGACAATATCATCTGAGAATGAATCAAGCAAAAATCTCTCATCACCAGATAAGGAATAGTATATAGGAACTTTAACAAAAACATCACCTGAAGAAAATCTATTTCTCCATTTAATTTTATCTTCTAAAGTGTATAAAACTCCAACAGTTAAATCTCTCATAAAGATATCTTCAAAGTTAAATTTACTACCAATCATAAATTATATATTAAATAAACTTTCTTTCTATGACAACATATATTCATTACTAAATTAAAATAGTTATGTCGGTAAAATCTTTAATACTTTGGGAAAAATGGAGACCAAAAACTCTAGAGGATATAATTCTACTACCTAGAATTAGAAAGCAATTTGAATCTGGTGTATCTCAACATTATATTTTTTATGGACATTGGGGAACTGGTAAAACTAGTTTAGCTAGAATTTTAATAGGTAAATATTCAAAGGATAAACCTTTCATGGAAGTAAATTGCTCAGAAGAAACTTCCATAGATTTTCTTAGAGATGAAATATCAACATTTTGTAAAACTAAACCAATGTTTGAAGGTGATTCTGATATAAAATATGTATTTTTGGATGAGTTTGAAAGAGTCTCTGCTAATTTTCAAGATGCTTTTAAAGCATTTATCGAAAAGTATAATGACCGTGTTAGATTTATTATAACAACAAATCATATAGAGAAGATTGGATCCGGTCTTAAATCAAGAATTAAAACTATAAACTTTGATTGTCAGAATTTAGATGAAGAAAGGTATTTAAAAAAAGAATTCTTTATGAGAATTCAAAAAACAATTTTACCAAAAGAAGAAAAGGAAATATCAAAAGAAGACTTAGTTAGGATTGTTAGTAAAAAATTTCCAGATTTTAGAAGTGTTTTGGTTGAAGTTCAAGATTTTTTAGAAACCGGGAATAGTGAGTTAACTGGTAATATCTCAAACAAAGTAAAAATCGAATTATATGATTTTATTTTTGATAAAAAATATGACTACAATAAAACATATCATTTTTTGATGAATACATTTGGTCCAGAAAAGATAGATCAGATGATAAAATTATTAGGGAGATCTTTTGTAGAATACGTTATGGATAAAAATCCAAGTCTCTCATCAAAACTATTTGATTGTAATTTTATAATATCAGATTATTCACCTCTACTTGAAACTAATACAGATCCAATTATATTAGGAATGACGATTATAGGAAAATTTAGAAATTTATTTATGTAGATATATTTTATTAATATATATTACATGGCTAACTATAACTTTACAGATTTTTACATATCATATAAAGGAAATCCAAATTTTAGAGATTCCGAATTAATAGAAGATGATATATTAAGAGTCATTATACAAAAATGGGAAATGATATTATTCACAGAAAAAGGTGAAGTTTTTGGTGAACCAAATTTGGGAGGAGACCTATCTAATTATTTACATGAAACAAGATTATCAGCAGAATCAATTAAAGAATCATTAAACGAACAAATAACATATTTTATACCAGAGTTAAATGATATAGATTATACATTAGATGTTGAGATATTAGAAGATCCTGAAAGATATCAAGAATATATGGAAATTAACTTTTCGATAAAAGATATAGAAGTTTATATTATCGTGTCATAGTTTAAAGTAAATCTCATTTATAAATGATATAAAATCTTGTATATGATTTTCTTTAACTTTTTTTGGCAAATCTTTAAATTTAACATCATCAGTCCATTCCTTATTAAATACCCATTTCATATTTTTAGGAGCTTTTTTCTTAGACTTGTATTTATTTCTCATAGCCCAGATATATTTAAATTGTTGTTTACTTTTACTTGGCATATTAAAATATTATTTTATAGGACAGTTTTTTGCTGAATAGATATAATTATCATTTGTATTAAAAGAAACTCCAAGAGATTTTGCAACAACCTCAATATCAGTTATACACTCACCATCAGCACCACCAACAATGGTCACTGAGACATTATCGTCTACCTGAGCCTCCGTTATTTCCATAAAAAGATCATAGAGTTTTTTAGGAAGATGGTGCCATCTATGATTATTCCCAATATAAACTATAATAGTTCCCTCATTGGTGTGGAAGAAATCACCTCTATTCAATTCACCACCATCTTCTTTTCTTTTTATTTCTTCATATTCAGATTCATCCAAAACAGGTTTATAAAAATCAACAGTAACATCATAGTTATATCTCTTCTCAATTAAATCAATTTGATTTGGAAATTCATATAAATCATTAGTATCTTCTTCTTCAGGATCTCTATCATATAGATAATCTTTATCAACATTTTTACCTAAATGGTGATTATCCCAAATCTGATAAACTTTACTGAACTTTTCACAATACTTTTTAAGTTCTTTAAGATAGTTATCTGTAAAAAAATCATGAAATGATTTTTGAACATCAACAATAATCAATATGTCTTTAGTCGAATGACTTTCAAATGTCTTTAAGTATCTCATTTTATCTTTTTAATTATTATTGTAAGCACTGGTGCCGCAGCTGGGTAAAGTTTATGTGGTTTCATCTCTATTGATAATCCATCAAATGGTTCTAAATGATCTTTTAAGAGATTAAAATATGAGTTAAATTTAAATTGATTATCGTCATTTATATCTTCAACTTGTTTATATTTATTAACACTATTATCAAAGAAACTAATTGTTATCATATCACCTATGTTGAAATTTCTACTAAGTAAGTGTTTTAAATCATCATCTATCTTTTTTAAGAAAACATCACTATCTACTGGATCGGTTGTTCCAATTTGGTGTGTAACTAAATTAGCATTCCAATCACTATAAATAGCGAACGAATAATAAGATGATATATTCTGATCGTCTAATACATAATTAATTTCATACGAATCAAGAAGTACATCACCTAATGTATAACCACTTTCAAAATTTTCGAACAATTTAATGAACTTCATAAACTATATATTATTTATTTAAATATGATTTTTTCTAATTAAAAATGTTTTGATAATATAAAATCTATATCTTTTATTTCCTTATCAAACTTAATTATATCAGATTCATCATTTGATAAATCTTTTAGTTTTTTAAACTCAGATCTTCTATACAATTGATAATCTAATGAATATGGATTAAACTTATTTTTAACATATTCTCTATATGTCTCTGTATTTATGAATTCTAACTCTTTAAAACCTTCAAATAATTTTATATACCTCATAATACTATATATTAAAACAAAAAAACCCATCATTTTATTGATGGGTTTTAAATTTCTAGAAACTAGTATTTTTATAAAGGTAATTCTTCTTCATTTTCTTCACCCTCTTCATTTTCTTCCTCATTTTCTTCACCCTCTTGAGCTTGTCCTTGTGGTTGAGCTTGTCCTTGTGGTTGAGCTTGTCCTTGTGGTTCTTCAAATTCTACCTCCTGAGATTGTCCTTGTGGTTGAGCTTGTGGTTGAGCTTGTGGTTGAGCTTGTGGTTGAGCTTGTGGTTGAGCTTGTGGTTGAGCTTGTGGTTGAGCTTGTGGCTGAGCTTGTGGTTGAGCTTCTAATTCAGATTGAGTATCAACTTGAACTTGTGGTTGAGCTTGTCCCTGACCTTGAGCACCACCCATAAGAGCATTACCAGGAATTTTTTCCAAATCTAAACCAGTTAAAGTGATATATTTTAATAATTCTTCTGCAATTTCAACATCACCAAAAAATTGACGAAGGTTTTTACCAGTCGAATCTTTAACTTTTTTAACATAAGAATTAATAAGTGACTGTGGAATATCAACCATAGATCTAACTTTATAAGTATCTCCAACTTGTAAAACAGATTCTTTTACTGCATCAATAAGAGCGCTTTCATTAACTTTTGATAATTCAACTTTTAAACTCTTATATGATTCAAATGTTCTAACGTATTTCATATTTATTTTAATTTTTTATAGAGTATATATTAATAAAAAAATATCATTTTTTTCAATATCACTCTTTTATTTTTATGTTATTTTCAACACCAATTGTATCTTTCATGCATTCACTCCAAACCTTAATATTATAATAAGGTCTTAGTTTTATTAATCCCCATAAGTATTTCTTCTCCCAATCTTTATATAAAAAAGTAGTCAATTTATCATTGAACTCTTTTTTAGTAAAAGAAATAGAATCAGACTTTATATAACCGCTTAAATTATAACATTTTTCATTTAAATTAAAATATGATTTTTCACTTAAACTATCCTTTTTAATAATAGTACTGGTTATGAGAGTATCCTTAAAATCATATCTAGTTTCAATAACATTTGTTATAAACTTTGTTTTTATTTTAAGTTCTTTAGCAATTGAGTCATATTTTGGATACAATCTCTTTAACTCATCCACTGTTAGAATCTGTTGTCTATTTTTACTCTCTATTAGAGAAATCATATTATTATTATATCTAACTCTATCTTCTCTCTCTGTTTTATATAATTTGAATAAAAAGAAAATAATAAGAGACATAACCAATATAGTCCCTATCAAAAATGTATTTAATTTATTAAACAGCATAAACATTAATTATTTTTTTTATATATAAAAATATATTATCTTTGCTATATGAAATACAAAAAATTAATATCATTCGATTTTGACAAAACTCTATTCTTCACACCAGAACCAGAATTTGGAAAAGATATTTTTTTAGAAAAAACCGGAAAAGTTTGGCCACACATAGGATGGTGGGGAAAACCCGAAACTTTAGATTTGGAAATATTTGAAATACCCAAAAACGATTGGGTATATAACAATTTTTTAAAATATAACGAAGATAGTGAAAATTATATAATTTTAGCAACCGGTCGACTTAAAAAGGTTGAAGGTATGGTTGATAATGTTTATAAAATTTTAGAAAAAAATGACATAGAGTTTGATGAAGTTCACTTAAATTGGGGAGGAGACACTTTAAAATTCAAATTAAAACTTTTTGAACAAAAGATAAAATCTCTTGGTGTTGAGGAGTTTATTATGTTTGATGATAGAGAATTACATTTAATTCAGTTTCAAGAATGGGCTAAAGAACAAAATGTGAAAGTAACTATTATTGACGTTATTAACAAAACAGAAAAAACATTCCTATAATATATAATAAAAAATAAAAATAAGTATGAGTAAAACTAAAGAACAAGTAGAATCACAAGTAGAAGAAATCTTGTCTAGTCCATATGTTCTAATTTTAGAAAACGATGACTATAATTCATTTGATTGGGTAATTACATGTCTAATGAAAATTTGTAAACACGAATACGAACAAGCCAATCAGTGCGCATTTATAGTACATCACAATGGTAGATGTGACGTTAAATATGGTGATTATGATACTATTTCAGATATGAAAGATAAACTTAAAAATGCTGGTCTTTCGGTAACAATGGATGCCAATTAAAAATAACCACTCAGTTTGAGTGGTTATTTATTTTGGCCAAACCAATTAATATTACTATTATAACTTGGTTTTGCTCTATTAATAAATTGCTTTCTTGCTCTCAAAACCTGACCATAGTCTAAACTTTCAACAAAGTCAGATTCATTCATACATTTATTTATGTATTCCATAAATGATTTATCAGAATTTCCAAAATCCTCAACAAATTCCTTAAACTCCGGCTTACTAAAAATTGTAGTCATATTAACCAACGTCATAACTGTATCATCATTACTATTACCATCAGCCGCATATCTAATATTCCCAGATGAAGTTACGTGTTTAACAAATGTAGTTATCTCTCTAATATTATCCTCATTTGTGATAAATATACCACCCGTTTGCATTAAATCTTGATAATCTTTAACCATCATATTTTTATTATCTCCAACTTTTAAACCAACTTTTTCCTCATTTGAATCAACTCTGTGTTTATATCTAACAAAGATGGATGATCCATATTGATTGTTACCATCAAAAACATGTGGCATCTCAGCTAAAAGTGTATTGCCATAATTATTCAACTCTAAAACAATTTTAACATTTTCTGGATTAAAATATTCAAATGCGATTAAATACAATAATTCGGATAATTGTTTAACAGATATAAAATTATTTCTATAAATTCCAATTTGTTCTAATCTAAAAAAGTCAACTATAGATTTATATTTAAATCTTTGAGATTCAATTAAATCTGTTTCTTTTTTTGAAACTTTAAAAATATTAATAATGGAATAATCTTGACCCAATCCCTCCGATATATCGACCGATATTACAATCTTATAATCTTTTCTATTAATTGGTAAATATATATCATCACAATCAATCCATTTAAGATCACTATAATTAAACCTCAATTTCTTAAACTCATCTAATTCATCATATACATAATTCTTTTTAGACTTTAAAATATCATCTATTATCTCTTCTGATAATAAAGATCTACTTCCATTAATAAATCTCAAACCATATTCTTGATTAAAAGCATCCTCACCACCAATATCTTTAACAGCTTCATCCTTCCAAGTGGTTATTTCAGATATAGATAAAATTGAATTCCAGTTTTCATTTTTATCCTCAAACTGAATACTTTTAACATCATCAGATGAACATTTATCATTATTGAATACATGTATAACATCCTTTTGTTGATCCAAATCAAATTTCATCTCAACTTTAGTCAAAGCTCCAAAATTATTTTCAACCAAAGATAATATATCACTAGATTTGATACCATGTTCATACATTTTATGATTATTCAATCTAATATATGTAACAAACCTACCAGGAACTTGGTACCAATATACTCTCATAGGTTTATAGTTATTCTTTTGAGGATCACCATCGGGTCTCTCCGCGTCTGTTAATAATCTATGAAACAAATTCATACCATTTGGAGTAGATGTGATGATAATTTTTGAATTTTGAACAGCAGATACAGTCGGAAAAGCCGCGGTATAAAAACTTTCAATAATATTAGACGGAATGTGAGCAAACTCATCTAAATAAAGAAGGTCTATGGTAAAACCAACTGCTGGTGTTTTTGTTCTAGCAGATGTTTTAATTCTACACCCATTATCAAATGTTATAGACTTTTGATTCCAAACTTTCACACCCGGTTTTAAAAAGAATGGTAGCAAAGCATATATAGACTTTATCTTATCAACAACCTCAACAACCGTATCACCTTTATTCGCAATAAGCATCGCATTCTTATCATTATTAAAGAGTAAGAAATGTAATATAAATATAGATGATGAAATTGTTTTACCACACTGTCTGGCAGCCATTAGTATATTAAATCTATTCTGAACAAAATTATCTAATATTTCTTCTTGATAATCTCTTAATTTTATAGAACCAACACTACCATCTTCTCGTTTAGTCTTACAATATTTCTCAGTAAAATAATGTATATCAAGAGCACATCTAATATACTCTTGTTGCTCCTCAGCAGTCATTTTAAAAATAACACCACTTCTTCTTATACCAATCTCACCCTTTAACCATGGATTTTCATACCTTTTTAATAGAATACCATCGTTTATTTTATCAACAGACTCATTAACAAGCTTAGTAGTAAATACTATCTGTCTATCATCATCACTTTTTATCTTACTCATATAATGTATATATTTAAATCAAAAAGTAGAAAAAGTACAATTTTTAGAAATAATATATACACTATGAAAAGAGGAATAAAAAAAGTTAAAGTTGGATTTTCAGTGGATATAGAGACTTATAACGAGTTTGAATTATACTGCAATGATAATTATATAAATAAATCAAAATTAATAGATAAAATTATTAAAGATTTTTTAAATAAAGAAAAAATAGAAATAAAAGATGTCGAAATCAGATAAAGAAAAAAATAGAATAAAAGATGAATTTGAACAGATACAATCAGAATCAATGAATTTTGATTTATCTATGCATTTAGCAAAACCTGAAGACTTACCAGACTTGGGAGAAATAGCAATATATGACTATGAATCAGACTTAGATAGTGTAAATGAGCAATCAACCGATGTATTAGAATCTTTAGTGGATCTCTATTTAGGTGATGTTCCTAAATTAAAAGATCATTCTTATATATCAAATAAAATGAAAGAAGATGCTATGGTTTATGCCGAAGGATTATTTCTCGCCAAAATGACTAGAAAAAACTTTTTAAATCAACTAAGACAAGTTGATAATGGTGATAATTCAGCTAGGATGCATGAAGTTGTAAACCAAACAATTGGCCAAATTAGAGAAAATGCTAAATTTTTAAGTGGTCAAAGAACAGAATTGGAAAAATTTTATAAAACACTAAGAAAGGATTTAGGATATGATGATATTGAAAATAATGAAATTTCTAAATCAGAAAATGTTGAAGTGAAAGAGGATAAAGAGGATGATGGAACTATAACAGACAATAAAAAATTGAATGATTTGATAAAACAAGCAATGTTAAATAAAGAAGATAAAAAAAAATAACCACTTATTAGTGGTTATTTTTTTTAAAACTTTCAAATGTTTTTATTATTTTACTTAAAGATAAAATATTCTTTTTAGTCTGTATTCTCTTCATCTTATTGGGACTAACATAATTAATATTTAGAATATTATCATACGATTTAACGACATTACTAATTTTATCCTTTAATACAATATCACTATTATCATATAAATACTTTAGAAAGTCATTCGGATTTATATTAATATTCTCCAAATCATCATCATAATAATTAACAATATCATATTTAGTTATTTCACTATCAATAAACTTATCAGAATCACTTTTTAACCCAATTAAAAATTGTAATAAAAGTTTTACTTTATTAAATATTATCTTATCATTCTTTCTATTAAAAAATGTTTCAGATAAATAATAAATATCTTTTATATCTAAACCCATTTCCAAGAATTTGTCTTTTAATTTTTTTAAAATTAATTCATAATTCTTTTTATTATTTTTAGAACATATCAAATAAATATGATCTGTTGTATTTTTTATAGGTAGTAATAAATCTAAATTTATATCATAATCAACATCACCAATAATCTCAGAATTAAAAAACTCTTGCATAGAAAATGTTAAATTAAAAGTATCAATTTTAAGATTTTTACATTTTATTTTTAGATCATTTGCAATATTTTCAGGCAACCAATGATTATCACCATTAAAATTAAATCGTTCACCACGATCTTTCCAAACACCCTTTTTTATAAGGTTATAATCAGATTGATCTAATTTATAAATTGGAATCTTAGGACTTTTAACATCTATGATCCAAACTTTATTATCAACTCTTAAAATTGTATCCAAGTCAAAAAAATGAGCTATCATTAGAAATATTTTTTTATTTTATAAGACATTTGATGGGGTCCATCCCATCTAGATCCTTCATATTGTTTTTCCTTCCAAGTAACACCACCACTCAATTCATTATCAAATGATTGACATTTTGGACAAACTTTTGGAATATCACCATTCTCACTAATCGAATAGTTAAATATTCCCTTGCACCACGGATTACTACATACTTTACTTTCCATGTTTTATATATTAAAATAAAAAACTCACCATTTGGTGAGTTTTTTATTTATATCATGTTCTTACTCAATGCAAATTCATATAATATTGGTAAACTTAAATGTCTACTAAAATAATATCTTAAATCCCCCAATGTTTTAGATTTCTTTAATATTGTAATTATTAAAAATCCAAATTCCTCCTGAAAATCTAAATAATAAGAATTCCATGGTTTGTTATAATTTTCTAAATTTTTCCATTCCGAATGACCACCGGTTAACCAAAAAAGACATTTGGATGGTTCTATCTTTTCATAATCAATAATATCAATTTTTAAATTCCAAATTTTATCATTTGCCTCCACAACTCTCATCAAAATGGCCGTCGCCTCCGCCAAATCAGTGGTTATTTCTTTTCCAATTTCAAAATAATAGTCGGATTCTTCATGTAAAATTCTGATTTTCCCACTATTATAAATTTCTCTAGATAATGATTTAACATCGATTTTTCTGCGTTTCATAGTGATTTTTTATTTTTTATGATAGATGAGTAGATAAATTAATACCCCCATTCCATTCTCCATTCATTAAACCCCCTTCAAAAATACCTGATTCCCAATTACCATAAAATTCACCACCCTTAAAAATACCATAATTCCAATCACCTGATATGAAAATACCATCATACCAAATTAAAGTACCCCTCTTTATTTC
>SXGQ01427555.1_pt1 | contig 11078 bp, 11 predicted proteins | sample 3178371 | NCBI WGS metagenome assembly SXGQ01 (sample SAMN11356859, study PRJNA531348) | freshwater metagenome | isolation source: freshwater sample F1-20 | place: China: Fuxian Lake, Yuxi | collected 2017-12-25 | reverse complement strand
TTGCATCAGGCGCGCCAAATCCAGATCGGATTCAACTTCACCCACCACTTGCGCGGCATCGCCGCTACCGCTGGCGTAGGCTTGGGCAATGGCGCGCTCGAGTTGTTCGGTCGTTAGACGATTAAGGCGCAACCGCCCGTATCGGCGACTGATCTCTGCTACTGCAGCTGCCGGCGTTGTGTCCGAGATCCATACGTCGATAGCTTGTTCCGGTGCGCCGGCTTGGGCCAGTACCCCAAAATCTCGAGCGAATGCAAACGGCAGCAGGCGAGGGTCTTGCACGATGCGGTTCACCGTTGATCGATCATCATCCCACCACTCACAGGTTTACCACCCTCAAGCAAGGGTAGCAGCGGCGTTTCTGATGCGGGTAGCAATACACTGGGAAACGGCTGAACGCTGGATTGCGTATTGCGCATGTAGTCATAGCGATCACCGCTGAGCGAAATACTTTGCTCATCTGAACGGATAATATTCGGTCGCAAGAAAACCATCAGGTTGGTTTTGGTACGTCGCTTGGATTGGTAGCGAAACAGATAGCCCAGCAAGGGAAGATTGCCGAGCCCCGGCACTTTTTCCATTGAATCAGATAAGGTGTCTTCGATCAGACCGCCCAATACAATTATTTGACCATCGTCGACAAGTACATTGGTATCGATCGATCGTTTACTGGTGATCAGCCCTGATGCTGTAGATTGTTGAATGTTTGAGGTTTCCTGATAAATCGCCATTTTCACCGTACCGCCCTGCGAAATTGTTGGGCGCACACGCAGCGAAAGGCCGATATCTCGGCGCTCGATCGTTTGAAACGGATTAACTCCCGCGCTACCGCCTGAAGCCGCAGTCGTAAACTGACCGGTAATGAATGGTACGTTCTGGCCGACGATGATGCGTGCTTCTTCGTTGTCGAGGGTGATCAAGTTCGGCATCGATAAAATATTGGCTCTGGCATCAGTTTCGAGCGCACGCGCCAGCATGCCAAGACTTACCGAGCCATTCGCGTTTTGTTTAACCATCAGCGCGGCCAAACCATTACCCGGTACCAAAGGTGTTCCGCTACTGCTGAGTGTGGCAGCGGCTTGCTGCACCAGGTTGTCGCCACCACTACCAAAACCGGTAAGCACGCCGACTCGGTACCCGGCGCCACCATCGCCCGATAATCCGGCCCACTGCACGCCAAGCTGAGCAGCACGATCGGCGCTTACCTCGACAATCAGCGATTCAACATACACTTGAGCGCGGCGCGCATCTAACTGGTCAATAATCACGCGCAGGTTTCGGTACACCTGCTCGTTGGCGGTAATGATTAAGGTATTGGTACTGGGATCAGCTTGAATGAATCCGGCAGCACCACCAGTCGGTAACGGCGCTTGTGTTGATGATATCGCCGGTGCTGAGGTCTGCAGCGCGCCTGCTGAGGATAGTGCCGAACTACTCTGCTGACCAATACTGGACTGACCGGTGCTGGATACCGGGCTTGGCATGGGTGAAAGTGCGCTACCTGATTCGCTCGTCACCACCGCTCTCAGCACTTGCGCTAATTTGGTCGCCTCGGCATTGCGCAAGTAGACCACATGCACATTACCCGGTTGCGCAGTTGGTTGATCTAGCTTGGCGATGAGCGTGCGCGCCAAATCGGCACGCGCTGCATTGGGGGCGCGGATAATCAGCGTGTTGGTGCGTGCGTCTGCGAGCACCATTACACGATTTGGATCGGTTGATGCGGCAGTCGTGCTATCAAGCAGGCGATTGATGGTGCCGGCCATATCCATGGCAATCGCATGCACCAGATGAACAACTTCGAGCGTGGCATTCGCCGGGGTATCGAGCGTAGCAATGATGCGAGAGAGCCGCCGTAGGTTATCGACATAATCGGTAACCACTAAGGTGTTATTACTGGTATCAGGCGTGATCGAATTATTTGCCGAAATAAGTGGTCGCAGTACATTCGTCAAGCTCGTCGCATTTTGATGGTTAAGTGAAAAAATCTGGGTTGCGATTTGATCGCCGCGCAGCTTGCCGAGCTGCGTTGGTGCGGCTTGCAGCTTGGCGTCTGCTTCGGGCACAACCTTGATATAGCTGGGCGTTTTTATCAGAGCAAACCCTTGAACTCGCAGTACCGAGCCAAGTAGCTCAAGCGCTTGCGACTTGCTGAGCGGTTTTTCAGATACGAGGTTAATTGTTCCCTTGACCCTCGGATCAATAACGAAGGTATTACCCGTGTAGTGACCGATAGCGCGTATGACAGATTCAATCTCAGCGCCAACAAAGTTCAAGCTTGCCGATGAATCGCCAGCTTGCTGCGCACGTGCTGGGCCAAAGGTTAACCATAGAACAGTCAGGCCGATCAGCAGTGTTTTCATTGGAATTCGAGTGTGGTGACGATTCGATCATCAAGCTGACGGCGCTGCCCGAGTAATCCGAGCAAGGTAGCGAGTTGTGTTTCATAGCCCGCTTGTGCCCATGCCTCACCCGAGAAATGAAAATGGCCATTGGTAATACCACCCCGACCTGTGAGCATGAGCGGGCCTGATAAGCTTTGCAGATTGAGCGTTGCGTCGCGTCCGATCCAATCAAACTGCAGCTGATATGCACCCAAGGGTTTGAGCGGTGACAAGCGCGACGATAACGATGTCAGCGTAATCTGCATAGGACCATTGATCAGCCAGTCAGACCCTTCGCGCTTGAGCGTCAGCGCTGGCCAACTGATTTTCATGACGCCAGCAGGTTGTAGAGTGTTCAACGGCGCGCCGAGCCCAGCCAGGCTGTCGGCATGCAATGTCATATTCCCGGCTGCGATTTCCCAGCGTGTTCCAGAGCCACGCAAACGAATCGGCGCCGCACTCACTGAGCTGTTTTCAAGGGTGGTGTCGACACCACCAAATAGTAAGGAGGGAGAGATGTGCCAACTACAGCGGCCTGGTAGTAATGCCGTAAGAGGCTCGTCACGCGCGGCGGCGATACCGATCACCGCAGAGCCTTGCCAGAGATTTCCCTCCACCTCTGCAAGTGAAAAACGCCCGGCTGTTTGCTGATCAATCAGGGGTACCAGCCATGCTGCAGGCATGCTGATGAGTGCGGTGATGAAGATGGTGAGCAGGCCGGTTATCAGCCAAGCGAGCGCGTACCTCATGTAAACGATAGATCAACGCCGCAGTTGCATCGTTAATTTGGCATCAACCCGATCGATGCTATCGCTCGCACTGATGTGGGCTTCCAGTACCGACCATGCATGCTCTCGCTGCATCGTCTGCAGCCATTGGATGAGCGCGCTAAAAGAAATCGTTGCCCACGCCACCTGGAGCTGCCGATCAGATAATTGCAGTGAGCGTGGTGTCAGACCTGCGCTCGTCAGGCTACGTTCTATTGTCGTGCGATCAAGCGCTGGTGTATTCGGCCTTTGCTCGGTTTGTAAATGATTGAGTTGATTTGCTAGCTGCTGCATTTGCGCGTGCTCGGTTCGCAAGACCGGTAGCATGTGCTGCCAGTACTGGCGCCCGCTGATTGCGGGATCAATCACACCGAAAAATACTGATCCGATAAAAATCAGCCACGCCACAACCAGTAACAGCCGCTGCTCACACACGGTACGATCCTGCCAGAAGCTATTCCAGCGCTGTTGAATCATTTTAATGGGCTTATTTGCCATAGGGTTGAATCCGTCGGTGAGGGTACGAGTGTGATGTTGTGATCTGCAAGCGCACTCTGCGTCGCTTCCAGCGCACCGGTTGTGTTTGGTTTTATTTTGAGCGTTATCGCACCATCTCGATAATCCAGGTACTCAATTGTCTGAACAGCGTTACCGGCTCGCGCCCAGGTTTCGCCTACGGCAGCGCTCAATACTAAAAAATCGGTTGGGCTTAGCTGACCCGACGCCTGGCGTATGCTTGTGATTTTTTGTTTCATCTGAGCTAATGGATCGAGGGCGACAATTTCATTCGGAAAACTGTGCTGATAGATACCAGCGATCTCTTCGCGGAGTTGCAAGCCCTGCCTGCGAAGTCGTAAAAAATCAAGCTGCAGGGCAGCGATATTGAATACCAGGAAAATAGCGGCCAAGGTGATTGGCCAGCGCAACGCCTGCCATGAGAATGTCCGCGCTTGCTGAATGCCGGGTACCCCGGCAAAGTCGATAGGCTGCTGCTTGCTTGCGCTAATCCAGTCGTGCCAGTCGTGCTCAATCAGCGTAATGTGCGCATTCTGCTGCGTCGGCAGCGATTGATGAAACACGCTTAAAACCGCAGCGGGCACCGATAGCTGTAGGGGTTGATCAGGTACCAGCTGTGCGAGTAGCTGTAGCACCGCTTCAGGTAGTTGGTTTACCTCATCAATGGCAATGATCAAGCCCATACCTTCGTCGATTGAAAGACGGATTGCTAATTCATAGTGTGTTGCATGCTCGAATAAAGCTGCCGAAATTTGTGTTTGAGTTAACGGTAAGCAAAGCGACAGCGGTAACAGGCGCAGGTGTCTTGCGCCTAGCTGCCGGACATTATTGATCCAGCTGAGTAGCCATTCACGCTCACATACTGCAATGAGTCGTTTTTCGTCACGCTCAGGGCCGGGCGCAACAGCACAATCTGCGGTATCGCCAATCACATGCTCTTCAATCAGCGCGGGTAAGGCAGCGAGTAATCGCGTGTTGGCGAGCGGCGGCACTGCAAGCCGCAGGAGTGTGACATCACTCGCCGCTAACAACAGCACTACTTCGCTGACCTGCGTGATCTGTGGCGCGAGGTCGGTAAGCGAGGCAACGGCAGTTCTGATGGGCCGGCCGCGCATGGCCAAGGCAAAGTTGAGCGGTTGCGATGGCAAGGCATTCGCCACATCGCTACGCGTAGGGAGCCGCAGATACAGGGTATGCTCAGATCGATGACGCTGCATTTACAATGCCTTCACCCATAGCAGACGCGTCGTCGTTGGCTGCCGCTCAACCAGAGCCTGTATCTCAAGCTTGGCATTGCGTATAGTGACCGCGCCGTTGACCAGGAAGTAGCGCGTGGTAACACTCACGCTGCCAACGTCCAGGCCCTTCGCCGTATCAGGCAAGCGCTTAATAAACTCGGCCGCGTTCTGAAACGCTGCTTGCCGACGGCTGGAGGTAATCGCGGTGGCATCTGCCAGCGATAGTCCGCTGACGCCTGCGGTAAGTACCTCAGCGCTTGCGGTGTTGATATTGATCGGTGTGGGTGCAGGAAGTATTACGGTATGCGGCCGCATTGTCTTGATCATTAGCGGTGTGCAGCCGGGCACTGCAAGCAGATCATCGAGTTGTACGAAACTGATCGGCCGACGTATGCCATTGCGCGGTTGCTGTGCAGCGCTTTCCGCTTCAGCTATGGCTTGCGCGATCAGCTTGGCCATAGCGGTATCCAGCCGCAATGCGCCTAGCAGGCGTGTAAACCCTTGTAGTGCTGCTTGATTAATTCTGTCTTGCTTGGCAAGGTCGGATAGGTTCACCAGATTCATCAGATTGAACCGGCCCTGTGCATCTTCAATTGCGCCAGACAGCAAGGCATTGCCGGCGTCGCCGCTGCTTATACCGGGCGCCACGTACTGATCAAGCCGCGTCGGCGCCAGTGGGGTTGCCCATGGCTCGTCGAGTGAATCGATCAAGGAATTACGACCATCTTCACGCAGAATCAGCCTTGCCCAGTCGAGTGCCCCGCGCAGCACCCATTGCTTCTGCAATTGCAGCCGCAGATTATCGATAGATCGCACCTGCAACTGCTGCCGCCAAAATAGACTCGCTACTACCGTCACTGCTAATGTCGCCAGCAGCAGCGCTGTCACCACAGCAACACCACGCTGTGCCCGGGCATCGCAGCGACCGGGCTTCATACCGAGCCGAGTAAAAACACTTTGGTCATGCTTTCGCTTTGGTTCGGTAGTTGCAACGACAGCTCCAGTCCACGCCAAATCGTTTGCGTTGCGGTTGTACCGGTCTCGGGGCTCATCAGCGAGCCGCGCGATACCTGTGATGGCTGCATCTGCTGCCAGCTGCGCCAACCGCGGCCATCATCGGTCCAGATGCGCAGAACGACCTGCTGTATCGGACTGTGCAGCGTGATTGCGGTACTGCTGATGGTGTATGCGCGCTGCAAGTCGCGGCCAAGTTGATCAAGGTCGCGCGTAGGTGGCGCTTCCTCGCGGGTCAGCGCACCAGCTTGCCAGCGCCAACTCACCACTTGTAGTGCGCCGGCCTGTGATTCAGGCTGTACTCTTCGTACCAAGGTGACGCGGCTTGCATCAATGACCAGTGGCGCTGCGCCAGCCAGCAGCGGGCTATCGACCGTATTGGCGCAGTCGACCTGTAGCTGCGCAAATGCAAGCTGCAAGCCACGGGTGAAGGTGAGGTCCTGATTCAGCACCAGACGCGTGCGCGTAATCGCATCCAGGCCGCGCCAACCTAGCACAGAGATTAAACCCAGCACGGCAATCGCGACGATAAGCTCGACCAGTGTCATGCCACGGTGATGGTACTTAGATCGCATTCGGCACTACCTGCGACAGCATTAGCACGCGGCGACCTGACGGATCGAGCACCGACACGGCAACTCGCCTAAAGGCCGGGTTCGGCGTTGCAAGAATCTCTTCTTCACAGCGTAAAACCAGGTCTCCCTGCGGACACGCAAAACTTCGTGTACCGATCGATGGCCACTCTCGTGCCAGCCGAATTTGCGTTAAACGGTTCTCAGCTGACCAGGTAGCCATCATCGCCACGCGCAGATCGGCGCTGTTCTGAGTCAAGCTAGCGATCGCACGCAGGCTTGCGCCCAACGCCGTGCCCACAATCACCAAGGCGACCAAAACCTCGAGCAGGGTGAATCCAGTTTGGGCTGCACGTATCTGGGTTGGCATCTGGGTTGGTATCTCGATTAGCGTCTTAGTTAGCATCCCGGTTGGCATCTCAGTGAGTGTCGAAGTTGCCGATACCATCAGCCCGTATGCTGACTTGCGACTGATGCGTTGCCAAAGTCAGAGTAAACGCTTTATCAACCGGCTCGCGACCAAACACAATCCGAAGCGGTGCTTCTTTTGCAGCGCTGGCGTCTAGCCACAAGCGAATCGGTGTGATCCGGTATTGACGTTCGCGCAGTAAGGCATCACCTGTGAGCGCTACCCAGCCATGCTCTTGTTGAATCAGAAATCGATAACCCATCGTGTCGGACTCGAATGCAATTGGCTGGTTACGAACGATTGCCTCATCACGTGCAAGCTGCATTAATTGCGCAATACGTTGTGCGTCCTGCTGCAACCGGGTCTGGCCGGGATCAAGATTGAGCGTGATCGCGCCCAGCATGACGCCAACAATCACCAGCACCACCAGTAACTCAAGCAGCGTGAAGCCACCGCATGCTGATACCGATGGGCGAGACGGTTTAGTCCATCCAGGAGCCAATATCTGCATCGACACCGATACCGCCGGGCTTGCCATCGGCGCCGTAAGAGACGATGTCTACCTCGCCATGCAAGCCGGGCGACTGGTACTGGTAAGGGTTACCCCATGGGTCTTTATTCAAGCGATCCAGATACCCGCCGGTTTTCCAGTTAGGCGCCAGCGGCATCAGCGTTGGGCGCGAGATCAATGCCTGCAGACCTTGCTCGGTACTGGGGAAGCGCTGGTTATCGAGCCGATACAGTTTGAGCGCTTGCATCAGGGTCGCGATATCTTGCTTGGCCGCCAGCACGCGCGCGTCATCGGCGCGACCCATCAGCCGCGGTACCACCAAGGCGGCGAGTATCCCCATGATTACAACCACCACCATGATTTCTATCAGAGTGAAGCCGCCGGTAACTCTGAGCGGCAAAACGATACGGTTATGTGTTGTTGATGGCTTCATGCATTAGCGCAGCGATGTTCCGATTCGGGGCAAGTGCGCACTGAGCCAATGCACGCTGTGGATTTGCCGCTACAAAATTCAATGAAAATCACGCCATGTACCTAGATCAGCAGCTTCCATGCGCTGGCACTCTCTTTGCAATGATGAACGCACCAGGGAGGATAAATCATGCTAAACACGATTCACTATCGATCATGTCAACCGTACGCTTCACTCACGCGGACTTCAGTCAAACATCGTCATCAGCCGCACGCGACCCCCGCGCTGCGCACCGTGAATAGACGCTACGCGCGTAGTCCGGTTGATCTCGGCAATCAGCCGGCTGACACGGTTCTGGATCGGGAGTTATTCGAGTGGGCCAAAGCCCGCACTCAGGCGATGCAGGTGGATGTGAGCAAGCTGAATCAGAACCCGACCGGCACTGATACCGTGCTACGGCCGCCCTGGCGAACAGTGGTGGTACCACAATCGCGTATTGAAGCCCTCAAGACCTATCACTACTACTACTGCTCACCATCGATCTGGATGTGGAACATCGGCTACGGGCGTCCGGTTGCGAATTGCAATCCGCATGACATCAACCCGGGGGCGATTGATTCTGAACGTCGAACGCGACGACCCGGGCAGGGCCGCTTTGATGAGGTTGCACGCGGTGCTTACGGTAATCGTAATTTCAAGTACCTGTGGGCGATTGACCATGCCGGTATGCATATCGCGAGAGAAATGACACCTTGCAAGATGAGTTCGCGCGGTGTGATTACGCATTCGATTTTGGTGGATCAAGGCATTATCGCTGGCGAGCTGTTTTTTGACATGCATGACCCGACCAAGGTTTTCATGAACTTTGGCTCTGCGCGTTTGCCCATGCGTGATGTCAGAGAAGCCGAACATGCGGCAGAGTTTTTATTGGCGCTGGATTATCGTACTGTGGTTGCGATGATTCCCAATCGCGACCTCAAGGAATCACCGTATAGCATGCATGATCGCTACGGCCCGCACGTAGAGAATATGGTGTTCAAACTTGAGGAGTAGCAGCGCGGACGTGCGACTTGAAGCCGGTAGCACTGCGGGCATCGTAAAGGGCAAGAGGCGCGACGGCGCTGTCACTACCGACAGCGCTTTGATAAAAAAATTTATTCCGAAAGCGCCTGCTCGATCGCCAGCCCAATTGAAAACACCCGCGCATCTGCCATTGCCGGCGCGCCGATCATCAGGCCCACCGGTAAGTCACCTGCACGCTGACAGGGAATCGACAAGGCACAACCATCGAGCAAATTGATTAGTGATGGGTTACGAAGCAGTAGCCGGTTTACCTCGAAGAAGGTTTCTTCGGAGGCGAGCAAGGCCTCGGTCCGCGGCGCGACAATCGGCACCGTGGGCGTCAGCATCGCATCAAAGCCGCTCATGGCGTGCTCGACACGCGCAATCCAGTCTTTGCGCGCCGCGAGCAGTCGCTGAAAATCTTGCTCGGTATATTTTTCGCCAGCGCGAATACGTGTCGCGACCAGTGAATCATACTGGTCGGCATGGGTGGCGAGTAACTTGTGATGCCAGCGCCAGGATTCGATTTGCGGGAAGCGATTAATGTCGCGTGCCTCGCTAAACATTTTCATGGGCACTTCGACGATGGTAGCGCCAGCGCCTGACAACTTGGACAAACTGTGCGTGAAAGCGCGCGCGACGGTGTCGTCGATATCCTCCATCACCAAATCTTCGGGTACGGCGAATTTCAATCCGGACAGCGACAGCGTCCTGGTGGTCAGCGGCTGATCAGCGATCAAGCTATCGACTAACAAGCAATCAGCGACACTGCGCGCGATTGGTCCGATTGAATCCAGTACCGGTGCCAATGGCAGAGCACCAGTGGTAGGCACTCGGCGCATGGTGGGTTTGAAGCCAACCAAGCCACACAGCGCTGCCGGGATACGCACCGAGCCGCCGGTGTCCGAGCCCAATGCCGCCACACAAATGCCCGCGCCAACCGAGGCTGCGGCACCGGAGGAAGAGCCCCCTGTGATGCGCGTGGCATCTAACGGGTTAGCCGGCGTGCCGTAGTGCGGATTGATCCCCACCCCGGAAAAACCAAACTCGGTCATGTTGGTTTTACCGATGATAGCCGCACCCGCATTTCTCAGTCGCGCAACAACCACAGCGTCGCTGGCGGCGGGTGGCTGCCCCTCCAGCACCACCGAACCTGCCATCGTGATCTCGCCGGCGATATCGAGCAAATCTTTCACGGAAACCGGCAGACCTGCCACTGGTGACTGCGGCTGGCGCGACATGCGCATCACATCAGCGTGAGCGGCAGTTTTAAGTGCTTCGTCGCGATAGATATGAGTGAAAACCGATACCGACTGCTCAGCGAGGTCGAGACTTGTGTGTACCAGCTCGTAACGGTTCTGGTCATGAAGTGAGGCGATATTCATTGGCACCATCATTCAACAAATAGAAGATCACGATAGCATGTTGGAGCTAGTCCGCGGCGGCTAATCCACGGGGGCGGCAAGGTATAATTTTGCAATCCGACTCACCCGCGCGTAAAGCCTTGAACCACCAGGGACTTGCCGCTCGCGAACCACCTTCTCAGCCATGCTCATCCTCCCGGGCGCCAATGCCCTGTCCGCGTTTCGCATCCAGCGTCTGTTAACACAACTGAAAGCCTTTGAGCCCGCGATCACGGGCGTTAGCGGGCGTTATCTGCATTTTGTCGACAGTACCGCTGAACTCAGCGAGGACGACACCCAACGGCTGATGGCAATGTTGACCTATGGCGAGCCGTTTGAAGGCCAAACCGAGGGCGAGCCATTTATTGTGCTGCCGCGTTTCGGCACCATCTCACCGTGGGCCAGCAAGGCTACCGATATCGCGCATAACTGTGGCATGGCGCATATTCATCGGATTGAGCGTGGAGTGGCTTACGCTGTGCAATTAAAATCTGGCCTGCTCGGTAAAACCAAACCGCTGGACAAAGACAAAGCGCAGGCAGTCGCTGCGCTACTGCACGACCGTATGACAGAGACGGTGATTCGTACACCGGATCAGGCGCAGGCGTTGTTTACCGAGTTGTCGCCGCAGCCACTCGCGTTTATTGACATCATCGGGGGCGGTAGAAACGCACTCACCGACGCTAACCTCGCGTTAGGTCTGGCGTTGTCGGATGATGAAATTGATTATCTGCTGGATGCGTTTACCCATGCGGGCCGTAATCCGACTGATGTTGAATTGATGATGTTC
>SXGQ01331009.1_pt1 | contig 11078 bp, 11 predicted proteins | sample 3178371 | NCBI WGS metagenome assembly SXGQ01 (sample SAMN11356859, study PRJNA531348) | freshwater metagenome | isolation source: freshwater sample F1-20 | place: China: Fuxian Lake, Yuxi | collected 2017-12-25 | reverse complement strand
GCCATGTTGTTGTTGGTAGCTGGCGGTATTGCTTTTAGTTGTGTTGCATTGTTTCGCTCCGTTGGTGGTCGTGAAGACGACACAGACGTAGTGAATTCACACGCGTTGTATTGGTACTTCCTCACGGCGGCATTCACCGTCTTGTGGTTCTTTGTGTACGTACAGAAGTAGGTCCAACATGTTTACTCCTAGCTCCAAATACTTTGTAGGTCTCACAGGCATAGCGCTCGTTTCGGCGATCTTGTACATGTTCTTGATCAATCCTTCAGATCTCGGTGCGATTGCCCTCTTCGGAGTTGCGGCATCTTCAGCACTTGTTGCTGGGTTCACTCTGTTTACTCGCGACAGCGATGCCTTTACAGATGAAGAAGCTGTTGCTGCAGCCGCTCACGCTCCAGGCGCTTCCATCTGGCCAATTGTGTTTGCACTTGGTGTTGCATTGGTACTCACAGGTATGGCAACTGTTCCAGTTGTATTCATCCTTGGTATCGGAGTGTTGTTTGGCGCCGGCCTTGAATGGACAATTCAAAACTGGGCACATCGTGCTTCTGCAGATTCTCGTTTCAACAGTTTTGTTCGTGAACGCGCAATCGGCGCACTTGAATACCCTGGACTTGCGGCCGTTGGCCTCGCAGTCATTGCTTACTTGTTCTCGAGAGTGTTTCTCACGCTTTCGAAAGACGCAGGGACAATCTTCTTCATGGTTGTTGCTGCCGTCATTTTTGGTGTTGGTTTTTTGATTGCTCTCAAGCCAGCGCTGCGCGGCAGAGCAACAGTTCTTCTCTCGGTTGCGGGCGCAGTCGTGCTCTTGATCATTGGTGGCATCGCGGCTTTGTCAGGCGAACGCGAGGAACTTGCAGTTGCATCTAAAGAAGACCACTACTCAGCAGAGCATCGTGAATGTGGAGCCAAGAAATCAAAGTACTACGACCATCACGCCAATAATCAAGTGTCCTTGCGTTCTGCTGTGACTGCCACAATCTTTGTTGAAGATGGCAAATTGCGTGCTCAAGCAATCGGCATCAAGAAAGATGTCGACACCATCACTATTCCGCGTTCATTGGGCACAACGTTGATATTCCGCAACCTTGATGAAACCGAACGTCGCCTTGTTGTAAGCCTCGGCTCGCACACTGTTGGAGATACTGGTGTGAAGGAAAAACTAGGTACCTGCACCCAGCTCACGGGCAAGAAGCAGGAACAAGTTCTCACCCTTACCATTCCAAAACCAGCTACGCCCGAAGAGCCATATTTCTTCGAGGTTCCTGGTATTGAAGGTCAGATCAAGTTGGTGGTGCCGTGAGTCACCGCAACAATTCGCAGATAACGGGAAAGGCTATGGATACCGTGAACAACGTGAAGTCACCGCGTCGACGCATTAGTACAACTGTGGCCGGTATCACTGGCCTGCTGTTCTTGGCCGGATGTGCCACGAATGCGCCGCAAGATACATGGCAAGCAAAAGGCCCGAATGCACAAATAATTAGTGACCTGCAGTGGATCGTGTTCCCCATTGCCGGAGTTGTTGGCGTACTTGTGTTTGCATTTGCTGGCTACACCATGTTGAAATACCGCGACAAGGGTCAGCCAATTCCTACACAGGGTCACGGCAAGCCGATTGCAGAAATTATCCTCACAATTGTTCCTGCACTTATCTTGACCGTTGTGGGCGTCTTCACATTCCGTGCCATTTTTGATCTCGCCAAGACTGAAGACACTGAGATGATTATCAATGTCACTGGTCAACAGTGGTGGTGGGAATATGACTATCCAGTTCAAACAGAACTTGGCATTAAGACACCGATCATTTCTTCTGGCCAATTGGTCATGCCTGTCGGCACAAAGGTTTTGCTTCGTGAGACAAGTCGCGACGTGATTCACTCGTACTGGATTCCTGCTTTGAACGGCAAAAAAGACGCGGTTCCCGGTCGAATTCATTTGCTTCGTCTTGAAGCTGATAAGCCAGGTATCTACGCTGGCCAATGCACCGAGTTCTGTGGTTTGTCGCATGCAAACATGCGCATGGAAGCAGTTGCACTTTCAAAAGAAGATTTTGCGAAGTGGGTTGCTGGTCAACAGAAGGCGTATACATCGCCCGCCGACGGCACTCTGGCTAAGGAAGGTGAAACTGTTTTCTTGAACCAGTGCGTACGTTGCCACCAAGTGAATGGTCTGAATAAAGCCGATGGCACACCAGCCATAGCTGCCCCAGACGAGAACGTGTATTCCGGCGCTGCACCGAACCTCTCGCATCTCATGTCGCGAAACACTTTTGCCGGAGCAATATTTGACTTGCTCCGAAAGAACTGTCGCGCAGATGTGTGGGATGCCAAGTCAGAAGAATTCGGTGCAAAATATTTGGCCGGAGTTTCAGAGTCGTGTCTCAATCAGACAGATCTTCGTGCGTGGCTGCGCAATGCGCCCGCAATGAAGCCCATGTATGCAGACCCCGCCAAGTTGACAAAGACGGGTGGAAAATATCGTGGTATGCCAAACCTTGGTTTGACTGAAGACGACATTGACAAACTCGTTGCCTATCTATTGACGCTGAAGTAACTGGAGAAACTTATGGCAATCATTGAACGACCTTCACCTGAGGTATTAACCCCAGCAGTGGTGGCTCCTAGTCAGGCACTCGGTGCCATTCGTCGCCCGGTGACATCCAAAGGATGGCGCGAGTGGTTGTTTACAGTCGACCACAAGAAGATTGGCATCATGTACGGCGCTGTAGCCTTGGCGTTCTTCATTGTCGGTGGTGTGGAAGCGCTGTTGATTCGTTTGCAATTGGCTCTACCTGATGGTCGCATTCTCAGTGCCGATCAATACAACCAAATGTTCACAATGCACGCCACAACAATGATTTTCCTTTTTGCAATGCCTATGGCGGGCGCATTTGCGAACTATTTCTTGCCGCTACAAATTGGCGCACGAGACGTGGCTTTCCCACGATTAAACGCATTGTCATTGTGGTTGCTGATTATTGGTGGACTTATTTTGAACGCATCATGGTTCCTTGGTGGTGCCGCAGATGGTGGTTGGTTCATGTATGCGCCAAACTCTGGCCCGGTGTTCTCACCAAGTAATGGTGTCGATTTCTGGGTACTGGGTTTGCAAATTGCAGGTATCGCATCGCTTATTGGCTCCATCAACCTGATTGTCACCGTGTTGAACATGCGTGCACCAGGCATGACCCTTATGAAGATGCCGGTGTTCACCTGGATGATTCTCGTTGTGCAGTTCCTTCTCGTGTTCTCACTTCCAGTCATTACCGTCGCACTCGTTTTGCTTATGTTCCAGCGTTCGTACGGTGCAACGTTCTTCGACGTGTCTCAAGGTGCAGACCCGCTTCTCTGGCAGCACTTGTTCTGGATCTTTGGTCACCCCGAGGTGTACGTATTGATTTTGCCAGGCTTCGGAATTATCTCTGAAGTGTTACCAACCTTCTCGCGTAAACCACTGTTTGGTTATCCATTCGTGGTCTTCTCCGGTGCGTCTATCGGTCTTGTTGGCTTCGGTGTGTGGGCTCACCACATGTTCGCGGCTGGTCTTGGCCCTGTTTCAGTTGCTGTGTTCTCCATTTCCACCATGGCGATCGCAATTCCAACCGGAATTAAAGTCTTCAACTGGTTGCTCACGATGTGGGGTGGCAAAATTTGGTATACCACCGCGATGAAGTTCTCAATCGGACTCGTTGTGCTGTTCACAATCGGCGGATTGTCGGGTGTCACACACTCAGTTGCACCGTCTGACACACAGCAAACCGATACCTATTACATCGTTGCCCACTTCCACTATGTGTTGTTCGGTGGAATGGTCTTTGGTTTGTTCTCTGGCTTCTATTACTGGTGGCCAAAAGTATTCGGCAAACTGTTGAATGAAAAACTCGGATCATGGAACTTTTGGTTCATGGTGATTGGTATGAACCTCTCCTTTGGTCCGATGCACATTCTTGGTCTACAGGGTCAACCTCGTCGTATGTATGTATGGACTGAAGCTCGTGCCGGAGAAGGACTCTTCAACTTTGGCTTCTGGAACATGGTGTCGTCAATTGGTTCGTTCATTCTTGCCATCGGCGTCTTGTTCTTCCTTATCAACATCGTCATTACAGCGCGCAATGGGAAACAAGCACCGGCAGACCCATGGGATGCTCGTACGTTGGAATGGCTTACAACAAGCCCACCCAAAGCGCACAACTTTGATCGCATCCCAGTTGTTCGCCACTTGGACGAATTCTTCCATCGCAAGTACGAAGAGGATTCAAGTACGCACACAATGCGCCAGGTAGCGATTGGTGAGGATTTGATTCGTGCCGAAGAAGATGCTGCTGATTCCGACATTCATCTTCCTGGTCCGTCGTACTGGCCATTAGTGCTCGCAATTGGTGTGGGCGTATTGGGCTTGGGCGTCGTGTACGGAACACCAATCATGGTGGTTGGTGCTGCGGTCGTTCTTCTCGCATCGTTCGGATGGGTTCTCGAGCCTTCCGTACCAGAAGCAATTGACTATGCCTCACCAGATGGTGACGGACACTCGAAGGAGATCGCTACTCATGGCTGATACCGCAACTCACACAGGTCACGCAACAGATCACGGACATCATTCGTCTACTGGTTTGTCTAACAACAAGCTGGCAATGTGGCTCTTCTTGGGCTCAGAGTGCTTGTTGTTCGGTGGCCTCATCTCTACGTACATGCTGTATCGCGGACGAGTGCAGGACGGCCCGAACCCAGCGCAGATTTACGACATTCCGTTCACTTCGGTGAGCAGCTTCGTTCTACTTATGTCGTCTCTTACCATGGTGTTGGCAGTGACTTCAGCACAACGCAATGATGACGCTCGCACCAACCTGTGGCTCACAATCACTGCGCTTCTTGGTGCAACATTTGTTGGTGGCCAGGTGTACGAGTTCACCACGTTCTACCGTGAGGGTCTTGGCTTCACCACAAGCTTGTTCAGTTCCAGCTTTTACACCTTGACCGGATTCCACGGAGTTCACGTATCTGTTGGTGTGATTATGTTGCTCTCCACAATGGGCATCATTAAGCGCAACAGGATCACTGGCAACAAATCTGAAGTGGTTGAACTAGTTGGCTTGTACTGGCACTTCGTCGACATCGTGTGGATCGTCATCTTCACGCTGATTTATCTGATTCCATCTTGATCGGGAGCAACGCATGAGTACGGAACCACAAACACAGAGTCACGAACACGGCATGTCCGATGCCGGGTACATAAAGATTGCTCTTATTCTTGCAGCCATTACGGCGCTCGAAGTATCCACGTATTACGTTGATTTCGGTCCTCTGTTCATGCCTTCTTTGATGATCATGATGGTCGTCAAATTTGTCATGGTCGTTTCTTATTTCATGCACTTAAAGTTTGATAGCAAGATTTTCAGTGTCTTGTTCTATACAGGCCTCGGTCTTGCACTGTTTGTGTATTTCGTCGCGCTGGCAACATTTAAGTTCTTTATTGCTTAATGGTGATAGGGGTCGGCCGTGCTGATCGCAGCAATTGAGCCAACGCTAAACACGAATCCGTGGCGTTTTCAATTTCATCCTGAAATCTGGATTCTTGTAATCGGCCTTGTGGTCGCTTTTGTGTATGCAGTACGAGTTGTAGGCCCTAAAGTCGCTCCCGAGGGCCAGGTAATCTCTCGCAAGCAAATCCTCACATTCTGTTTGATGATTGTGATGTTGTGGCTGGCGAGTGACTGGCCTGTCCACGACATTGCCGAGGAATACTTGTACTCGGTGCACATGATGCAGCACATGGCGATTGCGTATTTCGTACCGCCATTGGCATTGCTGGCGATCCCGGAATGGTTGTTTCGGCTCCTCATCGGTCAGGGACGTATGTATCGGACAGTGCGATTCTTAACGCGACCAGTGGTGGCTGCAGTGGTGTACAACTTGGTCTTGCTCACCACTCACATTCCTTCACTGGTGAACAGAAGTGCTGCCGGTGGCCCATTGCATTATGGGTTGCACGTCCTCCTGGTATTGAGTGCACTGATGTTGTGGACCCCCGTGTGTGGACCAGCCCGAGAATGGCGCATGACATACGGCGGCATGATGCCGTACCTCTTCGCAACATCTCTTATCCCGACCATTCCTGCAGGTTGGCTCACATTTGCTGAGGGTTCGGTGTATAACCATTACGACACGCCAGTGCGCGTATGGGGCATGTCTGTGTTGAGCGATCAGCAATTAGCGGGTGGAATCATGAAACTCGGTGGATCTGTCTTTATGTGGTGCATCATCATCGTTATCTTCTTTAAACGATTCATGAAGAACTTTTATTCTCAGCAGTCGTACACGGCAAGCGATGCTATTCCCGATGCAGAAATTGTCGGCACAGATGTACCGCTCATGTATTCAGATGTGGAATCAGCATTCGAACGTGTGCGTCCAGCCACCGAAGGCGAAAACACACCCAATTCCTAACATGAGGTGTGTGGTGACAGATATGCCTCGTAGTGAGGCATTGCGTACGACTGCAGCAGAATGGTCATTCAACGAGTGGGGAAGTTTGTACCCCGATGACTCCGTGCAGTGGTATTTAGATTTGTATGCAACCTCTGATCAAGATGAAGGTTGTCTTCCTGTATGTCTTGCCGCGCTGAACGAAGATGGTGCAATTGTTGGCACTGCATCGTTGATTGAGAATGATGAATTGCCGAATGCTCCAGAGCCCGGACCGTGGGTTGCGGCAGTATATGTAGACATCAGCGGACGTGGTACTGGTGTAGGTGCTGCTCTCATTGCAGAGATTCTTCGCCGTTCACGAGGCTTGGGGTACAACGATGTGTATCTCTATACCGAGTCAGTACCAAAGTGGTACGAATCGATGGGGTGGTCTGTGATTCGCACGGATGATTCATTGGGCGTAGAAGTAACGGTGATGGTGCACCGCGACTAGTGCTCTAGCTCCAACGGAAACGTTTCGCTGCAATAGCGGGCGCAAGAATTGCCCAAGCACACAGCACTGCACCAGGAACAAGAAGTGCTCCAGAGTCTCCGTTCAATGTTGTACGCAACAAATCCGCGAGTGCGGTTGAAGGCAACACTTGTGCTGCAGTACTGGCCGCAGAGGGAAGTGAGTCACGTGGAATGACCATTCCGCCCAGCAATAACAGCAATAGATACAGGCCATTTTGCGCAGCCAAGTTGATCTCGGCTCGAAGTCGTCCAGCGAGTACAAGACCAATGCCTGCAAAGGCAGATGTGCCACCAAGTACGGCCGCTATTGCAAGTGGCCACTGATTGCCTGCTGGTTCCCACCCCAGGAACAGACCAAGAGCTAGCAATGCAGCGACTTGAACAATCTGCACACAAAAGACAGAAAGAATTTTAGAAACAACTAGTTGCCCACGTGTCAGTGGGGTAGCTCCGAGACGCTTGAGAACCAAGTACGAACGTTCAAAGCCGGTGGCAATACCAAGGCTCACCATTGCCGACGACATAATCGCTACAGCAATCACGCCTGGCACCAAAAACTGAACTGGTTCAACATCGCCACTTGGTAATACGTCAATAGATCCGAAGAAACTAAGAAGAACAATGGGAATAACGAACGTAAGCAGCAGTTGCTCACCATTGCGTGCAAGAAGCATTAGTTCAGCGCGAAGTTGTACAGCAATGCGTTTCATTGCGGGCTCCGAGTAAAACGTCGATACGTCTCTTCAAGGTTTTCTGTGCCCATGTCAACTCCCAGTAATGGGTGTTGATTATCTGCAAGCCATTGCGAAATGCGCGTCATCAATTGCGGTGTTGGTTCAGATGCAACTTCGTACAAACCTTCACTAATCACTGTGATGGGGCTTTTCACAGCAACGGCAAGTTCGGCAGTTACTAAGCCGGGTGTGGAGGAGAAGCGAAGTCGTTTGCGTGCCGAAGCGAGAGACTCAATGTCTCCACTTGCCAGAATTTTTCCTTCTTTAAAGAAGACAGCATGTGTGGCAACTTTTTCTGCCTCAGCCATGTCGTGTGATGCAAGCAGAACTGTGGTGCCTTCTTGAGAAAGACCAAGGATGATGTCGCGAATAACATCCCGTCCATCGATATCAACACCAGATGTCGGTTCGTCGAGAAAGATAACTTCGGGCTTTGCGGCAAGAGCCAGCGCCAAAGACAATCGTTGTTGCTCTCCGCCAGACAATCTTCGCCACGTGCTCTTGGATCGAGCACCAAGACCAACTAACTGGATGAGTTCAGAGGGATTGGCACCTTTTCCGTGGAGCGCACAAAAATGCCTGATCACATCTTTCACGCGTGCACTGGGGTACACCCCGCCGCCTTGCAGCATGACTCCCATACGGTTCGTCAATTCTCGGTGCTGCTTCACAGGGTCTAGACCGAGCACGCGCACATGGCCCTGACCAGTGCGAAACCCCTCACACACCTCAATAGTGCTGGTTTTCCCTGCACCATTTGGCCCCAAGATGACGGTGACAGACCCGGTGGGGGCTTCAAAAGACACATTGTCGACAGCGACCAGGTCGCCGTAGCGGACTGTGAGATTTTCGACAAGAACTGACACGCCTCCACCTTACGAACAAATGCCTACTAGCGAGAAAGCACAGACAGGTAGCCTGACAATCTGTGATTGATGTACGACTTCTCCGCACCAATATCGAAGGGGTGCGAACTGCCCTTGCCCGCAGGGGTAAGCCAGAAGTGCTCAGCCAGATTGACGAAGCCGTGCAACTCGATAGTCGTCTGCGAGACATTACGACTGAACGTGACGCCATTCGTGCAGAGGTGAACGACCTCTCAAAGCAAGTGGGCACTTTGCGCCGAGACAAGCGCAATGATGAGGCCGAGGCACTGATGGGTCGCAGCCGCGAACTAGGTGAGACCGAGCGAGTACTACAAGCAGAGTTCGACGAAGTGCAGGGCGCGCTTCATCAAATCATGTTGCGCATTCCGAACCTGCCACATGCTGATGCGCCAAATGGTGCTGGCGATCACGAGAATCCTGTGGTGAAGGGCCCTATCAATATGCCTGCGCGGTTCGCTGATCACCAGCGCGTGCCGCACTGGGAGACCGCAAGTCACCTTGGCATTTTGGATAATGAACGCGCAACCAAGATTGCCGGTGCCATGTTTACGATGCAACGTGGCTTAGGTGCAACGTTGGCTCGTGCACTGTGTCAGTTTGCACTCGATAGCAACGCCGATGCGTTTGAAGAAATTCGCCCACCAAGTTTTGTTACTACTGCAACGTTGACAGCTACTGGCCACTTGCCGAAGTTTGCTGATGATGCATACGCAATTGAGCGCGATGATCTGTGGGCCATTCCAACTGCTGAAGTGCCACTTACATCGCTTCACGCTGGTGAAGTTCTAGAAGAATCTGAATTGCCAGTGCGCCTCATGGCATACACACCGTGTTACCGCCGCGAAGCAGGTAGTGCAGGTCGTGACACACGTGGCATGCTGCGGGCACATGAATTCGACAAGGTTGAAATTTTGGCGATTGCGCGCCCGGAAGATGCGCCAGAACTATTGACTGAATTAGTTGCTCGCGCTGAATCCTTGATGGCGGCTTTAGAACTTCCGTATCGCATCATTGAGATTTGTACTGGTGACATGGGTGGAAGCCATCACCGCAGTTACGACATAGAGGTGTATGCACCTGGCTGTGATGCATGGTTGGAAGTGAGCAGCGTGTCGTGGTTCTCTGATTACCAAGCTCGTCGCGCCGACATTCGTTTTAAGCGCACAGGCCAAAAAGGAACCGAGATTGCGAACACCTTGAATGGTTCTGCATTGGCCGTACCACGCGTATGGGCTGCAATTTGTGAGAACTATCGCCAAGCCGATGGAAGCGTGCGTATTCCTACAGTGCTGTTGCCGTACATGCGTGGGGCTACTCACATCACGCCAAAGGCTTAGCCACAATGGGCATTGCAGATCGTCGTCTTCAGTACGAAACTGCAGGTCTCGACATTGATGATTTGTTGGCTGACCCAATCGCGCAGTTACAGCAGTGGTATCACCAGGCTGAAGAGGCAGGTGCTGCTGAACCAAATGCAATGGTGGTGTCAACGGTGGATGCCGAAGGGCAACCAGATGCACGTGTTGTATTAGCCCGCAATATTGAGGCGAACGGCGTTACTTTCTTTACCAATCGCCATAGTGCAAAGGGTGAGCAGATTGGCTCTGAGGCACGAGGCGCCGCAACGTTTGCTTGGCTTGAACTGCATCGCCAAGTTCGCATTCGTGGTGTCATCACCCTGGCGTCTGATGCTGCGAGCGATGAGTACTTCGCTTCTCGTCCGCGCACGTCTCAATTAGGTGCATGGGCTTCACCACAATCTGAACCCATTGGCAACCGAGAAGAACTCAACGACCTTGTTGAAGAAATTGCGCAACGCTTTGATGGTGTAGATGTTCCTCGTCCGCCACATTGGGGTGGGTATGTCATCTCCATTAATTCAATTGAGTTTTGGCAAGGTCGCCCCAGCAGATTGCATGATCGGTTTGTTTATACTCGTCACGGAAATGTGTGGCGAGCACAACGTCTCGCACCATAAGGACACTATGACGTATCTCGTATCACCTGATGAAGTTGCTGCTGCTTACACCGAGCTTCGTGCTCGCGTGATTGCACTCTTGCGTGAAGCTGGTGAAGGCGTTGCTGATATTCCAGTTCCACATTGTCCAGCGTGGACAGTGAAGATGGCAGTCAGTCACCTTGTGGGTGTACCCGAAGATGTTCTTAGTGGAAACATGGCTGGCGTAACTACAGATGCATGGACGCAAGCACAAGTCGATCGTCACTCGAATGATTCATTGATGGCGATACTTGATGCATGGGAGGCAACAGCATCCACTATTGACCCGATGTTGCCGCACTTTCCTGTTCCTGTGAATTCACAGTTCGTCTTCGATTCATGCACCCACGAACACGATATTCGTGCAGCAATTGGCCAAGTTGGTGCTCGGGATTTACAGTCGGTTCGTGTCGCTGTGGGTTTTATTCGCAACATGTTGTCGCAACGCGCTCAGCCTGAGGCGCAAGAGTTACTTCAGGCAACAATCAATGACTTTGACTTCTTGCGCTCCATGTCT
>SXGQ01045105.1_pt1 | contig 11080 bp, 12 predicted proteins | sample 3178371 | NCBI WGS metagenome assembly SXGQ01 (sample SAMN11356859, study PRJNA531348) | freshwater metagenome | isolation source: freshwater sample F1-20 | place: China: Fuxian Lake, Yuxi | collected 2017-12-25 | reverse complement strand
TCGACCTGCTGACCGTTCTGGAACTCGCTGTCCTGAATCTGGCGCACGCGGTAGTAATCGAATGACACTTCGTTACCATCCGGCACCGGCCACAGCGTTACGGTCGGCGAAAGCAAGCGATCGAACCAATACGTCGTCGGGAAGCCCTGTTGGTTCGGGTTCGGGTATGACGCGTATTCAGAACGCGAAATCGGCAGAATCAGCCTGTTAATCGCAGCGCCGCCCGTGTTTTGCACCACGTACGCGTCGAGCATGACGACTGTATTCGAGGGCACAGAGTACGTCGCCGTGCCCTGAACCAGCGGAATGGACTGTAGATCAACGCACCACAGGTTGACGCCCTGCGAACTCCAACGGCCGAGCAGCATGTTGGCGGCCATACGAGCCGACTCCATGTGCTCTTGCAACAACGCGGTGTTACGTACACCGCAGAGATTGAACGCAAAAAGCGTTATCTCACCCAGTGACGGATTGTAGGCGTATGTGCCGCTTGTCGACATGGAATCCCCAGCGTGAAATTAAATCGGGCCATTGCTCGACTGCAGGAAAGTGCCTCGCACAGATCCACTACCGCTATTCAATACAACCCGGGCAAATGTTGGCGCGTATTGCAAACCACCACGGTTAGACACTGCTTGACTCACCAGATTGGTATCAATCGCGTTCTGGAACGTCATGCTGCCAGCCGCTACTGGGCTCTCCGGGTCGTTTGGATCATCTAGCGTGATCTGGACCGTCCAGTTTGCGGTGCCGGTTATTGTGCAGGTTGTCGATACATAATTTGGCGCAAAATCATCAAATCGCACCCATGGCGAATCTGCTACGCCGTTTGTGCCAACCGTCACAGCGCCTGCAGCCGCTGCCGAAATCGTAATTGATGTAACTGTCTTAAAACTGAGCGTGGTTGCACCAGTAGTGGCGTTTGGGCCAGTGATGGTTTGGCTGATGGTATTACCCGCCCAGTTTGTGCCCGTAACCGTAAAAGTTTTTGCACTTTCGTCTGCAGCGGTCGTGATCAACACGCGACGCTGCACGTCGAGCGTCGCAACACCGCCGCTTGCAAGAGCGCCGTTAATCGTCAACGAAGACGTCGGGGTCTGAGAAAGGCAAATGTTGTTTGCGCTTGCTGCGTCGATCGGGCCGACGGTAACTGACATTGGTTGCATAACGGTTATCCTTTTCTATTGCGTGCAATAGCAGCACTCATGTTAGCACTTTACGTCCCAACGTTTGAGCGCCAAATTGATGCGGCTATTCGGATCGTGCGCGGTTTTTGCCGACGTCAACTTCTCCTTCATGCCACACATCCTGCTTCTAAAATTATCGCGCCGTGCGGCTGCAGCCGGGCTCTTAGAGGCTTCGCTAGAAGTCACCGGCTTTTTAATGTTCTGCCCCTGAGCGCGGAGCGATGCGCGGCCCTTTTCATTAAGCCCGCCAGAGGGTGATTTGCCCTCTTTCTTTTGCCATGCTGCAGTCATACGGTTTCCTCAAGGAAAAACGGGGGCACAGAGGCCCCCGTTCTTTTTTTGCCGTTTCAGCCGAGATTAATCAAGGCTGCCGTCAACGGTGCGACCCTTTGGGGCCGTGCCGCGGCGGGCAGACGAGAACGGGCTGCTTTCGCAACTACCGCCCGACTTGCGAGGCTTGCGACCGGCGTGCATCTTGGCCATGCCAGATACCTTACCGGACTCCTTCTTCGCAACCTTACCACCACGCTTACGCTCCTCGGCCTCGTCATTGACGTTGCTCTGATACGTATAGCGCAGGTTCTTGCGACCAAGATCCTCGCTGGCCTGATTCACGCCACCAGTGGCGCGATGCTTGCGACCTTTCATTTGGTGTACTCCTATGATTACGACGGGAACGACCCGAAGATCGAACGCCAGTTGTAGTACCCGAACGAGTAACGCTCGTAGCCCTTGACCAACAGGTTGTCAGTGACGAAGTCAACCTGCATGTCAGTCTCGAACTTCACACGCTCCATGTACGACAAACCGTCGATGTTCGTCAGAAGGAACCACGCGCTGGCCGAGGTCAAGAAGTCGTTGACCATGTAGCCTTCCGGCAGACCGCCAGCCGTCGTGAGGATCGCGTTGACATCGTTGTCAGCGGTACCCGGACGGAGTTCGGTCTTCGTGAGGCGGATGGCCGTCGGCTCAAGAGCCGGCGGAACAACCAACTTACGACCACGGGCGAACACCTTGAGGCCAGCCTGATCCTTGTAGTTGGTACGGATCGCGATCATCGCGTTCAGCAGCGTCGACTCGTTAAGTTCGACGTCCACTGCCGGACGGTTCGCAACCGTGCCACCATCAATCGGGTGACTGGTCGAAACCAGCGCCACACCGTCACCGCCGATGTTGGCGTTGTAGGTGGTTGCCGTGTTGAGGATGTTCGCGCCGTAGATTTCCTTGGTCTGCTGGAAAGACTCAATCAGACCGAGGTTCGACGGGTGGAACTGCGTCTTGTACAGGTTATCGTCGATCGCCTTGCGGGTGATCGCGTAACCGAGCGCAATTTCGTTGTGCTCTTGGTTGTACACATAACGCTCACCAGCGTTGTTATCGAAAGAGGTCTGACCACCCTCAGTTTTCAACTGAGCGAGGCCGAGGTAACGCATTTCGGCGGTACGCTCAAGAGCCAACTTCGAGTCATGCTTGGTGAAGATTTTGTCGTACTGAGATGGGATCATCTCGTACTTGACTTCTACCCCACGGAGTCCCGGGAGGAGAAGGTCTTTAATTGCTGAAAGATTGACAGCCATTTTCCCTTACTCCTATCAGACGCCCGTGAGGGTCTTGGTTTCGACGTTGTTGAACGCCACGATCACGTAGTTATACGCACCAGCCTCGGTTCCGTTAGAACCCGGGGGCTGAGTGACGAGGCTAACCAACTTGAACGGGAGCGTCGCAGTCGTCGTCGGGGTCACGCTAATATCAACGAAGGCGCCCGAGATGCCAGAGGCAGTCGACGGGGAGCCATACGCAAACTGAACGTTTGCACCGATTTGGCCGACGACAGCGCCGACCGACGACGAACCGCCAACCTGCGCAAGGAACTGCGCGTTGGGGTCGTTGACGACATAGACTTCAACAATGTTAGCGGCGGCAACATCAGCAGCGCCCCAGAAGTTGCTCCACACAGTGCGCTTCTGCGAAACGCTCAGGTATTTGCAACCGTAGAAGACGCCGGCGAGGATGCCAGCACCGGGAGTGGTGGGATACACACCACCAGTCGTTGTATTGCGGAAGACCGGGTCTCCGTAATACATCGCAGCGGTGTCATAAACACAAAAAGTGGCGACCTGTTCGTACGTAGGCGCAGAACCGGTGCCCCTGTGTTGACGAAATCCGAAAGGCGCTGAAATGTTCGCCATGACGGGTTCTCCTTACTTAGAGGAGGCCATCATCGCACGCCGGGGCGACTTAGACCGGTATGAAACTACCCTCTCGCCGGGAGAGGGGTTGTTTTCACTTATACCGTGTATTTTTCCCGTGTCAACTAAAAATTAAAAACAAAAGCCTCCCGAAGGAGGCTTCTGCCTAATTTTCAAATTTGAAAGTTAAATCAGATTTTTAGCCTGCAAATACAGCACGGTTACCGTAGCCGCACCTGTGGTGCCATCTCCGGTTCCAGCCGTAAAATCGGCCAAAACTTGGATATCAGTTGTTCCAACATCCGTTGCAACACTCGTCGTAAGCGTTCCGCGAGTAGTGGCAAGTGTTTTCACAGTCGTAGCCGGCAAGAAAGCGGTGGCTGAAGACGACGTTCCAACAGACACAGTGGCGGTTGTTGTGTCGTTATTGACAGTTGTGACATTTAAAATCACGTCAACTATTTGGGAATTTGCCGGAATTGTTGCAACTACTTGATCCGCAGCGGTAGCGCCAATAATGTCAACGACAATAGATTGGCCCATGAGAACAAATCCTACGTTTTGGACGTTAGTTCCAACCGTAGTACCGCTCGTATTGACAATATCTCCAGCCTTTACAGGACCGGTAAAAGTTGTAGCACCCATAAAAAACACCTCGCATGTGAGTGATGCGCGCCCGTCTACATGCCGTCTGCCGGGTCAGTCTAACGCGCCAAAATAAAAAACCCCGGAGCCTACTGTATAGACTCCGGGGCAAAGAGAGTCAACCTCTCTCTAGGGAGTTAATCCTTCGGAATAGGCACAGCCTCATAGGATTTTTTCACTTTCACAAGGCTGTTTTCCTTGTTGGCACGCTCGAACTGACCAGCCGGCGAAGAAGCCAATTGCTCTTCTTTCTGCCGAACCTGAGCGCGTGCACGGCGCAATTCCACCAATCGAGCCTCTTCAGTAACCTCAGAGGGACGCTCCATCAGGATCATGCCTTTACGCTCGATCGTGTTGAAGTTACCGCCATCCGGCATAAACGACGGGTGACGCGAAGCCGGCACAGGCTCCCAGCCCTTGCGAGCCAGCGCGACTTGATGGGCAGCATCTTCCTGTCCCATGACAGACTTACGCTTCCATTCGTACGTCCAGCCTTCTGGAATCAACTCCAGCGGGACGTAAAACTCGTCGGTGCCTTCATCCATGCTGCCAACGTGGTTGCGAATCTCCGCAGCACGGCGAGCAGCGCGGGTTCTGGGGTCTTCCTCACGCATAGACGGTCTCATCTCCTGACGCATTTCTACCGCGGCACGGGGGGCTTCTTCAAGGGCCGCTCGCTCAGCGGCAACTTCTTGAGCAGCAGCCTTAAACTGGTTGACCTTCGGGCGGCCGCGTTTTTTAGGGGCTTCGGCATTCATAAATCAATCTCCTATTAGTTCAATTTGCCTTCTTTTTGGAGCGCCAACTTGTTTTTGGCGTATTCCTCGACGGTCATACCCATCATTCCGGCTATTTCGCGCTCTTGAGACGTCAAACGAACCGTATTAGGACGCGAGCCGGGGCCTGCGCCACTACGGCTGACCGGTGCCACAGGCGGCGGGGTGCGCCTCTGCGTCGGTTTAGCGGCATCTGCCATTGGATCGTCCGAAGCGACCGGTTCAGAACGACGCATTCTTAGCGTGGATTCAACCGCATCGAAATATTCGTCGGTATCTGGCTCGATTCCGTCAGCAGTTGCGAGGTTATGAGCAGCCAGCATCTTCTGGTACTGCCGCGGGTCAGTAGCAAAGTGCGGATTTTTGCGAATCCAAGCCGCCGAACGCGGTGACAACTGCGATGCGAGAGCCTCGACAGGGTCAGAAACGCCAATCGGCTGCGGAGCCTGCTGTTTTGGCATCGCTTCCAGCGCCTGCTTGCCCTGTTCCAACTGCAAAAGTTTGGCGGAGTTGCCAGACATGGCCTGTTGAATCTCTGCGGCACGATCGTAGTCGCCAGACGACATTGCCGCGGAATAATTGCTCTTCAGAATCTCGGTTTGCTGCTTAACCGTCTCAATTGCGTTAGACACAAGGTGCAAATTACTGTCTTGCGCCTCGTTTTTGGCCAAATACGCGGTCTGAGCAAACTCGCGAGCGCGTCGCTCCATCTCAATACGGGTCGCACGCTCTTTTTCCAACTGTTGACGCAAAGATTCGAGCCCTTCTTCAGGCGCGATATCGCGTGAACCGGCTTTCCCGGCCGATTCATCTGCTGCAACTACCCGAATTTCGGGATCGCCGCCTTTTTTCTCCGGCTCAACTTGTATTTCAATCTGTTCGTCGTTGTCTGCCATGATTTTCTCCGTTACCAGACCTGATCGGGATGCTGAATGCGGCCGCGAACGTTGATGTCATTCAAAATTCGGCACAAAACGCCGTTGACTGTAATGCTCCAACCGTCTGCGGGTCGAAAAATGATCCAGTCGTCAATGTCTACGCTAACGCCGCTAAACCAAGTGTTAGTGCTATCAACAAAAGCATCTGGACCTTTCTTTAAAACAAGACCAACTTTGCCTTGAAACTTGTCTTCAGAGCGATGCTGGTCGGGCAAAACAATGCCGCCCTTGGTTTTTTCCGGTCGGATATACACAGCGCACAGTAACTGATTGTTAAATATCTCTACGTCATCCAATTTTCCAATTGCTTTCAGTATTGTTTTACGCGGATCGACATCATGTTCCATTGCGATCTGACTCATTTTCACTCCATCAATATTTTTTGGACACAATCGTCTTTACTTCTTCGCACATTTCCAACGCCGACATCAGTCCTGAGACTTTGCCGACCTGTTGTTTGTACGTTTCGTAATCCGGCACGGCCAATCCGCCGGCCAAGTTGTCTTTAATTCTCTGGATTTCCTCCTCAATTAACTTCCTTAGTTCTGCCTCAAATGCCAAATTCAAGTTGTACATGTTTACGCCGGTAAATATTTAAGGTGAAAAAAAGGGCAGCCGAGAATCTCCGACCGCCCTAATTTTTAACGCTTGCCTTTCTGATAACGCTGGATAGAAACCTTTTCCAGTTTACCAAGGCCGCCAGCCGAACCAGCATCCATATCCGAGGCTTCGTGATACGTGCGGTGACCAACTCGACCCGGCTTATCAACGCCCTGCACACGACCGCCTTCGCGACGCAGCGTGCGACCGCCGGTCTTGCGAGGCATCGGGGGCATACCGCCCGGAGGAGGCATACCACCCATTGGTGGCATCGGCATCGGCATTGGGGGCGCTGCGCCCATGCCCGGGGGACCGCCCATACCAGCCGGCGGCGGAGCGCCTACCGGGATTGGGATTCCAGCGGGGGGCATTGGGGGACGAGCCGGCATACCGGCAGGCTGCTTGGAACCGTCGCCAATAATAATATTGACGTTCATGCTCCCTTTTTTCTTGTTATTGCGGCCACCGTCTTTGCGAGCCAATCGGCCGCCCGTCGGGCGAGTTCCTTGCAGCGAGCCATCCAACGCTCCACCACGGTTCATTTTAGCGGGGGAATTACGGGTGGGGGGACCCTTGCTTGCGGCTTCCTTCTTAACTTCTTGAGCAATTTTGAACGCGTTGTAGTCATTGGCTACATCCTCCGGCATTTCTGGCGGTCTTGGCTTCACGTACTTGTCAACGTCAACCGGGGTCGGCGGATTCTGCAGAATTTGCGGAGAAGTCTGCTCGCGAACACCGCCAGCCTGATAGCCACCCGCGGATTTATGCGCATAACCGCCATGCCTCAGTTTGGTCTTCTGCTTGCCGGGGTGCTTGGCAGCCTCATGTTTGTGCACCATCTTCTTGACCAGTGCCTTGTCCATCTTTACATCGGGGTGCCCGGCTTTACCGCCCTTTTTCATGCCACCAATGTGTTTCTTGCCTTCGCGCTTCTCGTTGGCTTCCTTTACATCGCGGTTGATGATGCTGTCGGCAGTCGCAGGCGTAGATCCGCCGTTCTTGCGAGCCTTACGGTCAGCGCGGAACTTAACCGGCTTTCCGTCCATCATCACAACCTTACCGCCCTTCTTGAACTGGCGACGCGAGATCGGGCGCAGGCCCGTCTTTACGTCTGCGTCAAGCGGTTCAGGCGGGATGTAACTGGACCCGTCTACCTTGGCTTTGGGATCAGTGCGCATCAGGCGGGAAATTTTGTCCCGCATCGCGCTGCGCGCCTTTTTTGCGAGTTCTGACATGTCTATGCTCCTAATGAGGAATCAACGCTCTGCGGGAAATTACCGGGGTTGATTCTTCTCCAATTTCGTGCTGGGGTCAATCGACAAGCATGCGTTCGTCAAACCGATCCGGCTGCTCTAACACGCTGCTTTCAAAGTTTGGCTGATACGACGACATGTCGGGCGAATAATACGGCTCTTCCGGTATCGGAGAGGTGGCTTCCACCGGAAGGTTTGGGGTCGGACCAACCGGATATTGCGGCTCGTCACGCATGTACCGCTCTTCCGAAGACGCAGACGGCTGATTCGGCGAGAAATTGCCAGTTGGGCCGGTGTATCCCGGAACAAAAATAGATTGCGGCGGCTGGCTGGGCTGACCGGGCGCAACTGGGCGCAGGTACGTATCGTCTTGCGGCACGCCACCAGTCGTCGGTTGAACCGTTGGCATAATGTTAACATCACGAACCATCGGCGGAACTTCACGCTCGGTCGGCCCGGGCGTAAAGCCTTTACCACCTGTTGATACCGGCGGAATCGAAGGCTGAGTCGGCGGTCTGGCCGGCGGTAATGTCGGTGGGTTTGCTCTAAAGCCTTTTCCACCAGTCGAGGTCGGCGGCGGAGCAACAGGCTGCAGGGCCGGATACATCTGCATCGGCGCAGGCTGACGCGGCATCATCGGGTAGTTGCCAAATGCGCCCATGGCGCCAAGACCGCCCATGCCGTAATTGGCATTCAGGTTGGCCATTTGGCTGCCGATATTTGGGTAGTAGAAACTGGGCTGAGCCAACTGCATCTGCGGAATGTTCATCGGCGCGTAAGCAACCGATTGAGACGGCGTCGAGCGCATGCCCTTTCCGCCGCTCGATACTTGATCGACATACGGCTGCATGACGGGGGCGGGTTCGTAATTCGGCTGGTTCTGCTGGAAGCCCTTGCCGCCTGTTGATACGTTGCCGTATCCGCCATAACCACCGTAGTTGCCAGTGGTCCGGCCGTAGTTCATGCCAAGGCCAGCGGCGTCATATCCGGGGGGAATGCCGTAATCCTGAGAGTTGTAGTCGCGAATGCCGCGCTCAAACCCAGTGGCCTGCCTGCCCATGCCGGATACGCTTTGGCCGTACCCTTGGATATTGGGCATCGAGTATTGGCCGCCGCCCTGCAAATTGACTGAACCACCCATGCTTATCTCCTGCCGTACGGCCGAATCATACCCGGAACTGGCATAAACCCACTGGTTAATTGCAAGGCCCGGGAGACTAATGGGTTAACCACGTTATACATCGGACGCGACTCGTGATGATGATGCGCCTCCGGGTGTTCTTCGTGGCGATGCGCGTTATGCATTTGCACGGCAAAACTGCGCTCTGGGAAGCCGGCAAGGTCGTCGGTAATGTACTCCCCATCTACGGCACCACCGTCTGCGCGGAATTTGATTTCCTGCGGCGGAACGTACTCGCGACCGGCGCTGGCTTCTTGAGCCTCAGGCGGATCAATTTGATACTCGCCATTATTTTGCTTGGCGTAATCAATGTGATCGTCGTTGACGTTATGAGTGAACGACGTCTGGTGACCGAGATTGCTGGTTGACGTTGTCGGCGTCGTCATCAAAATAGCGCCCGCTTCCTTGCCGTTCTTGGTCATAAACCGGTCTTTCGGCAAATATTCGTTGTCCTTGAACCGAGAATCGGTCGGAATCAAATGCTCAATTAACTCGGTTTTGCCAGTTTCCTTGTTTTTCTTGCGCTCCGGCACGTTTACCAACCGCGGATGCAAGATGTGCTGTTTCTGGTAGTCGTAACGGCGGCCGTTTAGCGTTGTATGCCCAAAGTGCGCCTCATCTGGCGTCGTTGGGCTGCCCTCTCCATCAAAATGACCCTCTGGGCCTTCCGCCATTTCCTGAGGCGACAACTCGTTTGGCATTCTGCCGGTCGACCAATACTTGGCGTATTTGATGGCCTTTTCCATCTCTTTGTTTAAGTCAGAGCCACGTTTGACGTCAGTCACCATGTACGAGTTTTTCGGCGACGTGTTGTTGCCCTGCTCGTTTTGGAAATCGCGGCCTGCGGCGTCGGTCGCCGAAATAGTTGAGCGAGCACGCTGCTTATCGCGACTGATATTTTCCGACACTGAGTAACCCAATTTTGTCTTCGGGCCAGCGTTTGAATACGTGACGTAATACCCGTTTTCTGGGTCGTGCAACTCGTTAGTTTTGCCGTATGAGTTGGCAACAATTGCTGGCTTATCTTCAGCCGTCCGCTGCTTGTTAAGGTTGCTAATGGCATATCGCGATGACGTATCAGATTCGTCAACAATGTTTGGTCTAAACAACACAACTTGGTCGTTTTTATCAGCGCGCAATGCGGCGTTACGCAATGCACCGGTGTGCGCCAAAATCCAATCTGAAGTCATGGCCGGATCATGCTTAGCCTGCGCGTGACAAGCGCGACGCACGGCCGCATTTACGTACTGCGACTCCGCATTTGGCGCAAAACAAGTGCCGCGCATGGTGTCGACGATGCCGCCGGGGCCTACACCACCGCCGCAGCCCGTGGTTTGACCCGGGCAAGTGTTAAGAACGACTTGTTTTTGATTTGGCCCGTATCCAGACGTATACAGAGCATGCCCTGCGATGCCTTTTGAGCCGTATGCAACGTATGTGCGGCCCTTTTCGTCGGTTTCGTGGCGCACCGTATCCAACTTTTCGCTTTCATCAAGCGTGTCGGCGCCTTTATTAATGTGCCGAGCCTGCTGCAATCGTTGCAAAGCGGCTTTTTCAGCAGCAATTTGCTGATCTACCGGCTTGGCAAAGTGATCGTCTAACGTTTGCTTGTGTACTTTTCCAATCTGGCCAATGGTCAACGGATCTCGGTTCTCAGCACCATAAACTTCTGCGCGAGCCTTGTTGATATCGCGCATGCCGGAGGCTTTATCGGTGCCTTCCCACATATGTTTTGGCACAACAATACCGCGGACACCGCCCTTACCCTCTGCGTTTACCAAAATACGCTTTGGATTTGATGTCGACGTAATGTTGGCCTGAGGTTCCTGCTCTGACTGATCGCCGGTAAGAGCCCCGCCATCCTTCTTCGCAATCATCAATGCGCGGCGGATAGCCTTTTCTCGATCCATGATCGGAACCTCTGGAGATTTTGGCTCATCGTGGTGATGGAACAAATGCCCCTGCACGGCGCCACCACGTTTAAATGCCTTGAAACCGCGCTTGAGAATGCTGTCACGCATGCGCGGCGTAATGTCGAGCGACGGCAGATTTTTGATCTTGCCGGTTGCGCTTTTCAGCGGTTTGATCTGCGCTTCCGGGTCATGCTCTTGTGCAAGAGCCATTAATCGACGCGGCAGAATACTGTTGTAGTACTCGCGCATACCTTTGCCACCGACGTTGAGATCAAGGCCACTAATGACCCTAGATCCCTCGCCCGGGATGTTTGGCCATCTGGTAGGTTCGCCATGGCCTTCCATCATTTTCTTGGCCATTTCGCGGCCAACTACGTTCGGCAATTCTTTCTCAGCGAC
>SXGQ01900260.1_pt1 | contig 11081 bp, 12 predicted proteins | sample 3178371 | NCBI WGS metagenome assembly SXGQ01 (sample SAMN11356859, study PRJNA531348) | freshwater metagenome | isolation source: freshwater sample F1-20 | place: China: Fuxian Lake, Yuxi | collected 2017-12-25 | reverse complement strand
CGAATGACTTACAAATAAAATGGATACACCATGAGCTTTCAATTCCTCAAGTTTCCGATAACACTTTTCCTGGAACTTGGCATCTCCAACGCCAAGAATCTCATCAACAATTAGCAAATCCGGATCCACATGTATGGCATTGGCAAAAGCTACTCGTGCATACATACCAGACGAATACATCTTCATAGGCTGATCGAAGAACTCGCCAATATCTGCAAAGGACTCGATCAATGCAACCCGATCGGCAATATCTGCGTAATCGATGCCTTGAATGGTGCTAGCAAGTACGACATTTTCTCTACCCGTAAGGTCCGAATTAAATCCAGTACCTAGTTCCAGCAGAGCAGCAACTTTCCCGGTAACGTTGATACTGCCTGAACTCGGAGTGATAACCCCTGAGATAAGTTGTAACAGTGTCGACTTTCCCGCTCCATTTCGACCGAGTATTCCGACGCTTTCCCCTTTTCGAATCTCGAACGAAACATCGTTGAGCGCGGAAAACTCTTCGTGATATCGTTTGCGGAATGGGTGAAGCGCTTCTTTCAGTCGGTCCTGGTGGGACGGGTAAAGCTTGTAGGTCTTGCTTACGTGAGCAACAGAGATCACCACATCGCCAACCGTTGCCATCTCGGGCACTGTATTTTCCGGCATCACAACGCGTCCCCAAAGTGCGGCTTAAGCCTACGGAATACGTTTGCGCCTAGCAGGGCCAGTGCGAGTGCAATGCACCATACATAAAGACCTTGTGACCAATTAACCCAGAAGGGCTGTTGGTAGAGAAGCGACCCACGATAACCGTCAATGACATATGTGACTGGATTTGCGTGGATGAGCCACTGATATTCGGTTGGCACAACGCCATCGGCGACCCAAACAATAGGGGTTACCCAAAACCAAGCATTTAGCACGATTCCCACCCCTTGTCCGAGGTCGCGATTGAAGACGTTAAGTGCCGACAGTAGCCACTGCAAACCAACGAGGAAGGCGCAAAGGGTAAGAAAGAAATAGGGAAGTTGAAGCCAATACCAGGTGATCGTAACCCCATTAGATAGAAGGATGATTCCAGCTAGGAGAAGCAGCAGGCCATGGTTGATGGCGCTCGCGGTGAGGTATACGAATGCCAGCAGCTCCGACGCAAAGACCATTTTCTTGACCAGAAAGTTGTGCGCCACAACGCCCTGGGTGCCACGTGAGAGGCACTCGGAAAAAAATAGCCAGGGAAGGTATCCGGTAACAAAGTATAGGATGAACGGAGTTCCGGCCGGGCCTTTGGCCTTGAATGCAACAGAAAAAACGAACCAGAACACAAGTAACGTAAGCGCAGGGTTTGCAAGTTCCCAAGCACCACGAAATACGGTTCCGGAATACCGTGACAAAATATCCCGGCGCGCCAAGACGCGGATCGTCCTCCGCCCGCGATAGAGCCCACCCAGAAATTTGATGGCCGAGTTCATTCTTTTGTCACAGTACAACCAGTCGTCGTTGATGGCGCCAGTCCGCCAGCAACTGATAGTGTTTGGTGAATACTCGCGAGGTGACAATCAATGGCGATTCATTCTCGAAGTGAGACTGCATCGACGAGTTAAGGTCACAGGCACGGCGCACCACCAATATCTTGTGCCGTGGCAGTAATTGCATGATCCAGAGAAGCCTGAGGATGGTGGCCTCGCGCCAACTATCGACGATCACGGTAATCGGATTGACCCCTGCCGGCCTGATTTTTCCTATAAGGAAAAGATTCACAATAAGTTGCTGGAACCCCCTGATGAGGCCCACTACTTCGCCGCGGAATTGGAACCATCGTGTGGCGATACGTGTCCACAAACGCATCACGAATGCGCCTCATGTGTCAATCGACCCAAGCGTCGTCGAAGGTAAAGACTGGTTAGGCCGAATGCCCTCGATACGTAGGTAAGAAGAGTCACTACCGGAAACACCAGCCTCAATCGAGTGGGAATAAAACCATTCAAACGTTCATGCAAGTCTGCTTCCGTACTTGCTTGAATTTCGAACTTATCTTGAAACTTTGAAAATTCGGGATGTTCCAGAAATCTTGGGTAAGCCAAAAATCCATCCGTGGTCTGATCGATGACAAAACCACGCCAAACTTTTCGCGAGGAGTTACCTGCCACCCATTGCTTTCCTTTGCGAATATTGTCCTTTTGCCATGAAATAAAATGTGCCGGGGCGATTCGGAATGTATCAACACCCTGCGCTGGCACGATTGCCAATCGAAGATTCTTGATGGATTCATTCTCATCAAGCGGCATGGTTCGGCCACTGATCAATGCGTCCAGTGCCGTTGTCGACACATGGCGACCATCGTGGGGGCCGAGGTAATTGTCTTCCCCTGCCTGCCCCGGATGCCACGTGTGGTACATGAACTCGGTTTGGTGCCATCTCTCGCGGTGACCCGAGATAACAAGCCGAAACGTCATGTCGTAGGGCCCGCAGATATGCCCCAGATAATCGATGTGCTCGTCAGCTCCGCCAACGGCGATCAGATCGTCTCGCCGCGCGCACATACAGGCACCGTAGTTCCGGTTGTGAATAGGGTCCTTGTCATCGACAACCCCTCGCGTTTTCCCGCCGACGTTGTTGATGCAGCCTTTTCCCGTGACTTCTGAAAAATCCGGATAGCAGAATGGATAAAGGTCTTTTCGTGCATTCCGGAACTGGTCGATATGCAGAACCGGATTCGGATGGTTCTCGAACTCGGTGATGATGGATCTGATGAATCCAGGCTTCACCATTGCATCGGAATCGCAAATCACGCAAATATCGCCCTTGGCGGCAACGATCCCGGCGTTGTACATCAAGTGCTTGTGGTAATAGCAATCCTCTGGCATTTCCAGCAGAAGCCATGAGTCGACCTGGTCTTTAAAAGGGCGAATGGCATCTGATACTCCGGAGTAATACTCGATGATGATGACCTCAAACAGATCACGATCAACATCCTGCTTGCTTAGATAGTGGAGCAGATGAAAGCTTTCTCGAACGCTCCAGTCGAGGAGGATCAAGCTGACTTTGGGGCAAGAGCGGGCGCTTTGTTTGATGAACTGCATTGGAACCCCACCCTACCTACCTGGATTCAAGCATGCGCACATGCTTGAGAAGAAGGACAACGGTGCTGGCATCTTCGATTTCACCCCGCTCGATAAAATCGTCTATTTCGTCCCGGCTATAGAAGAGCCGCTCCCCGTGCCCCAGCTCCGGAGCAACGACTTTCTCGGCTTTCTCCGTCAGTACTGCAACGAAAAGGCAGGAGCGACCCTCGATTAACCCGCCCTCGGGAGCGATAGCACCGAGATCAACGAACTTGTCCGCCGCCACCGAAAAACCAGACTCTTCGAGCAACTCACGTGCAGCAGCATCTCTCGCGTCCTCGCCTGGTTCCGCATGGCCCTTGATTGCCTCAAATGGCCATCTTCCCAGTGGATGCCGAAATACCCGAATGAGCCCGATCCTGCCATCACGAACAGGCAGTACAGCCACGCCTGCTATTGAATCTGCAAGCAGGCATTTCGGTACAACACTCAGGTACTGGGGTACTTCGTTCCCGTTCTTGTCGGCGACGTGGTCTGAGTAAACAGAGAAGACCGTATTTTCGAAGACCAGTCGCCGCGCACGAACGGTGATTTCCCTATCACCAGCGTGCGCGCACCCTGCCTCTCCCGTTGTACTCACAACGGAAGATGCATTGGGTGGAAGAACTGTAGGGTGGTAGTATACAAGCAGTTCAGATCAGGTTCGGTGGCAGATCAAACATTGCCATAGCGCGTGTTCTTGATCATGGTGTAGCCCTTGATCAGTTCGCCAATACCCCGTTCCAAAGAGAATTCCGGCTTGAAGCCAGTCGCTTCGATCTTGGCATTGGAAACGATGTAATTGCGCTGATCCGGGTCCTTGCCCACAGGTGCCTCGATGAAGATGAAGTCCGGCCGCTGTCGCTGAATATGTTCGCAAAGCTCGCGCTTCGATACATTGGCTTCAGAAAGGCCTACGTTGTAGATCTGACCCTTCATCTTGTCGTAATTGTTCAAGGCATGCTGGAACACGCGCGAGACATCGCGGACATGGATGTAGTTGCGCTTGAAGTGGCTTTCGAACAACACGACGAAACGATCATTCACCGCACGGTAGGTGAAATCGTTAACTAGCAGGTCGATGCGCATACGCGGGGACATGCCGAATACTGTCGCCAGACGAAAACTAATGGCGTTGGGGTTCTGCATCAATTCCTTTTCGATACCGACTTTTTCGATTGCGTATTGGGAAATCGGGCGCAAGGGCGACTCCTCGGTGCAGTGGTTGTTTTCGTCACCGGTACCGTAGGCGCTATTGGTGGTCGGCATCAAGACGATTTGATTCTTTGAAAGCAGCTTGATCATCAACGTAATGGCATCGTGATTAATCGTCGTTGCGCCGATGGAATCGAGGGTGCACAATGGTGCGCCGACCAGCGCGGCCAGGGGGATGATGACGTCAGCGTTCTTCATCAACGGCGCCATGGTGCTCTCGGTGCGGATATCGCCCTTGACGATAGTGAAGTTGGGGTGATAACAACAGTGGTTCAGACTGGTCTGCTTGAACATGAAGTTGTCGAGCACGGTCACATTGTGGCCGGCGGCAAGCAAATCGGGCACCAAGGTTGAACCCAGATAACCCGCACCGCCAGTGACGAGAATCTTATAGCTCATTATTTCCCTTTTCTGATTTTCAAAAATTTATTCACCGAACATCGCCACTTCCACACATTCACAGAGTGTGTGGGTCAATACGATGTGCAATTCTTGAATGGTGCTTGTTGCTATTCCAGGCGCAATAACGAAGTAATCAGCCATAGTTTTGACAAGTCCACCATCTCTACCACAAAAGACAATGCTTGGCACACCCATAATTCGGCACTGTTCAAGTGCTTTAAGGATATTCGGAGATTGACCCGAAGTGGTTATGCCAAGAAATACATCCTTCGCCGTTGCCTTGCCGGCAAGTTGACGGGAAAAAATCAGGTCATACCCATAGTCGTTGCCAATGGCGGTCAATATCGAACTGTCCACCGTCAGGGCTTCGGCGGCCAGGGGCGCTCTGTCGCGCGCCAACTTGCTGACAAACTCGGCCGCCAGATGCTGGGCGTCAGCTGCCGAGCCCCCATTGCCCGCGATGTATATACGTCCGCCCTGCTTGTAGCACTCGACAACAATTCCAACAGCCTTGGAAAACCGACCGAGACACTCCTCGTCGGCAAGTAACTGCTGCTTAGCTTGAATGGAGGCTTCCAGGTTTTTCTTGAGTCGTGCAACAGTATTCAACAGATGTCCTTTTTTTTATGTAGATAGTAGATTTGGTGCGCGATGGTAGTCTTCGGGCACACCAATGTCGATGAAAATTCCAAGGAACTCCATTCCCATCAGACGTTGTCCCCAAGCCATGGCCATCGGAAAAATCTCATCTTCCAGAGAGAGCTTGTCACCTAGCATGAATTTTTTATGAATTAAGGCCCGTGGGTTAACCAGATACACGCCTCCGTTTGAGAGGCGACCCGATCGGCCCGTGCCGGACTTGAGTGAGGTGATCCGTCCTTGCGGCGAAATTTCCATACCCATATACCGCCCCTCTTCGTGAGGACGAAACAGGGAGAAGCACCAGTCTGCATCGTTTATCAAGGAGAACTCGATCAATACATCCAAATTCACAGCAAAGTAGGTGTCACCATTTAACAGTAAAAATGACTCAGACTTGCTGACTTTTTCAGCTGCCAGTAATAGACCGCCCCCCGTGCCTAACGGGGAGTCTTCGATGACATACTCTAAATTAGCGCCGTTGTAGCTGTTGCCGAAGTGGCCAACGATTGCCTCATGCCGATAGCCCACAGAAAGCACAAAATGGTTGACCCCCTGTTGAATCCAGTAGTCAAGCTGATGCTCAAGAAACGGGCGCGAGCCTATAGGCGCCATCGGTTTTGGTAAGTCTGGTACTGCACTGCGCAGGCGTGTTCCAAAACCGCCTGCAAGAATAATGGCTGAGGTCACCCGCTACCTCATACCGAGTTCAGAATGGCGCAGAGTTGATCAACTTCCTCGGTTCCCAAATCAGGGAAGTTACCGATGTAAAAGCCGTAAAAATGAACGTGTTCTGTTTCGGGAAATTTAAGATGATGCCCATCCGGCACGATGCCCTGCAGATAGGGCTGGCGGATCTGATTGCCGCCGCCTGCACTGCCTCTGCGGAACTCGATGCCGGACTCCCGCATTTTCTGCATGAGACGTTGGACCAGATCATCATCCGGTTTTTTCAAAATCAGATTAAAAGCGTAGTTGCTGGAGCCTCCCAGCTTGAAGTCGGTTCGGTATTTTGACGAATCGATCTGCTTCAGGAATCGAAGCAGGTTTTCAGTCCGGCGCTTAACAATTTGATCTAAGCGCTTGAGCTGGGTGCGCCCCATGATGCCGCCAATTTCGGTATTACGTGCGTTATAGGCCGCGTAGGCAAAAATGAAGTCCGGGTTCAACTCTGGATTTTCAGCCTGGTAAGTGGCGCGCAAATCGACGTCACTCGTCTCGCGGACCATCCCATGGGAACGCAACATGCGAACCTGTTGGTAAACCTCTGGGTCGTTAGTACAGACCATGCCACCTTCGATGGTGCTCATGTGGTGAGCGTAGTAATACGAGAAGTTTGATATCCATCCGAAGCTACCCAAACGCTTGCCGTTGTGCGTCGCACCGTGAGACTCGCAGACATCTTCGATCAGTGGGACATTGCGGCGTTCAAGTTCTTCAATTAGCTCGTCAGTAAGGCCATCGAAGCCCTGAACGTGAGTGAGGAACACTGCACGCGTTTTATCCGTGATTTTGCTCAGAATCTGAGCCGGATCCATGGCCAGTGTAGCCGGGTCGATATCAGCAAACACCGGAGTAAATCCGTTTTGCAGAACGGACGCGACGTCGGAAACCCAAGTCAATGGTGGCGTAATAACTTCGCCACCTTCTGGATGGCGAATCTTGAGAACAGCCATGGTCAAAAGGTTTGCTGAAGCGCCGGAGTTAACAAACACGCTGTATTTCACGCCAAGCCACTGCGACCACTCGACTTCGAACGCCTTTACATTCGCACCGTGGGTCAGGATCGGATCGTTCTGCTTCAAATGTTCGATCACTGCGTCAAGATCTTCACGCAGGATGTTATTACGCATCAAAGGAAATTTCATTTTTATTTTATCAAAATTAAATAGCGAGTGATTGAATAAAATTTGCGACGCTATTCAGTACGAATTGAGGACCAATTCCTACTTGCTCGTGCAACTCCGCCCGTGATCCGAGTTCAAAGCGATAGCCGCCTTCCACTCCAATGTTGAGCATCCGTGCAGTCAAGCCACGCCGGGCAATGAACTCAAACATCATGGCATCTACGCCACCTCGTCCACGGAAGCCCTCTTCCATAGTAACGATGCCCTTATAAGTCGAGAGAACGGCCTGAAGCTGATCGGCTGCAAAGTTGGAGATGTCAAAGAGGTCTATGACCCCGACCGAATGCCCCGCAGCGGCAAGTTCTTCGGCCACTTTGAAAGCGGTATGCAGCATGTAGCCAGTCGCTACCAAACAGACACGCTCGCCACGGCGGTGAATATGAAAGCCGACATCCAAATTGGGGGTGCCAGCCTCATAAATCACAGGCAATACTTGGGCATCAAACCGTAGGTACTTGGGACCCTTGGTGCTCACGCAGCGATCAAAGAGCGATCCGGCGCTGAGGTGGTCTGCTGGCGAAAGCACTCTGAAATTAGGCAGCGCGCGCATCAAGGTAATGTCTTCGTAACATTGATGGGTAGGCCCGGAAACTACATAGCTATAACCGGCCCCAACACCTATCAAATTGACGTTCATAGGCCGCACTTCGGACAGTAGCGCCAAACTGACCCGAATTTGCTCGTAACAACGCATGGTGATGAAGGGGGCAATAGCGTAGGCGAATACGGTGTAGCCTTCCAGCGCCAATCCAGCTGAAATGTTGATGAGATTTTGTTCGGCGACTCCTACATTGACGAACCTATCAGGAAAATCGGCGCGGATTTTGTCGAGGACCGGCGAACCAAAATCAGCACTTATAAAGAAAATTTTCTGATCGAGGGCCATCGCTTGCCAGATACGATCAAGCAATACATCCCGCATGGCGAGAGGTTTAACGCTCATGGCTTTTGCTCCAGCAGGCTGTCGATCAGCTCAGGCTTTGGGTTGATGATGTGGGAAAGTGGGGCGTTTTCCAGGCCAGGCACACCGTGCCCTTTCAGGGTTCGAGCGATCAGCGCTTTCGGTTTACCTTCGCCACTAACCTTCATTTTCATCAAGGTGGCCTGCACGGCTCCAACGTCATGCCCGTCGACCTCGACGCAATCCCAGCCAAAGGCTGTCAGGCGATTCGTAAGTCCTCCGTGACTGATGATGTCATCGGTATAGCCAAGCATGCTGATCCTGTTGTTATCAACGATCAGGTGTAGGTTGTCGAGTTTGTGCTGCGAAGCAAACATGATTGCCTCCCAGTTCGCACCCTCGTGCAATTCGCCATCACCAGATACGACAAATACGCTTCGGTCACTGCCCTTTCTATTTAAGCCCAAAGCCATGCCGGTCGCAACACCCAGGCCATGCCCAAGCGATCCGTTAACGGTTTCATAACCAGGAATAACTGGATCAGGTATCCCACCAAGAAAGCCTCCGGTTTTGCAAACCCGCAGCAACTCATCCATTGGAAAGTAACCGAGGTCGGCCAGAATGGGATACATGCAGATCGAGCCGTGCCCCTTGCTGATAATGCAACGATCACGGTGTTCGGCGAGCGGCTGCCCAGGGTCGAAACGGAGTACACCACCGTAGTAGAGCGCTACAAAAATTTCGATGGAGGATAGCGATGAAGCCACACGAGTCTCTGGAGCCCGTCGGTGCACCGCCAGCGTTTCTCTCCATACCCAGTGCGCCTTTTCGCGCAACTCAAAAGGGTTAAGGCTCACGAACAAATCTCCGTATTCAATGCATTGTCCAGATACCACTGATAAGCATCCTTGACACCTTCCTCAAATTCCACAGTCGGATACCAGCCAAAGGCACTCAGCCGACTGCTGTCGAGTAATTTCCTTGGAGCGCCATCAGGCTTGCTGGTGTCCCATTCGATGGTCCCAGAATAACCAATCACGCCGGCAATCGTTTTTGCCAGGTCGCGAATGGAGATATCTTTGCCAGTTCCCAAGTTCAGAGGCAATTTGAGCGAGACCGTATCCCCGGCAAGCAGGGCAATACATGCGTCAGCAATGTCGTTGGTATGAATGAATTCACGGCGCGGAGTGCCGCTTCCCCAAAGCGTCAAGCTCTGCGCACCAGTTTGAGAGGCTTCATGAAAACGCCGGATCAGGGACGAGAGGACGTGTCCGGACTTTGGATCAAAATTGTCATTAGGGCCAAACGCACTGTTGGGAATCACAGGAATAAAGCGCTGCTCCCCATATTGCTGATTGTAGGAAAGACACATTTGCATGCCAGCCAGTTTGGATATTGCATAGGCCAAGCTGGTCGGCTCCGGGTAACCGGATAGCAGCGCCGTCTCAGCCATAGGCTGCGAACAATCACGCGGATACATGCAGGAGGAAGCAAACAATATCAGCTTTCGCACGCCTGCACGGTGAGCAGCCTTGAGAACGTTTAATTGAATCGCCAAATTGGCGTTCATGAAGTCAGCCGGAAAGGTCTGATTTTCGATGATCCCTCCAACTCTACCAGCAGCCAAGAGGACATATTCAGGGGAATGTTCTTCAAAAAAACGATCCACGGCTCCGGCATCTGTCAATTCTGTCAATTCCAAGTCGGCATGAGGAGTCAACAATAAATTGGTGAACCCGCGGCTACGCAAGCGCCGAACCAGCGCCGAACCAATCAATCCGGTATGACCAGCAACAAAAATCTTATCTGTTTTATTCATAAATCAGAGGCCATTAGGCTGATACAGAACTACACGGCTACCGGAATCGTCAAATTTGAAATTCACATGTACCAACTCTTTAAGGCGCTCACGGATTGCAGCATGCCTCTCCGGTTTCGCGAAAAGTAGCATAAATCCGCCTCCGCCAGCACCAAGAATCTTTCCGCCGACCGCACCCGCCCGTATGGCTTCCTCATAAATCTGGTTGATTTGCGGAGTTGAAACTTGGTCCGAAAGACTGCGCTTGTACTTCCAGCCCAGATCGAGCAGTTTCCCAAATTCATCTATGGAAACACGGCTATTAGAAAGAATGGCAACTGCCTCATCGACCATTTCCCTCATGCGATTGAGTACAGTTTCGCGATTTTTGAGGTTGTCAATTTTGGATTTTGCGATTGCATCCGCGAAACGGGAAACCCCTGTAAAACAAAGCATCAGGTGATCACGAAGCTCTTCACGTCTGATCGCCGAAAGGATGACCGGCGCCACGTCAAAGGTGTTATCGCGGTGAAAGTCAATGCGGTTGAACCCCCCGTAAGCTGCCGATACCTGATCCTGAGAGCCCACATTTTCGCCTATGAGGTCCTGCTCAATGTGGATGGCATCTCTGGCCAGAATATTCTTGCTGACCATTTGACCGCGAAGACAGTAAAGCGCATGCGCCAAGCCAACTGTAAAAGCCGAACTGGAGCCCAACCCGGAGCGCGCAGGTAAGTCCCCATCGTGGTGAATCTCAAGCCCCTCGACAACATTTGCCCAATTAAGCACTGCTCGCACAGCAGGGTGCACAATATCGTTGTTCTCCCACACATTTTCAATGCGGGAGTAAACAATACGATGCTTGTGCTCAAAAAAAGGTGGCAAATGACGGCATGATATGTAACAGTATTTATCGATAGTAGTAGCTAATACGGCACCACCATGCTCCCGATACCACCCCGGATAGTCGGTGCCTCCACCAAAAAACGAAATCCTGAACGGGGTCCGCGTAATGATCATGCTTGTTCAATCACCCAGAATTTTTCGGTTAAGGTGAATGCTGGCCATATCTTCAACATTTAATCTTTCGCGTGCACCAAATTTCCGCTCGACGAGGCTTAAATACGCTGGGT
>SXGQ01502648.1_pt1 | contig 11081 bp, 10 predicted proteins | sample 3178371 | NCBI WGS metagenome assembly SXGQ01 (sample SAMN11356859, study PRJNA531348) | freshwater metagenome | isolation source: freshwater sample F1-20 | place: China: Fuxian Lake, Yuxi | collected 2017-12-25 | reverse complement strand
GCGTTGGTGCCACAGCGGTGAGCGCTTGCCGGGGTGTCGTCGCGGCAACAGCAGGGCGCGGGCCGCACATTCCCGGAACCGGGCCGCGAACAACGCCGAGCCGCCCACTTCGGCGGTGACCAGAGGTTCGATGTCGTCGGGGTCGAACACGAACAGTTCCGCCCCGGGCGGGGCGTCGTCGGTGTCGGGAAGCCGGATCACGATCCCGTCGTCGCTGGCGGTGGGCTTCTCGTCGATGCCGTAGCGCTCCCGCAGTCGCCGACCTACCGCCAGTGCCAGCGGCCCGTGCACCTTCAGTCCGTAGGGGGAGTGCAGGATCACCCGCCAGTCGCCCAGTTCGTCGCGGAACCGCTCGACCAGAAGTGTGGTGTCACTGGGCACGGCCGTGGTCGCCGTGCGCTGGTCGTCGAGGAGGCGCCACAGGTTGTCGGCCGCGTAGGCGTCGAAACCGTAATCCGCACAGCGCTTATCGAACTCCGGGCGGGTGGATCCGGCGAGTGTCCCGGTGAACTTCCCGATCGCCTCACCGAGTTCGGCGGGTCGGCCGGCGTCCTCGCCCCGCCAGAACGGCAACCGGGCCGGCTGCCCCGGCGCCGGGACGACCAGCACCCGGTCATGGGTGATCTCGATGATCCGCCAACTCGTCGCGCCCAGCGCGATCACGTCACCGGGTCGGGACTCGTAGACCATCTCCTCATCGAGTTCGCCTACCCGGGAGGGCTTTTCGTCCTCACTGGCCAGGTAGACGGTGAACAGCCCGCGGTCGGGGATGGCTCCGCCGGAGGTGACGGCCAGCCGTTGCGCACCCGGTCGCGCGGTCAGCAGGCCGGAGTCACGGTCATAGACCAGGCGGGGCCGCAACTCGGCGAACTCGGTCGACGGGTACTTGCCGCTGAGCAGATCCAGGGTCGCCTCGAAGGCACTGCGGGGCAGTGTCGCGAACGGTGCGCTGCGCCGGACGGTGTCGAACCACACGGCGGCACCGATCGGCTCCAACGCACAGGCCGCGACGGTCTGCTGGGCCAGCACGTCCAGCGGATTGGCCGGCACCCGCATCGTCTCGATCGACCCCTCGAGCATCCGATGCACGCTGACCGCGCAGCCGATCAGATCGGTCCGGTGCTTGGGCAGCAGCACCCCGCGGGAGACCTCCCCGACCTGGTGTCCGGCCCGGCCGACCCGCTGCAGACCGCTGGCCACCGACGGCGGCGACTCCACCTGAATCACCAGGTCCACCGCGCCCATGTCGATGCCCAGTGCGAGGCTGGAGGTGGCCACCACCGCCTTGAGCCGGCCGGACTTGAGGTCGTCCTCCACGGCCGCGCGCTGCTCCTTGGAGACCGAGCCGTGGTGGGCCCGGGCCAGCAGTGTCTCGGCGCCCTGGATCTGGTTGGCCGCCAGGATCGCCGCCGGCGGGGTGTTCAGTTCGATGCCGCATCGCGCGGCGTGGATCTCGTTGATGCGCGCGGTCAGCCGTTCGGCCAGTCGCCGGGAGTTGGCGAACACGATCGTCGAGGTGTGCGCCTCGATCAGGTCGACGATGCGGGTCTCCACGTCGGGCCAGATGGTGTTGTTCTCCAGGTTGGTCATGTCGGGCACCGGCACCTGCACGGCAAGTTCGAAGGTCTTGGCGGCCGGGGGATTGACGATCCGGGCCCGCCCGGCGGCTCCGGTCAGAAAGCGCGCCACCTCCTCCGGTGGGCGCACCGTGGCCGACAGGCCGATCCGCTGGGCCGGCGCGGCCAGCAGGGCGTCCAGACGCTCCAGCGACAGTGCAAGGTGGGCGCCGCGTTTGGTGGCGGCGACCGCGTGCACCTCGTCGACGATCACGGTCGTCACCCCGGCGAGAGTCTCGCGGGCCGCGGAGGTCAGCATCAAGAACAGCGACTCCGGCGTGGTGATCAGGATGTCGGGCGGACGGGCGATCAGTTCGCGGCGTCGGGCCGGGGTGGTGTCCCCGGAGCGCACGCCGACGCTGATCGCCGGGGCGGGCAGGCCGTCCTGCTCGGAGATCCGCGCGATCCCGGCCAGCGGGGTGCGCAGGTTGCGCTCGACGTCGATGGCCAGCGCCTTGAGCGGGGAGATGTAGAGCACCCGGGTGCCTGAGCCGGACTCGTTCACCTTCGGGACGGCCAGCCGGTCGATCGCCCAGAGGAAGGCCGCCAGCGTCTTGCCCGAGCCGGTGGGGGCGATCACCAGGGTGTGCTCGCCGTCGGCGATGGCGTCCCAGGCCTGGGCCTGAGCGGGGGTGGGGCCGGCGAAGGTGCCCTCGAACCACCGGCGGGTCACCGGCGCGAACCGGGCCAGGGGGTCGGGGCTCACCCCACCAGACTGCCAGGCGTCGCACCGATGGCGCGAGCGTGCGTGGCGGTACGCCAACACGCCGGACAGGCGAGCATTTCACGCACGCTCGCAGCCTCAGTCGATGCAGGCGAAATCCACCCACAGATGCCGCGGCCCGCGGAACACCTGGTTATGCCGGTACGGCGGCGGGTCCACCACCAGCCGCGGCGAGCGGACCCGGCGCAGGAAGGCCTCCAACGCCAGGTTGACCTCCAGGCGGGCCAGCGGCCCGCCGAAGCAGGTGTGGATGCCGCTGCCGAAGCCGAGGTGTTCGTTGTCCGTGCGGGTCGGGTCGAATCGGTCCGGGTCCGGGAACCGCCGTGGGTCGCGGTTGGCGGCCGCCCAGACCAGGAATACCGCCGAGCCCGCCGGGATCCGGGTGCCGGCGATCTCGATGTCGGCGGTGGCCCAGCGGCTGGGGAAGAACTGCACCGAACCCTGCAGTCGCTGTACCTCTTCGACGGTTCCCGGGATCAGGTCGGGATTGTCGCGCACCAGATCCCAGGAGCCGGGGTTGCGCAGCAGCGTCATGATGCAGTTGCTGATGGTGTTGACCGTCGAGTCGTGCCCGGCGATCAGCAGCAGCAGTGCGTTGGCCTCAGCCACCGGCGCCGAGACCGGGCCCTCGGGGCCGTCGTTGTGCAGTGCCGCCGAGAGCAGTCCCGGGCCGGGTTCGCGGGCCAGCCGATCCACCAGATCGTGCACCCAGACGCCCAACTCCGCCATGCTGGTCGCCGCCTTTGCCGCAGCGGCCCGTCCCGCTTCGGTGTCGGCCTCCGGTCCCACGTCGGCGCCCTGCATGAAGTCCATCACCCAGCCGTGGAACTTCGGTTCGTCGGTGACCGGGGCACCCATCACCCGGAAGATCACCGACACCGGGATCGGGTAGGAGAAGTCCTCGACGACGTCGAGGCGGGTGGCGCCCCGGGCCTTCACCGTGTCCAGTAGGTCGTTCGCCAGATCGGTGATCATCGCCGACATACTCGGAATCAGGTCGGGGGTGTGCGGCGGGCCGAAGTGCCGCATGAACTGCCGCCGCATCGTGTCGTGCTCGGGAGGGTCGGAGACCAGCATGCTCAAATCCCGGGCCTGCGCGGCCTCGGCGGCGTCGAGGGTGGCCTGCTTCTCGCCGAAAAGCCCGGACGGGCTGCGGCTGATATCGGAGCTGATCCGCGGATCATGCGCCAGCGCAAGCGCTTCCGGATATCCGGTGACGACATAGGTCTTGTCCGAAACCTTGGCCACGGGTGTGCGGCGCAGTTCGGCGTAGAACGGGTACGGGTCGTGTCGGTTGGCGAATCGCATCGCCTCGGACCACGCTGCTGTGGCGTCCATGTTACGTCGGAATCAGAGGATCTCGTCGAAGTCGATCGAGAGGTGCAGCGGGCCGCGGAACACCTGGTTACGCCGGTACGGCGGCGGATCGACGACGAGCCGCGGACCGCGAACCCGGCGGAGGAAAACCTCCAGCGCCGCGTTGACCTCGAGTCGCGCCAACGGGCCGCCGAAACAGACGTGGATCCCGCTGCCCCAGCCGAGGTGCTCCCGGTTCTCGCGGTGCAGGTCGAACCGATCCGGATCGGGGAACCGTCGCGCGTCGCGGTTCGCCGCGCCGTACATCAGGTGGACCGCTGATCCGGCCTTGATCGTCGTTCCGGCGATGTCGATATCGGCGGTGGCACTGAAGGACGGGAAGAACTGCACCGCCGACTGCAGGCGCTGGACCTCTTCGATCATCCTGGGAACCAGTTCGGTGCTGCCCGCCAACAGATCCCACGAGCCGGGATTCCGCAGCAGCGTCAGCACGCAGTGGCTGATCGTGTTGACCGTCGAGTCATGTCCGGCGAACAGCAGGAGCGACGCATTGGGAACGGCTTCCTCGACCGACATCGGGCCGTCCGGCCCGTCGGTGTCGTGCAGGATCGCCGAGATCAGTCCGGGGCCGGGCTCGCGCGCGTAACCCTCGGTCAATTCGGTGAGGTAGGCGTTCAGCTTCGCGACGCCTTCGGCAGCGGCGGCCGCCCTCACGCGGCCCTCATCGGTGTCGGCTTCCGGCCCGATGTCGGCGCCCTGCATGAAGTCGAAGATCCAGGGGTGGAACTTCGGGATGTCGGCGACCGGTACGCCGAGGATCCGGCAGATCACCGTGACCGGGATCGGGTAGGCGAAATCGTCGACGACGTCCATTCGGGTGTCGCCGCGGGCCTTGACCGCATCGAGTAGCTCGTTGGCCATGTCGACGACGCTCTGTTCCATGCTGGGAATCAGATCGGGGGTGTGCGGGGGGCCGAAGAAGCGCATGCACTGGCGGCGCATCCGGTCGTGGATGGCGGGGTCGGTGGCGATGAAGCTGTTGGGCGGTGCAGAGCCGTCGTTGGCGTGGTTCCCGGCGCCCTGGCCCTCGGTTTCCGGCTTCTCGCCGAAAAGTCCGGCCGGGCTGCGGGACATGTCGGAGCTCATCCGCGGGTCGCACGTCAGCGCGACCACCTCGTCGTATCCCGTCACCGCGTAGGTCTTCTCCGAGACCTTGGCCACCGGCGTCTTGCGGAGTTCCTCGAAGAAGGGGTACGGGTTCGGGCGGTTGGCGAACTTCATCGCCTCGGCCCAGGCGGTTGCGGCGTCCATGGGTTCTCCTGCTACTGAGTTCGCTACTGGCCGCGCGGCCGGAATTCGGCGGTACGGTCGGTGGGATCGTGGCCGGTGAGCACCACGTCGGCGTCTCCGCCGCGCTCGCGCGGATCGGGGAACCGGGCGGGCATCACCTCATGGTTGACCGGCTGATCGAAGCCGGGCGGCGGGGGCGGGAACGGGCCGGAACGTTCAATTAGCCCGGCGTAGTAGGGCAGCCACTTGCCGTGGTTGAACGTCACCGCGCCGACGATGCGGCCGTTCTTGCCGTAGGCCGCGGCGAAGCGGCGGTCCTCGGGTGATCCCTGAGTGAAGACGATCTCGTCGCCGAACGAGCACACCCCGACGCTCTTGATGTTCACCCCGAACTGCGCGGACCAGAACGACGGCAGCGGCAGGTGCGCGCGGCGGCCCACCTCGAGGTGGAGAATGTTGTTCGCGGCCACTTCGGCGCCGAGAACCGCGTTGTCCCAATGCTCGAGGGCCAGAAACTCGTAGCCGTAGAGCACATGCGGGGCGCGGGCGACGTCGCCGGCGACGAAGATGTGGTCGGTCACGACACCGTTGATATCGAACGCCCGGCAGCCTGCGTCACAGCCGACGCCCCACTGTCCGGCCGCCAGGCCGGCGCCATCGAGCCACTCCACGTTGCGGATCGAACCCTGCGAGGGGATGACGACGTCGACATCGAGGATGGTGCCGTCGGACAGTGTGGCCGATCGGACGTGGCCCGCGTCGTCGCCGTGCAGGGACTTCACCGTGACACCGGTTCGCAGGTCGACTCCGGCGTCGCGCATCATGTCCGCGACGATGTCGCTGATCACCCCGCCGAGGGCACCTTTGAGGGGGCCGCTGCCACGTTCGGTGACGGTCACCGGCAGGTCCAGTTCGCGGCAGACCGAGGCGATCTCCGAGCCGACGAAACCCGAACCGATGATCAGAACGCGGCGCGGCTTGGCCTGCAGGGCTTCGGCCAGACCGGTGGAATCCTCGACGGTGCGCACGGTGAAGACACCCTTCAGTGCCGCCTCGTCGGGATTCGACCACGGTCGCGCCCGGGTACCGGTGGCGATCAGCAGCCTGTCGTAGTGGATCTCCTCGCCATTGCCCAGCTTGACCAGGTGGTTGACCCGATCCAGGCCCACGGCGGCGACGCCGAGTTTCCACTCCGCGTCCACCCGGTGCAGTCGGGGCAGTTTGGTGTGGTCGGCGGGCACCCAGCCTTTGAGGACCTGCTTCGACAGCGGCGGGCGGTCGTAGGGTTCGTGGGGCTCATCGCCGATGATGATCAGCGAGCCCTTGAAACCGTTCTTCCGCAGGGCTTCCGCGGCGCGCAGGCCGGCAAGGGATGCCCCGACGATGACGATCTGACCACGGGCGCGGAACTTCTTGAGGATCTTGTCGAACGAGTAGGGCTTTTTCTCATGCGCCGCGATCGCGTCCTTGCTCACAGCGTGTCCCGATCGGCCGGCGGATCCAACTCCAGAATGATCGCCTGCACCGGGCAGGAGGCCACCGCCCGCAGCACGTGCTGACGCTGCGACTCATCGGGATTGGGGTCGTAGGCCAATGCTTCCTCGCCGTTGAGTTTGAGCACCTCCGGAGCCAGCGGAACGCACTGGGCGTACCCCTGGCACTTGTTCAGATCGACCACCAGACGCATACGCCTGAGGTTAGCGACCGGCGCGGCAATAATCTCCGGCATGGACCATTTTCCGATCCGTCCGTTTCGGATTTCGGTGCCCGACGGCGATCTCGAGGACCTCAGGGAACGCCTGCATCGCACCCGGTGGCCGGAGCGCGAGTGCGTGGCGGACTGGAGCCAGGGTGTTCCGCTGGAGTACACGCGTGAACTGGCCGACTACTGGGCCGACGGGTACGACTGGCGGGCATGCGAGGCTCGGCTCAATGCCTTCGATCAGTTCGTCACCGAGATCGACGGCCTGGACATCCATTTCATCCACCAACGCAGCCCCAACCCGGACGCGTTTCCCCTACTGATCACCCACGGCTGGCCGGGGTCGATCGTGGAGTTCGCCAAGGTCATCGGGCCGCTCAATCGCGACTTCCACGTGGTGTGCCCGTCGCTGCCCGGTTTCGGGTTCTCCGGCAAGCCGACGGCCACCGGATGGACGGTAGAGCGGATCGCGCTGGCCTGGGACACCCTGATGAAGCGACTCGGCTACGACCGCTACGGCGCTCAGGGCGGCGACTGGGGTGCGTCGATCACCACCCAGGTCGGCCGGAATGGTCTGGGCTGCATCGGTATTCACCTCAATATGCCGATCGCGGCACCGGTCGGCGACCTGAGCCCGTCCCCGGATGAGAGGGAGGCGCTGGCGGCGCGCGCGTACTACGGCCAGTGGGAGGCCGGCTACTCCAAACAGCAGTCCACCCGTCCACAGACACTCGGCTACGGGCTGGCCGACTCCCCAGCGGGACAGCTGGCCTGGATCGTGGAGAAGCTGTACGCCTGGAGCGACTGTGATGGACACCCGGAGAACATCTTCACCCGCGACGAGATGCTCGATGACGTGATGCTCTACTGGGTCACCAACTCCGGGGCGTCCTCGGCCCGGCTGTACTGGGAGAGCTTCGGCTCGTTCACCGGCGGGGGAAAGGTGAAGGTGCCGACGGGGGTCGCCCGCTTCCCCAAGGAGATCCTCAAGGCCCCGCGCAGTTGGTGCGAGGCGGCCTACACCATCACCCATTGGACGGAGATGCCCCGTGGCGGGCACTTCGCGGCCTTCGAGCAGCCGGAACTGTTCATCGACGACGTTCGGGCATTTTTCGCGACAGTGCGACCGCCGGTTTAACATCGACCCATGCGGCGGGTAGCACTCCTGGCGGCGGCACTGGTAGCGGCGCCGGCCGCCGCGGGTTGCGCGCAGACGGTCCCCGGGGCGGCGGTGTTCGATTCCGCGCAGGGGATCTCGGGGTTGCGCCCCGGCGACGCCGATCAGGTGCTGCTCGGAACCGCGGAGGTCGGCGACGTCGCCGGGGACAAACTTCAGGTCGACGCCGACCGGTCCCGGCCGATCGCCGGGTCCTCGGCGATACCGGCCTGCTCCGCGCTGGACGCGGTCGGAATGACGGCGTTCGTCGGTGACTCCTGGGCGCGATTCCATGTGCTGCTGTTCACCGACGGCGACCGGAACGAGCAGGTGATCTCCGAGGCGGTCGCGGTGTACCCGGACAGTGCCGCCGCGGCGGCCGCATTCTCGGCCGGCACCCGGGAGGCCGGAACCTGCAATGGACAGCGGGCGCTGGGCACCGGCGGTGACGCGGCGTGGGCCTTCACGGTGCCTGTCGTCGACGCCGACGCGATCCGGTGGCGCAAGCAGCAGATCGGCATCCCGATGACCTGGGTGTGCCACGGCGAGGCCCGACTGCGCAGTAACACCGTCCTACAGGCGATGGCGTGTCGCGGCGATGACTCCGGTCGGGTGACGGTCACCGCGATGACCGACCGGATGTCGGCGGCGGTGTGGGAACTATCCGATCGCTGAGTGGCCGGTTATCAGTAGCTTCGGATCAGGCTGATGAGCCTGTCCTTGTTGAGTCCCGAGTAGCCGGTGATCCCGAGCTGTCTGGCCCGCTTCTTGAGTTCGGCGACGGTCCAGCCCTCATAGGCACAGGATCTGCGTGGGCGGAAGGTGGTGAGGGTCGTCATGACGGGTCTGTACCCCTACCCGTGGCGCGATCAAACCTGCGGCCGATCACCAATCCGGTGCGTTACGGTGCCGACAGGATGTTTACCGGCACTCGAACCCGGGGTATAGGCCACCACCGTGACGATCCTTCTGGCAGCCCGACATGATGGATAGCACAACGATGGCGGGAGGCCAGATGGCCGCAGGCCGGGACAGTGGGCAGCGCGGCCCGGACGCCATCGAGTTCCGGCTGGCAGCGCGGCTGGAGAGTCTGGCGGTCTTGCGCACCCTGATCGTCGCCGTCGGGACGTTCTCGGACCTGGATCTAGACGCGGTCGCCGATCTGCGGCTTGCGGTCGACGAGGCCTGCACCCAGCTGATCGGCTCGGCCACCCCGGACGCCACCCTGGTCGTCATCGTCGACCCGAGCGCTGAGGCGGTCGTGGTGGAGGCATCCACGACCTGCGCGAGCAGCGAGGTGCTCGCCGAGGGCAGCTTCAGCTGGCATGTGATCAGCTCGCTCATCGACGATGTGCAGACCTTCCTCGACGGCCGCGTGTTCGGCATCGCCATGACCTCGAGGCGGGCGGGCGTATCGCGGTGAGCCCCCGAGCGGAGGGCCCACCACCGCCTTCGCCGCGGTCGACTTCCGAGTACGCCGACGTTCCGGACCTGTTCCGCGAACTGGCCGCGCTGGAGCCGGGCTCGCCGCAGGCACGCCGGCAGCGCGACCTGATCATCAAGCGCTGTCTGCCGTTGGCCGAGCACATCGCCCGGCGTTTCGACGGTCGCGGTGAGGCTCATGACGATCTGGTTCAGGTGGCCCGGGTGGGGCTGGTCAACGCGGTGAACCGCTACGACGTCGACACCGGATCGGATTTCGTGTCGTTCGCGGTTCCCACCATCATGGGTGAGGTCCGCCGGTATTTCCGGGACAACAGCTGGTCGCTGAAGGTGCCGCGGCGTCTCAAGGAGCTACACCTGCGACTGGGTGCTGCGACGGCTGAACTCGCCCAGCGGCTCGGCCGCGCGCCGACCGCTTCGGAACTGGCCGCCGAACTCGGCATGGATCGCCAGGAGGTGGTCGAGGGCCTGGTCGCGGGTAGTTCCTACAACACGCTGTCCATCGACAGCGGGGGCGCGGGCGGCGAGGACACCCCGGCGATCGCCGACACGCTGGGCGGTATCGACCTCAACCTGGACCAGATCGAGAACCGGGAAGCACTGCGGCCGTTGCTGGCCGCACTGCCCGAGCGGGAACGCATGGTCCTGCTGCTGCGGTTCTTCGAACTGCAGACCCAGAGTCAGATCGCCGAACGGGTCGGCATCTCCCAGATGCACGTCTCCCGACTGCTGGCGAGATCACTGGCCCGGCTGCGCGACCAGTTGCAGTAGGTAGCGACCGACCGCCTCCGCCCCGGCACCCGCCGCGGCGGTGTCGCCGGTCACCGTCACCCGGGCGCGCACCTCACCGCTGACCGGCTCGCAGACGTCCCACGCCCCGGATCCGGAAGCGCGCAGATACCAGTTGCCGGCGTTGATGTCGGGGTCCGCGGGGCTCACTTGATCTCGGCGAGCACCGTGCCCTGGGTGATGGCCGCGCCGGCCTCGACGGCCAGACCGGTGATCACCCCGTCCTTGTGGGCCGTCACCGGGTTCTCCATCTTCATCGCCTCCAGGACCACTACGAGGTCGCCGACGGCAACGGTCTGGCCCTCCTCGACGGCGACCTTCACCACGGTGCCCTGCATGGGCGCGGTCACCGCGTCACCGGAAGCGGCGGCAGTGTTGTGCGCGCCGCGTTTGCGCGGCTTGGGCTTCTTGCGGACGACGCCGGGCTCGCCGCCGTTGCCGAGTGCGAGGTCGCCGGGCAGCGACACCTCCAGACGCCGACCGCCGACCTCGACGACCACCGTCTGGCGGGGCTGGGCCTCTTCTTCGTCGACGGCGCCGCCACCGGTGAATGGTTCGACGGTGTTGTCCCACTCGGTCTCGATCCACCGGGTGTGCACGGTGAAACCGTTCTCGTCGCCGATGAAGGCCGGGTCGCTGACGATCGCCCGGTGGAACGGGATGACAGTTGCCAGACCCTCGACGGTGAACTCGGCCAACGCGCGCCGGGCACGCTCCAGCGCCTGCCGGCGGTCCGCGCCGGTGACGATCAGCTTGGCCAGCATCGAGTCGAACTGCCCGCCGATCACCGATCCGGACTCGACACCGGAATCCAGCCGAACACCGGGGCCGGTCGGCGGTTCGAAAGTGTTGACCGGACCGGGAGCGGGCAGGAATCCGCGCCCGGCATCTTCACCGTTGATCCGGAACTCGATCGAATGTCCGCGCGGCGTGGGGTCCTCGGTGATAGCGAGTTTCTCGCCGTTGGCGATGCGGAACTGCTCACGCACCAGGTCGAGGCCGGAGGTCTCCTCGGTGACCGGGTGCTCGACCTGCAGACGGGTG
>SXGQ01261048.1_pt1 | contig 11082 bp, 19 predicted proteins | sample 3178371 | NCBI WGS metagenome assembly SXGQ01 (sample SAMN11356859, study PRJNA531348) | freshwater metagenome | isolation source: freshwater sample F1-20 | place: China: Fuxian Lake, Yuxi | collected 2017-12-25 | reverse complement strand
GTTGGGATCTGGGCCGTGCAATAAAGCTTTTAAGTTACCTGCGTCGTTGTGATAACATTCCATTGCCTGATGATAAAATACCATAGCCTGCCAACTTTGTACGTGCTCTTTACACATGCCAGCATACGTTACCTGCCATATATAATGGCCAGCCTTAGACTTAACGCGCTTGATAGTTGGTGTTTCCATTGTTAGAATGCAGGTGTAGTTTGCAAATAAGGTATGGCCTGGAATCAATGGATGGTTGTTGATTTTTCAATGGAAGAATCGTTACATTTAGAAACCCAAGCGCGTATCCCCATGCGTCACGATAACGCAGAAGAGGTAGCCAAGCTTTGCGGTTCTTTAATAAAACAAAATTATCACCTTACAAAACTCCTAAAGCAAGCTGTAGGCCGCATTGCCGAACTAGAAATACAGGAATTTTTAACCTAAGTCACCAAATACAAATGCTTGCAATGCAGTTTATCTTTTGCTTCATTTAGATCTAAGACTTGTAACATCTTATAATTATCTATGCCTTGCCTTTCAGCCCATGTTTGGGCTGCAGCATGGCTATCAAAAGGGCCAACATTTAAAAGGCCAAGTTGCAAAACATAAGTCATAATTAATCAATTGGTGAATACCAAGAAGGGCGGGTTGGTTTTTGCCCAACATCATCATAAAGTTCACAATGGCGAGCGTAACGGCCTCTTTCTTGTTTAGCTTCAGCAAAACCAAAGCTACATTCATTTGATCTCGGCAACCAATGAACACAAGACCAGCATTTACGCTTGCCATTAAATGATTCTTCTACATCAACAACTGATTGGTTGTTGCGTAAAGCTAAATAATGATATTGAGCTTGGATAAAAGCTTCACGTACATCTTTTGTACGCAAATCAATTGTGCATTCTTGCAGATTAGGTAACTTGTACTTTGCACGCCAATTCTCGCACAGTTTTCTGCGCTCAATAATTAGTCGCCCATTGTACAAATTAATCATTCTCGTTCACCATGCGATGGTGCATGAAATAAACGTTCAAGTTGCATTGATATTGGCTCTGCAGCCGCATCCATGCCTAAATCCACTGGCAACATATCAGAAGTATCCCGTGCAATAAACATGCACGGTGAATTATGTTCCTTGATAGCAACCAAGCCAACTCGGGGACTTGAAATAAGAAAACGCACTGCTACATTTTCAAGCCATGAAAGAAAAGTTGACCTGTTCATTGTAGATTTAACCATTCAATTTGATTCCACCATGGAAGCCATTCAACTGCAACAATAGCTTTTGCATCAGTAAAACTTAAAGCCCACACACATTCAAAAATGTTAGCTGATGGAATTTGAAAATAAAAACGGCGCAAAGAAGTAATAGTCATGTGTCGTAAATAGGAGAATAGGACATGCAAATTTGTGGAATGCACCACTTTTTGCGAGAGTTGTCTTGGCAAGTGTACATAGGCCATGTTTGACCTATGGTTTTTTCAATAACATAAAGAGTTGATTCGTTGCCAAAACCGCGAACATAAACAAGATCGCCAGGTTTAAATTTCCATAATTTTACTTTACGGCGGATGCCATCGCGATTAGGACTAAGCTGATAATGCTCTAGCTTGTGGGAAATGGTCGGAACAATAAAATTGCTCTTTAAGATAATTTTTTCCATTGGTTCATTGCATTGGTGGAAATTTCATTAAACAATAAATCATCATAAACATCAGGCAAGTTAGTAACTAACTTTAATTTACTGCCAGGGTTGCCAGCTTCGCGGCTAGCCCAATGCACATGTTCTGGTCCAACGCATACTTCAAGAGTGTAAACTCCACAGTTGCATTCATGACACTTGCGCCTGCGCAATACATGGTTATCAGGAGTTGAGTTAGTTGCGAGAACACGCATTTTACTTGAGTCGCAATTGGGGCAGTTCATAAAATTAAAACATCTCGTCGTCTTGTACAACTACGCCATCAGTAGCTTTTGCAAAGCTATCAATATCTTTATTTTGCATATTCTGCATTGTCTTCCAATCTGGCTCAATTGATATGCCAAGATACTTTAAACCTGATCCGCTTGTATTGTTATAACCTGTAATTTTCAATGGGATTTCACCTTTTTCATTTGCAACTGCATTTAATATATATGCAGCAAATGCTTGGCGGTCAGTTTCTTTTATGCCAAATACCCCGTCAACATCAGGATATTTTTTGCTTGCGTCATAGCGATCACGAAGCCGTTGCTTTAGCTTCTCTGGCGTGTTCTTAAAAATTGCGCCTGTTGCTTTAAAAGTCATTCGATTTCCTCAATGTGGGTGATAGTGTTGGCCTTTTCAAATTGCTCTACCCCAGCCAATGGATAGAGCACCCGCCCTTCAATTCGCGTATAGCCAGGCCCTGTACCTTGGCTGCGCCATCTAATAAGCGTTTTGCGATGGATATGCCACCGCTCAGCAAGTTGCAGATCAGTCAAAAATTCAGAAGATCTCATCATTGTCATCAATTACCACAGTGGCAGGCGGGCTGATCTGCGCATTTAAGTCATCCAATGATGTTGATGCAGCTTTCACTACAACAGGTTGCACATCAATTGCTTCCTCTTGCGCTTGCATGCCAAGCAATAAATCACTGGCATACAACCTGCCCCAAAAAGCAGCAGCCCGCAAACGGATCATATGCTCAGGCATGGTCAGCCATTTGCTACCAGCTTTAGTAGCCCAGCCTTCCTTCTTAGCCATTGCCATTGTGATCGTAGGGCCTTTCAGCTCTTGCTCAGATGCAATATCAGTAGCAATGGCGTAACAAGCTAAATCGTCACCAGTGCCGCTTAATTCATATCGCAACGGGCTAAACCGTCCGCTGCCATTGATCATCGCAATAATGAAGCTGCTGCTCCACGATGGGCGGCCATGGATGACATGCAAATGCTGCATTGCCAAGAATGGGCTGATGTTCATCCGATTTGCAATCTCAAGCGCCACTAAGCAATTAGCAAAACCTTGTTGGCCTTGAAATTGCGGTGGGATCAATGTACTGCTGGCTAATGCCTTCGCAATACGCTGAGCGTCCTCAAATGCTTGGATGCCACTAAACACTGATCCGGTGGCAGTTAGTGCTGTTGATTCAGTCATCAATACATCTCAATAGAAGTAGGTAAAGTGCCGTCTGCTTTTGGCAGCATCCATGGTGGCAAGCCAATTGACTCGATTTGATCGCTATATCCAGGCCAGTGATCTGCTGCCCTGCAAATAGCAAGCGTGTCTAAAGCCTTGCGTGTTGCTGTATCACCAGCAGCAATCATCGGTGCATCAGCGGCATAAACCGCTACACAATGAGGCGCACGCTTTTCTACACAAATAAATAAAAATTGCTCAGGTCGTTTGCCAGTAGCTTGCTCAACACCATTCAGATACCAAGCAGCTTGATTGTGGTAATTCCATTTAGCAATAGATCGCCGGAATTCATTTGGACTGGCATCTTCAGTGGTTTTTAAATCAACCAAAACAGACCCATCATTTGACATCCAATCTGGCCTGCATTTGCATTGCAGCCCAGTGGAGTCATCAAACCACATGTAAGTAGTTTCAGCTTTACCTGGCAACTTGTTGAGCAGCATCGCAGCAGCAGGGTGGCCATGTACAGCACGACCCATTGCCATTACTAAATCAGTGTCATCACGGGTAATCGTGACTCGATCACCAGCAGCTTCTTGGAAGGCTGCAAATGATTCTTTACCTGCTTTAGTGCGACGGTCAATGCCTTCTGGCGCTGTGATATACCGTGAGTCCCATGTGTCTAGTTCTAAGACATGTGTGTGAACAGCAGAGCCAAGCAGCATTGCTGCTGTTGGTTCAGGTGCAACACGATTGGGATCAACGTATCTGGCCCAATAATGCATTGGGCTGCGGGCAATTAGATCAAGGTGGCTTTTACTAATTGCTGGGTGAGCGTGATACTCCTCGTTATTCATGAAATGCAGTTGGAACGCGATTGGGATAAGGAACAGGCTGATGAGAAAACTCGGTCACCACCAAAAATGGGATGACCGTAGCTATCGCAAAGCACAAAAATCTAAGCATCCAGCAACCCAGCCTCCTCAAGATATGCCTCGACATCAAACAACACATCAGCTAATGGATGAGTGTCGTTGAAATCCAGCAGTTGTTGCTCGGTTAGATCATCAGCCACCATCCGGTAGCTTTTGATCAACTCAATCAAAGAAGAGTTGAGCGCTTCAATTTGGTCACTGGTCATGCGCTTATTGCGTGGGGCCATGGAATCATATACCCTAAGAACACCCAACGCAACCCCCCTTGTCACATGCAGCTCAGGCCATATCAGATTGAGGCTGCAGCGCAGCTTGTCTCCATCCTTCAAACTCACGGCATCGCCTACCTTCGCGGCGAGGTGCGCACCGGGAAAACTTTCACTGCCCTGGAGGCCATTCGTTTAATTGGTTACAAATCCGTGCTCATCTGCACCAAAAAAAAGGCTATTGCCTCAATTGAGGCAGACCGTGATGCCATCGGCCTTACAAAACAAGTAACCGTCACCAATTACGAGCAGCTTCCTAAATTTGCTGGTGCTCGCTACGACCTCTTATTAATTGATGAAGCCCATGGCGTAGGCGCCTACCCCAAACCGTCCAAACGCTGGTGCGACATCCTTGGCATCCGCTATCTACACATCCTTTTAATGTCTGGCACCCCATCACCTGAGTCCTATAGCCAGCTCTATCACCAATTCCGCCTAGGCCCTACCGCTTGGTCCCGATACCGTAATTTTTACGATTGGGCAAAAGATGGGTACGTCACTATCGGCACCAAATACGTAGGTACTGGTCAAACAGTTAATGATTACAGCGCCGCTAACGAAACACGAATCCTGGCTGATATTGACCCCTACACCGTCACCGTCACCCAGCAGCAGGCTGGGTTCACCACCACCATCACCGAACAAGCGCATTTCGTGCAGATGAAGCCACGTACCTATCGCTTAGCAAAACGTATTATCCGCGATGGTGTAATAGGCCACCCCAACTGCCGATCTGTACTAGCTGATACTGGCGCTAAAGCCATGTCTAAGCTTCGCCAAATTTATTCAGGTACTGTCATCACAGAAGCGCATGGCGCCGTCATTTTTGATACCACAAAAGCTAAATTTATAATGGAACACTTTTCTGGAAAATTAGCCATTTTATATTGCTTCAAGGCAGAAGGGGACATGCTGCGCAAAGTTTTTGGCACTAATGCCACTGACTCACCAGAACAATTCAACGCTGACCCAAGCGCCATCTACATTGGCCAAATCCTCTCCAGTCGTGAAGGCGTCAATCTCTCAACCGCTGATCACCTTATTTTTATGGGTATTGACTACTCCGCTCTTAGCTACATCCAAGGTCGTGATCGTGCTAGTTATCTAGGGCGTGATCGTGCCAATAATATCCATTTCATCTTTGCTGCTCGCTCCATCGAGCCCCGTGTCTACGATCAAGTACGCAATAAGCAGACCTATACAGTCTCACATTATGCGTCAGACCGAAGCGGCCTTTCAGCGCAAGCTGATCAAGCAATACGAGGCTGATGGCTGGTACGTACTCAAAGTAATCCAATGCAATAAACCCGGCTGGCCGGATCTGTTGCTGTTAAAAAATGGCCAATATCGCTTGATTGAAGTAAAAGCCGCTGACGGTCGCATCTCACCTATCCAAACCTATCGCCACGCTGAACTCCAAAAGCTTGGTATCCACGTTGATGTCATCAAACCATGTCCCTAATCGCGGAACTTGAACAGCTACCAGATACCTGGGGTTTTGTCGCTGTCGGTAAATCAAAACGTCCATATCAAGAAAAGTGGCAGCAAAACCCACTAACAAAAGCACAAATGGCTGCTGAAATTGAAGCAGGCCGTGCTCACGCTATTGGTGTTGCCTGTGGCCCCCAGTCAGGTGGGCTGCTTTTTGTTGATCACGATGGCCCATCAGCCAGTGAGGTGCTAACGAAACTTGGCATCCCAATATCTGAGCTACCTAAATCGTGGGCCGTTACCTCTGGCCGCAATGGACGCTTCCAAGTCATCTACACCGTTCCTGTCCAATATTGGGATCAAATCAAGACGCGCAAGATTAAATCTGGTGTCACAGATGCTGACGGTTGCATCGAGCAAATTGAATTGCGTTGGGCTGGTTGCCAATCCATCGTCGCCGGATCGCATCCAATCACTGGCGCCTACCGCTGGTTAAAACATCGATCACCATCTGATATTCCAATAGCTGAAGCGCCACATGTTCTCATCCAAGAAATGCTGCCGCCAACTCCTGCAGTAGTAGATACCGAAGTGACCTCGCTCCCTGCACCACGCATTGATGGCAAAAAACGTAATAATTTTGATTGGGCACTTATCTACCTATCAGCATTAAATCCATCACGCGCCAACGACTACGACCAATGGATTGAAGTTGGCCAATGCCTTCACTCAATCAATGACCAGCGCCTCCTGCAGCAATGGGATCAATGGTCTGCCTCAAGTCCAAAATACGAGCCTAATGCCTGCCTGCAACACTGGAAATCATTTAAAGCCGATGGCAACCGCAGCATCAAGCGCCTTTGCAACCTAGCAAAAGAAGATGGCTGGGAACCTGATGCCAAGCAGCAATTTGAAAAGCTTGAAGCTAGCCAGCTTCTTGACATGCTTCGTCCTACAGAAGGCAAAATATCTGATTATCGCTTTAACTTATTTACGCAGCAAATTGAATACAAAGGTGAAACTGCAGTTAATATTGAATTATTTTACTTAAACCTATCAGAATTAGGATATAAGGTTGGCAAAGAAATGGCGCTTGATTGTGTAATTAAAGTGGCCCGTGAGAATCAATATGATCCCGTCAAGCTATATCTTGAACATGTCGAGGCCAATATTGAACCTACTTATATTGATTGCCTTGCATCTACTTATTTACGTCCATCAGATGTTGTGACCAATGGCAATCCTACTCTTTATGACCATATGCTAAAACGTACTCTTGTTGCAGCAGTTAAAAGAGTATTTGAACCCGGCTGTAAGCACGACACAGCTTGTGTACTTATGGGTGACCAAGGTTCTCAAAAATCATCCTTCTGGGCTGCTCTTGGCGGCCCTTTCTTTTCTGATGCTTTAAAAGACATCGGCAACAAAGATGATCTTATGGTTCTCCATTCCAGTTGGATAATGGAATGGTCTGAAATTGATGCATTAAATAGTAAAAAACACGCTGGTGCCGTAAAAGCATTCCTATCGCAATCAACCGATCTATTCCGCGTCCCATACGGCAAAGCAACCGAGCGTTTTCCACGCCGTTGCATCATTGTCGCCTCAACTAACCGTGAAGACGGCTTCCTCGTTGATGACACCGGCAACCGTCGCTTCTGGGTAATACCTGTCACCTGTACCCTTGCCAAACCTGTGGACGTCTCCAGCGTTCTCTTGGAGCGTGACGCCATCTGGTCTGCTGCCGTAGCTGCTTATAGAGCTGAATATCCAACACACCTCACCGCTGACCTTGAAAACCAGGTAGCTGAGCAAAACGACTCCTTTGTCGCCAGCAACCCATGGCAAGTCCTAATCGAAAACTGGCTAGCTAACCCCAGCAGCTACGGCGCCACGATCACCACCGAGTTCATCCTGACCGATGTCATCCAGATGGACCCCCCTCAACAGAACCAATATCACCAGAAACAAGTCGCCGTAATTTTGAAGCGTTTGGGCTACTCGCGTAAGAAAGCTCGAATTAGGGGGAACACCCGCTGGATTTACCAATTGCCCTGTTCCCCCTGAGCTGAAAATAGGGGGAACATTTTTGCCCAGTCATACCAAGGGTTGTTACCCTGTTACCCTGTTCCCCCTATTTATTTATATTTATATATATATAGGTATAGGGGGGGGGATACGGGTATACGTGGGGCTGTAGCCAACTCTGGGAAGTAGGGGGGAACGGGGAACGGGGGAACACCCCTCTTTTTGGCCATCGTGGTGCTATGTTTGAAATGCGATTGGGGCGCCCCAACCTGGGCATTGGCCCTGGGGCGTTTTTCTTCCCATGATTGAAATCACGTTTAACCCTGAAGAGATTGTCGGCAAGCTGTCCAAGCTTGGTCAGGTGCAGCTACCTAGTGCAGCAGCAACAGCGTTGAATCTGACGGCTTTTAAGGTGCGTGAGGCCCTACAAGCAGGAGCTACAGCTTCCTTCAAAGAAGTCAGCCCATTTACGCTGGCGGCGTTTTTGTACAAGAAAAGCACCCCATCCAATTTGGAAGCCTCGATTTTTATTCGTTTTGATGCGCCAAAGGGCAATGCACCGTCTGATTACCTAGCTCCGCACATCTATGGGGGGCTGGCGTACAGGACACGCTTTGCGAGGGGCCTGGAGCGCGTCAGGGACCCCTCTCCAATTGCGATGGGTGGTTCAATCCTGGCGTCCAATAAGGTGATGACCCCAACGCAGTCACCGCAAGGCGTACGGTTCGGCGCCCGTGGTCGCATGACACCTGGCCAATACGAGCAAATTTTTACTTATTTAGCAAATACTGATTCAACACGTACAGCAACAACTGGTCGTAAATCTGCTGGACGTGCGGGCGTTAGATATTTTTATATGAACCAAGCCATGGCTGATGAACGTCGTAATTTGCGTAGCAATAAACCAGGTATTTTTAAAGTTAATAGTGGCAAGTTGATGCGTGTGATGACAGAGATTAAAACGCCAAGTTTTGGCGCAAAGTTTAGATTTTTTGATATTGGATCTGAAACAGCAAACCGTGAATTTCCATTGCTGTTGTCAAAACAAAAATTTTTGTAATGGTCAGTTCTTGCGAGGTATCGGTTTAAAGAGTGCTCAGTTCTTGCAAGGTATCGGTTTAAGGAATGCTCAGTTCTTGCAAGGGGTCGGTTTAAAGGGATTTTGATTTTTGTACCGGAACAGGTTCGGTTTATAGTACATTTGTACTAGGTTTGTTGAAAATGAGAATCATTCTCAATAGCCTAAATGTAGCTAACCGTAGGGGTTCGAAGCTAACAGTAACTACTAAGTCTGCAAAGTAACAGCAACTAATGCAGGCACTAAGTAACAGCAACTAGTAGGGTTACTAAGTAACACTAACTAATGCAGGCACTAAATAACAGCAACTAATGCAAGCGTTAAGTAACAACAACTAGTAGGGCTACTAAGTAACAGCAACTAGTAGGGTTACTAAGTAACACTAACTAGTAGGGCTGCTAAGTAACACTAACCACCCTTTTGGGGGGGTCACCTTATATATGGGGCCACAATGGGTCCGGCTTTTCTAGGGGCCCCCACAAGCTGCCTCTGCACCCTTGTGCCAGGTAAGGGGCCAAACAACCAAACCGGATCACAGCGTTGCACCTTGTGCCAATTAATAAAGTGACCCAATATTTGGCACGCTTTTTAGTTCGGGCTCAACTTGCGCTACATTTAGTGCAAGCCCGAAAGGGCCAACCAATCGCCCCCCCCCAAATGTTTTCTCTGCTTTTCGCCTTTCTTTTTAAATTTGCTTTGCCCCTGCTAGTGCTGGTGGCCATTGTGGATGCTTTAAGCCAAACCAAACAACAAAAAATTCGTCGCCTTTCTAGGTCTGGCCAATCGCAGCGATCTATAGCAGAAAAACTAAAAATCACGCGTTACCAGGTCCGCCTAGCTCTTGCCTAATTAATTCAATCTGAGCCCATCCCATCCCATCACATCCCATCTCATCCCATGACAACCGCAACCGCTCAAGCCCTACACGTCGGCCAAGTGCTGCAAGGCAGTTGGGGCTATGACATGACTATAAATCAATTCTTCGTGATCCAACGGCTCACTGGTAGCAGCGTCTGGATCTTTGAAGTGGCTGCCATCGTCAGCAATGACAACGGCACAGGCAACGGCACGGCAGTAGCTGATCCGGCCCTGAAGCCAGTTGGCCCAGTGATTCGTCGCAAGATTAAACAAAGCGGCACTTACGGCCCATACGTCAACCTAGGCGACTGTTGCAGCCTCAGCCCTTGGAGTGGCCGCCCTTGCTATCACAACACTTACGACTGAGAGCGTGGGCCTTCGGGCCCCTCTTACCCCATCGCTCCCCCCCCCATGATTTCAACTCTTAAGTTTCACTTAACGCAACAAAGCAGCAACGCCAAAACGGGCCCCATACCGGTTAGCACGTCTAGCCGGTCTACGTGTTCGCCGTCTTGTGTGTTTGCTGGCAACGGATGTTATGCAGAGTCAGGCCCGCTCGCGCTGCATTGGCAGAAAGTAAGCAGCGGAGCCCGTGGGGTTACCGCCTCCGAATTCTGCCGGTTGGTTGCCGCTTTGCTGCCAAACCAGCTATGGCGTCACAATCAAGCCGGGGATCTGCCCCATACGTTGGGCAGGATTTCAAGGCGCTTTCTGCGGCAGCTTGTCGCAGCCAATCGCGGCCGCAGGGGTTACACCTACTCTCATCATGATTTGAGATTAGGTGAGAATCTAGGATTGTTGCGTTGGGCCAACCGCCAGGGTTTTACTGTTAATGCATCCACTGAAACTGAGGCTGCCGCCGATTCTGCGATTGCTGCCGGTCTGCCTGCCGTGCTAGCTGTTCAATCAACCGAACAGCGCAAGGCCTGGAAAACACCAGAGGGCAACGTTGTTACTGTTTGCCCTGCGCAGCGGTTTGACTCTGTTAAGTGCTCAACTTGTGAGCTTTGCCACAAGCGGCCCCCCCGCTTGATTGTTGCCTTTGTTGCCCATGGCACAAGCCACAAGAAAGCCAACGCAGCACTGGCAGGGGCTAACTCATGAAACCAGTTAATAGCCACACTAGAGCAGGGGCTAAAGGCAAAGATATAGTTTGCCCGCATTGCTCAACTATCCTCACTGTTTATCATTTCAACTGGTGCGGCTTACGTTGCTTGCATTGCTCTATTGATATTGAGAAAAAAGATTGGCTCATAGCTAACACCTAACACCTAACACCTAACCAATGGCCCCCGCTCAAACGGGGGCTTTTTAATGGCTGCCCCTAGTTAACACCTAGGGGCTTTGCTTTGCCTTGCTATATCAACCCCCGCCACAAGGGGCCACAAGGGG
>SXGQ01373740.1_pt1 | contig 11084 bp, 11 predicted proteins | sample 3178371 | NCBI WGS metagenome assembly SXGQ01 (sample SAMN11356859, study PRJNA531348) | freshwater metagenome | isolation source: freshwater sample F1-20 | place: China: Fuxian Lake, Yuxi | collected 2017-12-25 | reverse complement strand
GCCAGCATCGAGACGGGAACTACTTCTTCTTCTTCGCTGCTTTCTTCTTCGCCAAGACTCTCACCCCCCTTCGGGTATTGTAAGGTTTGACTAAGCCACCCACACCATATTGTGGTTCACTTGAGAAGTCAACACAATATAATGTTCCATGCATTCGGGCACCTCGCGTCGTTGGGCTTGAAGGCTCCCCCTCGTGCCTCGATTCCGTCACAATCTGCGCCGGTTTCTGCTGTACCTCTCCCAATAATGCGGTTACCTACTGGCGTGACTGTGCCCGTACACGTTAGAGGACTGCCACGATAGCCAGTTCCTGGAACACGTGGAAAAATTGAAGATCTTTCATTTCCGCTGAGCGAGAGTTTTCGCTTCACCAACAACCTGGGCGATGTAGTCTGCGACCAACCCTTCTATATCGCTCGGACGCATCGGGATCAGACCCCGACTCGGTCCTCATTTGGATACTGTGAGTCACAGATTACTTCTTCTGCTTCCGCCACTCCCAGGGAGGCGTGGGGGCCGGGTCGGCCCACAACCCACGTTTCAATGTGCGGGCATCCGTCTCGAGGGCTTGGAGCGTCGTATTGTGCGGCGCGTATACGTGATACCACCAGCAGGCGCCCTCGCGCACCAACTCGTGATTGAGAATCCGTTGGTCCGACAACACAATCTCTCCCAGTAGGCGATGGTAGCGATCGCGCCCCATATTCGTGACGGTCACGGTCTGGTGCAGGGCGAGGCGCGTGGTCGCGAACGTTGCAGCCTCGCCAAACGGTTGGTCGGTTTCGGGGCAATCAATCCCCATCAGGCGAATCTTTTCCTTGATACCCCGTGCCAGTACCGTGATGGAGTCGCCATCATGCACCCCTACCACTTCGCCAAGAAACGTCGGCGGGGTACTGGGTGTCACGGGAACGCGTGCGGAGGCTGTGGCGCATCCACTCATGAGCCAGACGAACCCTGCGCTGAGGATCACTGCGTGGGTCATGACTCCTTCACGTCCTGCCCTGACACGCCAGCTGTTCGCATCGTTAGGATTACTTCTTCGGCGTCTTCAGTCGTGCGTAGTCCTGACACCCACGTTCGCTGTTCAAATCACAGGCCTTGCTATAGAATTTGCGTGCGCCCTCGTCAGACTGTTGCACGCCTTCCCCATACCTATAGCTCACCCCAAGATTGAAACATCCCTTCGCATGCTGCGCGTCACAGGCGCGCTGATAGAGCTCCACGGCTTTGACGGCGTCCTGCGTGAGGCCTGTGCCGTTGTCATACGCCACCCCAAGATTGAAACATGCCTCCGCAATCTGCCCGTCACAGGCGCGCGTCCAGAGCTCCACGGCTTTGACGGCGTCCGGCTTGACCCCCGTGCCGGTGTCATACATCATCGCAAGATTAAAACATGCCCCCGCCGCCTGCCCGTCACAGGCTTTTCGGTAGAGCGCCACGGCTTTCAAAGGGTCTTGCGTGACCCCGTCTCCCTTCCTATAGCGCACCCCAAGATTGAAACATGCCTCCGCGTTGCCCTGCTGACACTGCGTGGTGAGTTCTTCCGATGTCTGCGCCGATGCGACGTCCACCGTGCCAAGCGCGATCAGCCACAGAAGTGGCACAAAAAAGAGGTTCTTCGGCTTTTTCATGAGTTCCCTATTGCGCACGGTTTACGGGCGACCAAACGACCGAATGTAGAGCACGACCTGCCAGGCTTCTTCTACTGTGAGGATACGCGGAACGAAGGACGCCATGGCCGTCCCTTTACTGCCATTCTTCAGAATCCAGAACAGCTCGCCATCGGTTCGCGCGGCTTGCCAGGCCTTATCGGTAAAATTCCTCGGTAAGGGTCCCTTCAGACTCCCCGATGGAATATCGCCGCCCAGCCCTTTCCCATCAGCGCCATGGCACGCTTCGCAGAAACCTTTCTCATGGAACAGAGTCTTGCCACTTGCAATCATCTCGGCGCTGGCCGGAAGTGGATTCCGCAAGGCACGGGCCGCTGCGATCTGACCGGGCGGCACGCGCGGGCGAAAAATGTCCTGACTGGTGCCCCACGACTGGGGCACAGCCTGGAGGAGCAGTGCTCCAGCTACCACAAGCGTCCGACCCAAACTATGCATACGTCAGACCTTCTCCAACAGACGCTCAGGCAAGAGCAGGGAGGACTCCCTCCCTGCTCTTGCTGTTTCTCTGCGAAAACTCGCTACTTACCCGTTGTCGCCGCCTTCCGATGCTTGTGGCCGATCGCCTGAGGATGCCCGACCGTTCCGTTCGGCGCCTTGGCGCCGTCCGGCCAAAGATGGAAAATGATTCCGTCCGTCTGCGCCGCAATCGCCGCCACTTCCTTGGCCTGTGCCTCCGGCATATCCAGAATCTGGACGCGGCCCGTGGCGATCTCGATCTCGTGGTCATGATAATACTTATTCCAGGCCGCCAACGGCACATGCGCGCGCACGAGGGACTTCGCGATGAAATATTCGACATCCGTCAGCCGCGCATTCGGCTCAGCTGAGTCAAACAGCAGACATTGGAAAACTTCCGGAGAGATCCCCTTGCAGTAATGGTGATAGGGCCCATGCACCGTACCATCTTCAAATTTGTGCGGAGCCACCACATGGATATTGAACCCCTCGGCTGGGCCTGGCTTCTTCTCGGCTGCCGAAACGGCCGCGCTGCCCTGGGCAAAAACCGTTCCCATTGCGAAGACGGAAATACTCAGTGCCGATGCGATACTCAGAGCTCGGATCATGATGCCCTCCTTGGTTGGGAATGGGACATCCGACTGACTAGGGAAGACCCAAGCTTTTCAAAACATTCACCTACTCTTTAGGCAGTTTAGGGAACTGAAAGGGAATCGGCTCTCCGGTCAAATCCTTCAAAAATGCCACGAGGTCGACTTTCTCTTCCGCAGTCAGATTCAGCGGCTTCACGAGCGGACTGAGACGCGGATTGGCTCCGCCTCCGGCATTGAGAAAATCCACGACTTCTTCGGGCGTCTTGAAGGCCCCGTCGTGCATATAGGGAGCCGTCTCGCTCATGCTCCGCAGCGTCGGCGTTTTGAAGGCGCCCCGGTCCTGCGCCGCCTTGGTGACATCGTAACGGCCCAGGTCTTCCGTCCGCGGCCCGACTTGCGGCACCCCAAGATTGTGAAACTGATTATCGGTAAAGTTCGGCCCGTTATGACACAGAATGCAGCGGGCTTTGCCCTTGAACAAACCCATCCCTCGCACCGCACGGGCATCCATGGCGCTGGGGTCGCCGCCCACGTACCGATCAAAAGAAGAATTCGTTGAAATAACGGTGCGCTCATACGCGGCAATCGCCTCGGCGATCCCCTGCAAATTCACCGCCGTCCCGAAGACGGACCGGAACTGCTGCCGATAGCCCGTGATCTTGCTGAGCTTGCTCACGACATGCTCGTGCGTCTCCCCCATCTCGATCGGATTCTGGATCGGCCCGATCGCCTGCTCCTCGAGGGAGCGGGCGCGCCCATCCCAAAACTGCAGAGGATTGAAGGCTGTATTGTAGACCGTAGGGGACTGGCGCCCACCGACACCGCCTTCGCTTCCGATGGAAGTTTGGCGGGGGTCGGCAAAGCCCGTCGCCGGGTTATGACAAAACGCACAGGAGATCGCGCCACTCTTCGACAGACGACCGTCAAAGTAGAGTTGCTTACCCAGTTCGACTTTCGCCTTGTAGCTCAGGTTTGTCGCGGGCGAGGGAACTGACGTGGGGAGTGGGCCGATATCGGGAACCGTCATTCCATCGAGTGTCACCGTTCCATGAGGCGCATGGCCGGAGGGTGACGCCGGCGCCGACTGCAGATTGTCGACACTCCACAGGCCTACGGCTGAGACCATCAGCCCGATCAGGCTCGCACGCAATAACCGAGTATGTACCATCACCCTTCCTCCAGGACTCCCTGCAACTATGATTGTCCAGCCTCCCCCTGTCAATCATACCATGGGCTGATTCGTTTGGGCCGCGAACGACCGAGCTACCGTGGATGGCCGCAGGCTCGGCACCGGGCGCGTAACTAGTCGCACCCGCCCTCGCGCTTGGCCTAGCTGCTTTTTGCCCCCGCAAGCTTCAAGACCACACTCCATTCCTCGGCCGTCACGGGCTGAACCGAAAGGCGGGAACCCTTTCGCAACAAGACCATCTCCTTCAGGCGCGGCTCCTGCCTCAACCGGTCCAGCGGCAAACTGTCGGTGAAGGTCTGACGATACCGGATGTCCACCATATCCCAGCGTGGAGCGGCGCGCGCACTGGCCGGATCATAGTGGTGGTGCGTCTGATCGAACTGGGTCGCGTCTGGATAGGCCGTCCGTACGACCTCTACCAGGCCCACCACCGCCGGCGGCTCCGCATTGCTATGGTAAAACAACACCAAGTCGCCGAGGGCCATCGCCCGCATAAAATTGCGGGCCTGATAGTTCCGCACCCCATCCCAACACGTCGTCTGTCCAGAGGTCTGCGCGAGATGCTCGATCGAAAAGACGCGCGGCTCTGATTTCATCAGCCAATACTGGCGTCCCTGTGCCATCTCGTCACCTCTTCCTGCTTGGTCATTCAGCGCCTTCCCTATAGACTGCGAGCGATGATTCGTGTTCCACTGCGGGCTATCCATGGAACTGACCCCATTCTTCTTCGGTCTCTATAAGTTCGTCAAGTACGGACTCTATCCCGTGACCTGGGTCCTGCTCCTCCTCAGCGCAGCGGCGGTCTTGGTCTGCCGCCCCCTCTCGGCAACAGGCCTGCAATGGCTGCGCCGACTCGTGCTCTCCGCCCTGTTGCTCCTCGTACTGTTGTCCAGTCCATGGGTCGCGACCCTGCTGATCGGCTCGCTCGAATCCTGGCACCAACCGCCACAACTGACCCCCTCCGACCACTTCGATGCCATCGTGGTCTTGGGAGGAGGCGTCCAGGAACAGGGTTCGCTTCGACCGACCACCGAACTCTCTCCCTCTTCCAGGGCACGCGTCATCTGCGGGGTCGACCTCTACCAACAGGGGCTTGCGCCTCTATTAGTACTCACTGGTGGCGATGCGCGTATCGTCGGAAAAGGCCCTCAGGAAGCGGTCGAAATGCACCGATGGGCTCTCCGCCTTGGTCTGCCCGAGTCTGCTGTGCGGGTTGAGGCAGACGCACGAACCACCTACGAGAATGCGACGGGCACTAAACGACTCATTGGGCCCGCGTCGATTCTCCTTGTGAGTGCCGCCAGCCATCTCCCACGTGCCAGCGCCGTGTTTGTGAAGCAGGGATTTCGCGTCACGCCGGCCCCGTGCGGGTACCGCTCACGGGACCGGCCCCACGCGATCCTGAACGACCTCGACCTGACGGCTTTCCTGCCGAGCGCTGGGGCCCTGCAATCTTCAACCGAGGCGATCACGGAAGTGGCCGGCATAGGGCTCTATTGGCTGGCGGGGATACTCTAGCCAAATGGCTCTGCGGTTGACCCGCCAATCGACGCTTCTCTATGATGCCGAGACGAACACGGTACGAGGCGAAGGGATTGCATGGTCGAACGATTTGACGTCGCACTCAACACGCCAGCCGGGCGGCTGACCACGGCCATCGATGTGCCGACGGGACTCATCCCCATCACAGCCATTGTCCCGGTCACTCGCCGCCTGGGCGAAGAAGCCACGCAGCTGGAAGCCCAGCAGGCCCTCGCAGCCGGCCAGACCATCTCCTGCAAGATGGGGTGCGCCGCTTGCTGCCGCATGCTGGTTCCCCTCTCGCCTCCGGAAGCCTTCTCGCTGCGTGAATACGTGGAGCAGTTGCCGACCGATCGGCGCACTATGCTGCTGACCCGCCTCCGCGATACAAAGGACCGGCTGACACACGCGGGCCTCTGGGCTCAGCTTAACGACGTGGCGGAAGCCTCCAAGCCGATACCGGACGCAGCGCTCGACCCGATCAACCGGTCCTACTATGCCTTGCGAATTCCCTGCCCCTATTTAGAGGACGAGATGTGCTCGATTTACGAGGCACGCCCCGCCGCCTGCCGGGAGCTCCTCGTCACCTCCCCGGCGGAACTCTGCCAGGATCTGGTGCAGAATCCGGTCACGCCCCTGCCGATCGCGATGAGAATCGGGTCCATCCTTGGGCTGGTCTGGGGCACCTTGACCCACTCGCCCCCTCGACTCATCCCGCTCCCAATGGCCTTAGAATGGGCCGAGCAGCATAACGACGAATCCCGACAGACCTGGCCAGGCGCATCCCTCTTGGACCAGGTCCTCGACAATATGTGGCGATTTCTCAGTCAGGAGTTTACGAACAGGCGCAACCCCCGCAACACGGGGCGATAAACTCGTCCCGCGTTACGTGTCTACTTGCGAAGGAGAAGCGACGACATGAAGAGCCCCGTCATCGTCTGTTTAGATTTAGAAGGCGTCTTGGTGCCGGAGATCTGGATCAACGTCGCCCTCAAGACCGGCATCGAGGAATTGCAGATCACCACGCGCGAGATGCCGGATTATACGGCCCTGATGAAACGGCGCCTGGCCCTCCTGGATGCACACCAGCTCACCCTTCACGACATTCAACAGGTCATCGACACCATGGGCCCACTCGAGGGCGCCATCGATTTCGTCGCCTGGATTCGCGAGCGCTGCCAGGTGATCATCCTTTCCGACACCTTCTATCAGTTCGCCGCTCCCTTGATGCGTCAGCTGGGATTCCCGGCGCTCTTCTGTAATCAACTGGAGATCGATCCCGCCGGCCGTATCGTGAACTTCCACCTGCGCATGCAGAACCAGAAGAAACATTCGGTGGCGGCGCTCAAGGCTCTCAACTTTCACGTCCTGGCCGCAGGCGATGCCTACAACGACACGGCCATGTTAGGCGAGGCCCATGCGGGCTTCTTCTTCTGTCCGCCAGATCACCTGCCCAAGGAATTCCCGCAGTTTCCTGTGACAAAAACCTACGGGGAGCTGCAAGCGAAACTCTCAGAGGCGGGAGGGCTGACCTAGCGGTCAGCCCCGCAACCACGGCCTCCCCGTTGTCAGAGGAGGCGAGACGGGGGAGAGACTCACGCGACCGAACACGATCGATATTGCCGTGCCCATGCGCCCCAAGGCGCGGCGAAGAGGCTGAGCGCTACCTGTCCCCGTTCACCACGGCCAACACGCGGCGGCCATACCGTTCCACCTTCATCTCGCCAATCCCGGGCACGTCCAACAGGGCCGCGGGCGTCGCCGGCCTGTGACGGGCAATGGCCTTCAAGGTCTTATCGTGAAAAATCACAAACGGCGCGACCTCCTCTTCCTCTGCCAGCTCCGTCCGGAGCGTTTTCAGCCGGTCCACCAGGTGTTGGTCCACTGGCGAGGCCGGACGCGCCGCCAGGGTCGCCGCCTTCTCCCGGAATCGCTTCTTCACCGGGGCCTCTCGCTGACGCGCCTCCACCCCGTTCAGCGTCACGATACCGACCCCCTGTAAGACCTCCTGTCCGGTGCGCGTCACCTCAATCGTGGGATACTCCGCCCCCTCGACCTGGAGATAGCCTGCGTCGATCAGCCCCTTCACCAGATTGGTCACGGACGGCTTCGACCGCGCACGACAGAGGCCGTAGGTGGGACAGCTGTCCCCGCCAAAGGCCAACAGCGCTTTCGAGCGGCTGCCCCGGAGGACCTCGACGATACGGCTCACCCCGAACCGCCCGCCGCACCAGGACACCGTCGCTAAGACCGCGGTCGCGGCAGCTGCATCATCGCCGGCAACCGCCCGCCGCACCGGTTGCACCGGCGCCACACAGCGATCGCACAGCCCGCAGGGCCCTAAGGCCTGCTCGGCGTCATCGCTGAAATACTCGAGAATCGCGAGCTGCCGACAGGTCGCGATGGACACGTACCCCCGCATCTCTTGGAGGAGGGTCCTCATCCGCGCGGCGCGGTCTGCGCCTTCCGCGTCCTTGGCCGCCAGCTGCATGAAGTATTCCTGCGTGGCGAGATCCCGCTCATGGAACAACAGGACGCAGGCCGCCGGCTGGCCATCGCGGCCGGCCCGCCCGACCTCCTGATAATAGGCCTCCACACTGCCAGGAATGTCAAAATGAACGACCAGCCGCACATCCGACTTATCGATGCCCATGCCGAAGGCATTCGTCGCAGCCAGGATCCGCACCGTCCCCCGGCGGAAGTCCTGATGCACAAGCTGCCGCGCCTCATCCGAAAGGCCGGCATGGTAGTAGCCGACCGATGGCTGCGACTGCCCCAGCCATTCTGCCACTTCCTCGACTGCCCGCCGCGTGGCGCAATAGACCAGGATCGTGCCCTGCGCCTGCTCGCGCACCAGCCGCTCCACCGTCGCCCGCTTCTCCTGGCGCGACTGACAGAGACGGACGGACAGGGCGAGATTAGGCCGGCGGAACCCCGTGACCAGCTTGAACGGATCGCGCAGGGAGAGCCGCGTACAGAGATCGACTTGCACACGGGTGGTCGCCGTGGCGGTCAAGGCCAGACAGGGAGGATTCGTCAACTCCTGGCGGAGGCGGCCGATCTTGAGATAGTCCGGTCTGAAATCGTGCCCCCATTGGGAGATGCAATGGGCTTCATCGACCACCAGCAACGACACCCAGAGGGAGCGCACGCGCTGGAGAAACGCCTCATGCTGCATCCGTTCCGGCGCCAGATAGAGCAACTGCAGCCGTTGCTGATGGAGATCCTGAATGACCCGGTGCTTTTCAGAGCCCGTGAGGCCGGAATGAAAGGCCGCAGCCTTCATCCCTCGCTGTTTCAAGCTGGCCACCTGATCTTGCATCAAGGCGATCAACGGAGAAATAACCAGGGTCAACCCTGGCAGGATGGTCGCAGGCAGCTGATAACACAGTGATTTACCCTGTCCTGTTGGCATGACCGTCATCGCGTCACGCCCCGCCAGCACGGCGCGCATGACCTCCTCCTGGCCAGGCCGAAACGTCGCAAAGCCGAACCGTTCACTGAGCTGTGTCGTTAAATCATCCACGGGCAGTCAAGGGGCAACGCGATGGTGATGGATCGTGGGCGCGAGTGAGTATAGACGAGGAACGACGCATCGGCAATCACCGACACCACATAAAGAAGCCCCGCCGGGGGTCTCCCAGCAGGGCGTTCTTTTGTTTGCAGGGCCGAGAGATCCTCCGCGGCCCTGCTGTCGGTTTCGACTGTGTCTTAGAAGTTCAGCCAGAGCTGCGCATAGGCCCAATCTTGGCCCTTGCTCGTGCCTAGGTTCTCTGCAATATACCCGCCCGCCCAGAGGTGGCCATAAGACGTCTGGAAGGCCAGCTTGCCATCCATGAACATGTGCGTGTAGGCCAGGTCCAATTCGTCACCGATGTGCGTCTTGGTGTTCCCGACCTTCGAGTAGACATAGGCGCCCTGGCTACCCCGGTACCAGTTGTCTTGCTGATTGGCCAGGTTCAAGCTGGTTGCCCAGATCTCGATGTGGTCATCCTTGGTCGGTCTGGCTTGGAAGTTCACCGACGGGCTCATCATATTCTTCCAGGCCTGGACGTCCATGTAACCCATGTGGATGTGGTTCGTCGGGAACAAGTTTTCAAACGTGTTCGCCGTCTTACACGTACCTTGGCCGCCGGCGCCGCACTGCGCACGACCATCGCCTGAGGCATAGTCCATGTTGATGGCGAACCGTGGCTTCCAGGATGACTGATAATGCGTATACCCGAGCCAGTTTCTGGTGGCCCAGGCATTGATGCTGAGGTTCCGTTGAGTGTCGCGGGTGGAATCCGCGGTGTTCGCCATTTGATCGCCCATCGACCCAAATTGGTAGACGATTTCATTGGTTGCATCGAAATTGCCCTTGCGCATTTCGATCCGGTTACCGACCGTATGGCGGACCTGGTTCGAGTGCTTCGGCGTTCCAATACCAGCCCCGGCATTGCATTGTCCGGAGCCGCATCCGACGGAGTTATTGAAGTACCCAATGTAGTAGGGCTCGAACAAGAATCCTGGGACGGATTTGATCTGGTTGTAGAAAATCAACATATCGGAATCGCCAGTCCGGCCGCCGGCCTGGGCTTGCCCAACGGTGTTCGCCTGAACGCTGCCCGTCGGCGCCCCCTGATTCATGTCCCCTTCCGTGGTACGGAACCAGCCGAGGTAGGTATCAAAGGATTTGGTGCTGTAGTTCAACATGATACCGTCATGGGAGAATCCCGTATTGGCCCAATCGAAGTGGCCGAACAGGGAGTGGTTCCCGAAGATGACATACTGACGACCGGCCTTCACGCTCAGCCCCTGCACGCCCGCAAAATTGCGGATCAGCATGTAGGCAGCCCGCACACCCACAACACCGTGATTCAAGGCGGGATCACTCCCGCCGGCTGCTCCGGCAGCGGCGCCGTTGCCGGTGGCATTATTGGTACCAAAGGTGGCCGAATTGATGAGCTCCATGTAGAAGTTCACGTCCGGCGACACATCGTAGCCGATGCCCAACCGAGTCATCTGCTGCGTGAACTGATCGTTCTGCTGGCCTTTCGTGCCGTTCGACGTGGTGGTCGAGTTTCTGGCGTTACAATTTCCTGCACCGGCCATCGTGCTGCCGAAGCAGGTGTTATTCCGCATTTCCGGACGGACGCGCAAATCGGCGCGGAGCCAGAAGTTCTTCAAATCGAAGTTCTTGCCGATCTTCGGATCGTAGAGTTCGTAGGCCTCCTTGATCGGCATCGCACGCGGAATGGCCGGCACGTTGGTGATCTTCTCACCATCCGGCAATTCAAACGCGGCATGAGCTGGGGCCGTCACCAGTGACATGCCCGCCGCTATAGCTACCGCACTCACGAAGGTGGCCGCACTTGCCCACCGGATTCGTTTTTGGATACTTTGCATAACGTTCCTCCTCGTGATTTGGTTCACTCCCGCCACCGGTACGCTCCGGTCTAGCGCAGTGCTGCCAATCGAACATTTCACTCCCGACTCGCGCATTGACTAATCTGTGCTCCGCACTGGACTTACTCACCGCACCGTGAAGCTAACGGCGTACGGCCTCTCAACGTCACGACCTAATATTTAGCTCGCATCACTTTGCCTGAAACCCCGACGAATGGCAAGTCTTTTTTTGGGTGGCTAAAACTCTTGGTTTTACGACTGTTT